>Ga0255346_1000092_pt1 | contig 154868 bp, 130 predicted proteins | sample wastewater_treat_FD_194410 | JGI IMG/M metagenome (GOLD analysis project Ga0255346, IMG submission 194410) | Wastewater microbial communities from Lulu Island WWTP, Vancouver, Canada - plant22 | ecosystem: Engineered > WWTP > Wastewater > Unclassified | place: Canada: Vancouver, British...
TTATCTTATCCATAGCAGGTTGTGGTTTCTCCTTTTTGTTTTGTTTGTGCGCAATAACAATAACGGATACTTCCATTTCCTGCTATTCTTTTTTCATACACTGTCCAATATGTAGTGTAATCCTACATAAGCTTCTGCTGACAATTCTTCCAAAAAAGTTGACGATTCGACAGCATTGGGTATAATTGTATTTTGCACATTGTAGGAGGCAGATTTGAACCCGATAATTAACATTTCGATGATCATAATTTCCATAGTCCTCATTATCAGCATCTTGCTGCAAAGCAAAGGTATTGGTCTTGGTGGTCTGGCTGGAGGCGATTCCGGTGGTGTTTATACTCAGCGCAGAGGCATTGAAAGAGTGATGTTTTATATCACGATCACGCTCAGTGTTGTGTTCATCATACTGGCATTGCTTAGTGTTGTTTTGACCAAGTAGCTATTGTCTCAACTTAAGGCGTAGCGACAATTCGATATGGAGGATTAAGACGACTCGCCAAGCGCGAAAGTCGTCTTTTTTTCTAAAATGAAACAATTTCGCTGGCAGTTGCTTATTGTGTTCCTAACCATGTTAGTGGTTGGGCTTATTTTGATATTTCACCAAAACAAAGCGGTTACTCCACTTGCTCAAGAACCAAGCCCAATCAGTGGTGGAACTTATACAGAAGCTTTGGTTGGGCATTTTTCCCGGTTGAACCCCTTACTTGACCATTACAACCAGCCTGACCGGGACGTGGACCGATTGCTTTTTAGCCGCCTCATTAAACATGACTACGGTGGCAAACCGGTCGGTGAACTAGCTCAAAGTTGGACGGTATCAGAAGACGCCACGCACTTCACCTTCTATCTTAATTTAGACGCGGTTTGGCACGACGGTGTGCCGGTATCAAGTCATGATGTGGCGTTTACAGTAAGCCTGTTGCAGAGTGGAAGTCCTTACATCGCGGAACACTTGCGCGAGTTTTGGCCGAATGTAGAAGTCATTGTGCATGGGGATGATGCCATTGAATTTGTCTTGCAGGATAGTTTCGCCGCTTTCTTCGATTATCTTAACTTCCAGATTTTGCCTTCGCATCTTTTGCAAATCCAAAGTGTGGAAGAGCTAATTGATCATCCTTTCACACTCGCGCCGGTTGGTTCAGGTCCTTATAAGTTTTCGGAATTACTTGTTGAAGATTCGAAAATTGTTGGAATTGAACTGGTCGCTAATGAATTTTATTTTGAAGGTAGACCTTTTATCGATACAGTACGTTTTAAGTATTATAATGACCGTGAAGCAGCACTTCAGGCATATCTGGCTGGTGAAGTAGACGGGTTGTCTTCTGTTTCGCAAAACGAGATGAACCGTGTACTTGCTCAACCCGGTTTAAATTTGTATTCCAGTCGCGAAGCTCATTTGAGTGTCATTTTTCTGAACAACGATAATCATGAGGTGCCTTATCTCAAAGAAAAAGATTTTCGAAAGGCTTTGATGGCAGCGACGAACCGTCAGGGCATGATTGATGAGGTTTTGATGGGCCAGGGGGTATTGGCTGTTGGTCCGTTTTTACCGGATAGTTGGGCGTTTTATGAAGGACAGACACAGTTTCGCTATGATCCAGACCTTGCGCGCCAGTTAATTGCGGGTTCAGGCTTTGTTTTGGGTGAAGATGGTATGGTTCGCGATTCGAATGGGCAGACAATAAAGCTTAAACTACTGGTACCTGAGGATGTCCGATATCAGAGCCTGGCAAACGTCATTGAACGTAATTGGAAGGCTGTGGGTGTGGATATCGAACTCGTCGTTAAGCCTTATGAGCAGCTTATTGCTGATTTAGAGTCCAGAAACTATCATGCCGCGCTCATTGATATTGATTTTTCAGAAACACCCGACCCGGACCCATATCCGTTTTGGAGTGAAGCCGCGGTTAGTGAAGGTCAGAATTATTCCGGATGGGTTAACAGCACAGCGAGCGAATATATCGAACAAGCGCGCGTGATTAGTGACATGGATTTGCGTGTAAAGCTTTATCGAAATTTCCAGGTGCTTTTCGCCGAAGATTTACCATCCTTGCCGCTCTTTTTCTCAGTCTATAACTACGCGGTGAAAGATTCGATTCAAAATGTAACGGTGGGCCCCATCTATGATCCCAGCGATCGTTTCAATACCATTGCGGAATGGTATATCCACACCGGTATTCCTAACGAAAACAATTAAATACGAAGAGGTGAAGGTATGGCGAGACATTCAAAACGCAATCCAATTGGCTTTACAGATATTATTGGCGCGTCAGGAATAAGCAAATCGGACCCTCGTATTCATACCAATGGTGCCATAGATGAAGCCAGCGCGGCGTTAGGCATGGCGCGGGCTTTTATGACTGACAAAGAACATGCTGATGTTTTAAAGCAATGTCAGGCTGATCTTTCAAAAATGATGGGTTTTATCGCGGCAGTCAATACCGAGCAGACTTATTTTGTGATTGAAGACAGTTTTTTTGAGAAGGAATTAGAGTTACTGGAGAGCTATCTCTTCAAACTTGAGGCTGAAACGAAATTTCCAAATGTGTTCGTGTATCCAGGCGATATCGCTGCAGAAGCCGCCTTGAATATGGCAAGAACGATCGTTAGACGCGCGGAAAGAGAAACGGTCGCGTTTTTTACTAAAGAGGATTTAAAACAAAAAGCGGTTCTTCAATATTTGAACCGCCTTTCAAGTTTATGCTATATTTTCGGCTTGCTTGAAGCCGAAGAGTGAGCGTTAAAGACGTCTAATTGCCACTCGCTTTAATGGCTGCTTCAACTGCCTGATTGAGGTTGTTTGAGTATGCGAGTGTACCGTTGACAATAAAACTTGGTGTTCCCTGGACATTGTGGCTTTCCGCGAGGGCTTTTGTTTCCGCTACTCTCTCAGCTAAGAGAGGATCATTCAAACAAGTTTCGAATGTGTTTAAATCCGCGCCAGCAAGTTTGGCATAATCCAATATTTTTGCATCACTCAGGTCTTCTGGTCCAACCACATTGGAAAAGATCAGGTCCTTATAAGCAAAGTATACGTTCTGATCGGCAGCACAATAAGCAGCGAGTGAAGCATTGTAGGTGATATCCTGTTCATTCCATGGGTATGGGTAGGCGGTGTAGTAAACCATGCCGGTATCAACATAGTCTTTGATGAAGTCCGGGGCTTGGTTTAGCGCAAACGACTTACAGTGGCTGCAAGTGTAATTAGAAAATTCCAGCACTTTTACTGGCGCGTTTGGATCGCCGATACTCATTCCAGATTCAGTGGCAAAGGTTGAGCCTTTTTTGGGAAGGCGTGTTATCAAAAAAACTGCGACTGCGATAAGAATCAATGCCAAAATGATTAAGACAATTGTCCTTGTGCGTTTCTTTTGTTGCTCTTTTTGGGAACGAATAAATTCACGTTCACTTATTGTCATGGTTAACCTCTTTTGAACTTATCTTGTTTCCGACATTATAACGGATAGTCTTATTCTAATACAGAACAAGCGTAGACAGGCATACTGTGATCAGATTTGACAAAACCAAGTTTTTGATAGGCGCGTATACCCTGATTGTTAATACTATTGGTGTTAACGCTGAATTGCTCAACGCCAGTGAGTAGCGCGCTCTCAATCATGGCATTCACCAATAATGGGCCGAGGCTTTTGCCATGATGTTCAGGGTGGACTGCCAGACGGGAAATATGCTGGTTGCTGAAGAAACGTTCGCTCATAAGATACGCGATGAGCTCACCTTCATATTCCGCGACGAAACTGTCTTCACTCGCCTTATAACATGCCTTAAGATTTTGAAATCCCAATTGCCATTCGGAACTGAAGGCATGTTTATCTATGCTGAAAACTGACATCATGTCATCTTCTGCCATGCGACGAATGGTGTAAGAGCTATTTGGCTGTTTATCTGTGAAGGGGAGCGCCTTATACTCTGTGGCATCCAGATAAAGCGTAATGATCTGCGAATGAATCTTGAAGCCATTGTTGACCAGTAGTCTGCCAAACCACTCAGACATTCCCAGGGAGAGTAGCTGAGCTATGTTGTTTTTTTTGAGCTCTTCAAGGGCAGTATCTAACAAGCTTTTGAAAGCTGTTAGATAGTCGATATTCCGCACGCAAACAAAATAGCGAATCCATGCGGTATGTGGATTTTCAGGGTGACAGGAGAGCATCGCGACGATATCGTCTTTTTCAATCAGTGTATAGGCTAATGGTTTTTCTAATCTGCTTTTCTCATCGAGCCAATCCAAATGTTTGTAACGCAGATGGTAACCATTCAGGAAGTCGCGCTGGAACCCGAAATCGAGCGAACTTGATGGATATATGAGCTTCGTCATAGGCCTGATGCGCAGTAAACCTGTTTGCCTGCCACGAAGGTCATAAGCGGTTTTATGGCTGCGATTTCAGTGGCTGGCAGGCAGAAGGGATCGTCTTTTAGCACGATGAAATCTGCGTTAGAGCCTGGTGTGAGCTTGCCAGTTTGAGCTGCTGTGCCAAAGTAACGAGCTGGACTGACGGTCATACCGGTGAGGGTTTCTCTAAGGCTCAAACGTTGAGCTGGATACCAGCCATCTGGTTTTGGCTCACCCTGCAAAGTCTGACGAGTTACCGCGGCGTACAATGTGTGAAAAGGATTGGCAAGCTCGACTGGCGCGTCAGTGCCAAGAAAGAGCTCCGCTCCGCTCTCCAGGAGAGATTTATAAGCATAGGCATGTTTGCAACGTGCGCCCCAAAGCCTTTCAGCAGTCAGGAAATCAGAACACGCATGTGTAGGTTGTATCGACGCGACAACACCTAATGCGTGAAAGCGGTTTAGGTCTGAAGGGTCAAGCGCCTGGATGTGCTCAACACGATGGGGCAGTTGCTGTTTTATGTTTTGGGTTTGGGTTGCTTGCTGAATCTTTTCGATGGCGTCCAGACTGCTGCGTGTGGCGAGATCGCCAATGGCGTGGATGGACAAACTCCAGCCTCTTCGCGCTGCTTGGATGCCAATTTCGGCCATTTCATCAACGCTCATCAACAACATGCCACGGTTTGTGCTGTTTTCGTAGGGCGCGAGCATGGCCGCGCTTTGTGGTCCCAACGCGCCATCCGCGAAGAGTTTCAGCCAACCCGCGTGTAAAAACTCACCGTCGTTGAGAGTCGCGCGATAATCCTCGCGCGTGAGTAAGTCAAAATTGTTAAAGCGCATGTTTTTCATCACTCTTAAAGACAGGCTTTGTTCAGCATTGATTTTTAAGAGCGCTTCAGCCATGGTTAAGTCATCGAAATCATGTACAGAAGTGATGCCCAGGCTGTGGAGATAGCTTTGCGTTTGAAGAAGGTCTTTCGCCATTTGCTGTGGGCTTATTGGCGGAATGTGTTTTGCCACACATTCAATAGCTTGTTCCAGCAAGATGCCATTGGGAGATCCATCTTTATAACGTAAAAAGGCACCAGAGTTAGGGTCGGGGCTTTGGGCGTGGATTCCCGCGATTTGCATAACATGGCTGTTTACCCACGCTGCGTGCAAGGATTTGGCGTGTAACATAACCGGATGGTGTGGTGAAACAGCGTCAAGCTCGCGCGAATTGCCATATTCAGGAGGTGACCAATCGTTTTGGTTAAAGCCGAAACCGATGATCCATTCACCAGGGGCTAATGAATGAGCCTTTTGGTGTACTTTATCAAGGATTTCTTCTTTGGATAAGCCTTCGCAATTAATCGCGCTGAGTTGTTTGGCAAGTTGTTCAAGATGAAGATGCGCGTCACACAGACCTGGCCAGATGATCATGCCTTGCATGTCAAATTTTTCAGAGTCTGATGGCAATGAGGAAAGGATAGCTTGTGTGCTGCCAGTTTGTTTTATTAGCCCGTTTTCAATAAGTATAGCTTCAGAAGGTTGGCTATACCAATCGGTATAAATCTTCGCATTAAGGATGGCGGTCAGTTTAGTCATACAAGCCAAAGCGGTCAACTATCGCGTTTAGCTCTTCATCAGAATAGAAAAAGAGGGTAATGGAGCCTCCATTTTTGCTTTTGACGAGATTGACTTTGGTATTGAAGTGTTGACGTAATTCATTCTCGAGCGATTCAAGCTCTGGTGTGCGTTGAAGTTGGCTTGTTTTGGCTGGCCCACGACCGAGCGTTTTATTGACCAGGAGTTCAGTTTGGCGTACATTCAGCCCTAAGGAGACGACCGTTTCCATGGCATTTTCCATTGCCCGTGGATTAGGCAAGGCAAGTAATGCCCGCGCGTGGCCTTCGCTCAGGTTTCCGCCCAAAACAGCTTGTTGTACGGAAAGGGGCAGGTTGAGCAAACGCAAGGTGTTTGTTACGGTAACCCGGCTTTTTCCGACACGTTGGGCAACCTCATCATGGCTTAGCGAAAAGTCATCAATCAAGCGCTGAAAGGCGCGCGCGCGTTCCATGGGGTTGAGGTCTTCGCGCTGTACGTTTTCGATAATCGCGAATTCAAGTTGTTCCTGCTCGCTGGCAGTGCGCACAACTGCCGGCACTTCTTTAAGCCCGGCTATTTTTGCGGCTCTTAGGCGTCTTTCACCCGCGATGAGTGTGTAGCGATTGGGGCCATCACTAATGACAACTAAGGGCTGGATGATACCATGCTCGCGGATGGAGTTTGCCAGTTCAATCAGATTCTCCTGGTTGAAGGTTTTGCGGGGTTGATGAGGATTAGGACGAATTTGATTTATCGAAATCAATGGAATCTGCCCGGTCGGATCGGGGCTCGCGCTACCATCTTCTTGCCATCCAGGGATAAGTGCTCCTAATCCTTTTCCTAATCCTGTTGTTTTAGCCATGTTTATTCTCCAAATCTATTTCAAAACCATCCCCAAGCAACAACTCTCTGGCCAGCGCGTCATAAGCTTTGGCGCCGGTTGATTCGGGCGCATAAACGGAAATGGGCATGCCAAAAGAGGGTGCCTCCGCAAGTCTTACACTGCGCGGAATGAATGCCTCAAAGACCAAATTGGGGAAGAATTTTTGCACTTCCGCGCGAACATCCGCGCTGAGGTTGGTGCGTCCGTCAAACATGGTGAGCAGAACACCACGAATAGTGAGCTCAGGGAAGAGGTTTTGGCGGATACGTTGTAGGGTTTGGGTGAGTTGTCCCAGCCCTTCAAGCGCGAGATACTCACATTGCACGGGAATAATCACGCCATCTCTGGCGGCAATCAGTCCATTGAGGGTGAGCAAGCCGAGAGAAGGCGGACAATCAATGATAATGTAATCATAGTTCTCTTTTAAAGGATCGAGAACTCTTTGTAAGCGTTTTTCGCGGTCGGGCAGGTCAATAAGCTCAATTTCGGCACCAGATAAATTAACCGTTGAAGGAATAAGAGATATTTTGTAACGGGCATGATGGAGGATGATTTCACTTGCTTTGCCAGTGCCAATAATAAGCTCATAGGTGCCAGCATTCAACTTGTGCCGTTCAACACCCAGGCTGGCGGTGGCGTTGGCTTGGGGATCAAGATCAACGATGAGCACGCGCAGCCCAAGTTCGCCGAGTTTCGCGCCTAAATTAATGCTGGTGGTGGTTTTGCCTACACCACCTTTTTGATTGACAATCGTGTAAATTTTAGCCATAAACAGCCTGTTCTAAAGCCAAATCGCGGGCTTTTTGGATTTCTTCAGGGGTAGGTATGCCATCAAGAGCTTGGCGGCTGACCGATCGGCTGGCTAAGTCCACTGCGAAGCGCGCGGCTTGCCAGACGTTTTGATGACGGTAAAGATGATGGAAAAAACAAGCCGCAAAAATGTCACCAGATCCTGTATCATCGACCAGCTTCACCGATGGTGCTGGAAAGTGATTTCGCTGACCATTTGAAAAGACTAAAGCGCCTTTATCGCGTTCGGTCACAACCAGGACAGGCACCTGTTTTGCCAGTTTTTCGGCTTCGCGCATATCGCCTTGGAGGTCTTCGCGGCTGAGTACAATCGCATGCGCGTAGCCAAGCCATTTGTCGATGCTTCCAAGCTTTTTAGGCTGGACAACGCCACATTCATCCACATCGCGCATCCAGCCCTGGGGCGTCAGGCAGCGAAAACTGTTGGGAAAGTATGCCAACAAAGATGGATCAACATCATTAAAAACCGGCGCGATATGCACAATGGCTGGGTTCGCCCAATTGCCCGGTAAGTCATCAGCGGTGATTTTAATGGCTTGCGAGTAGAGGTGCTGTATTCTGCCATTTTCGCTCGGAGTATTGCGGAACTGGGTTGTTTTGGCTGAAGGAACGATGTGGATTGGAAAATCCGCGAGAGCTTGCAGGGATGTTTCTTCAGAGCAACTGGTGATGATTGTTGCTTGATGCCCCAAAGCTCGCGCTGTCAGCCCAGAGTAGGTAACTGTTCCCCCAAGCACAACAGATTCGTCAGACTGAAGGTCCTCAGTGACATGTCCAATTAAAAGATAATCGATAGTATTGTTGGTGTTCGCGCACATAAATCAGAGCTTCAAGAGCCCTCCTTGGACTGGAAATTATAGCATGAATTACAGCGAAAACGGGTACTTACTTAGCCTTTTGTCAGAGAACCATTACATACAATCAGCTAAGTAAAAAAAACAGAGCTAAAGCCTTATATCAATTCTTTGGTATTGTGCTAAATGCGAAAGAGTTGGATGATCCCAACTCTTTCGTAATTACCCCCTTGATTTAGACAATCAAATGATTGCTTGTTATTTTTTGCCCCGCTTGTTATGGTCTTTTCTGATTTCATCCAGGTCGCTATCGTTTACTTTTCCAAAATTGCGAAAGTTAGCAACTGCCTGATGCATGCTCATAAAGTTCATTTGGGTACCGTGACTATCGGGCACATAATTAACCGCTCGGTTGGCACTGATACCGAACTGGCTGGCGGTTTGGATGGCATCAATGTTGGCACCGATGAAAATAAATTCCCAGTTGTGTTTGTTTTTCTGTTCTTCAATCAGCGATTTAACTTTAGCGAGAGTATATTCACGGCTGGCGTTTTCCATTCCATCAGTAATGATGACGAAGATTACTTTCTCTGCCTGGAAGCCATCAGCTGAACGATCTTGCACGTTCTTGATTTTCTGAATGCTAAATCCAATCGCATCCAAAAGCGCGGTTGAACCACGGGTAAAATACTCCTTTGTTGTAATGGGGTTGACGCCCTGGATGTCGATTCGGTCGTGTAAGAGTTCGTAGATGTTATCAAAGAGCACGGTTGTTACGCGACAAGAACCTTCAAGGGCTTTTTGTTTGGCAATCATGCTGTTGAAGCCACCGATGGTATCGCTTTCGAGACCGGTCATTGAACCGCTGCGATCTAAAATAAGGACCATTTCTGTTGTTTCGTTTTTCATTTTTTCATCTCCTTTATTCATCATGTCCCTATGATACAAGCTTTGAAAATAAAAATGGTCGCTTGAAAAGCGACATTTTCTAAGCATTATGAAAATGGTTTTGAGTTAAAAAAAGTTTTATGAGCCTAAGAGAGCCTGGTCATAGGAGAAGAGGACATCGTTTATATCGTAGATATTGTAGTGACGATTGATGATGAAATATTCAATGATGACATCAAAAACCTGGCTATGCGAAAGCGCGTAACCGGCGCTTTTTAATAGGGTTTCGGTCTCGCTCAGGTTAAGTTCCAACGCGATGGCGAGGGCTAAGGTGGTACGTTTGCTGGGAATATAGTTTGGGATACTGCGAATCTTTGAAAAGAGTTTACGGTCAATATTAGCGCGCTTGTAAACTTCAACATCCGTTTTGCCTTTGCTATCAATCAGCCGGAGCAGAAAGCTGGAAAAAGGTTCATCAAGGTTTTTGAGTGCTTCCTGGATTTTGTCTTGCTTTTGGCTTTCTCTAGCCATGATGGCTTGAAAGGGTCGCGGTGAAGTTATTTTAGGTAATGCTTGGGGGGCTGTAAAACTGGGATGACTTCGCTGAAGCCGTGTTTCAACAAAGTTTTTGACCTTATTGAGCCAGCTTTGATTCCTGGATATGATAGTTTTGCTAAGCAGAACCAAATAGACATCTAAATCATGCTGGCTGAGGAAGTCTTGAATAGCACTTTTTGCTACTTTTAGGGCTTGATCTTCAGGATAGCCGTAAATGCCACTTGAGATGAGTGGAAAAGCAATGCTCTCGAGACCTTTGTCGCGGCATAAAGTTAAGGCAGAAGTGTAGGCAGCGTAAAGCAAGTTTTCACTTGTTTCAGGTGAATAAAGGCTATAAATAGGTCCAACAGCGTGGATGACATATTTAGCTGGCAAGTCAAAACCAGGCGTGATGACAGCCTGACCTGTATTAATCGGTCCCAATGGCGCGCAGGCTTCAGCCATTTTTTTGGCACCAGCCGCTTTGAAAATGGCGCCACAAACCCCGCCACCCATCATTAATTCGCAATTGGCAGCATTGACAATTGCGTCGACTTCCATGCGGGTGATATCATTTTGAACAATGTAAAAAGGCATTTTAACGATTTCTCTTTATGTGAGTGGATGGTTTTCTTACTCGTTTAACCTTTTGATAACCAAAAAAGTTGTATCATCGGCGGTTGGCGCGCCATCGCGAAAAGCTTCTACATCGCGCTCCACAATATCAAGTAATTCTTGCGCGTTGACATTAATGCCTTTGGCTAATGAGCGTTCAAAACGCTGATTGCCAAAGGGCATACCATGTGGGTTGAAGGTTTCCGTAATGCCATCGGTAAAGAGCGCGCAGGCATCGCCTGGTTCGAATTGAATGCGTTCATTGCGGAGATGGATAGGATCCATCGCGCCAAGTGCGATGCCACCCCTAGGGAATTGGCTGACTTTTTTCCTGGCGAAGCTGAGAAAGTAGGGCGGATTGTGACCAGCGATACAGTATTCCATATTGCCTGTGGCTTGTTCAAGCACACCATAAAACACCGTGACAAAGAAGCCCTGGGTGGAGTCGAGTTGAAGGAGATGATTGACGCGCTCAAGAGTTTGGGCAGGTGAGATATCTTCCAGGGCAATAGCTCTGATAAGCGTACGGCTAACGGTCATATAAAGGGATGCCGGCAGACCTTTGTCTGAAACATCTGCGATGATCAGACCGGTGTAGCCAGGTTTCACTTCAAAGACATCGTAAAAGTCGCCTCCCACGTCGCGAGCGGTTTGCCATTGCACCGCGATATCATAACCTGGGATGACCGGTAGTTTTTCAGGCAAAAATGTTTTTTGAATTTGGCGCGCGAGTTGGAATTCCCGTTCGATTAAGGTTTGCAGATTCTGAACATACTGCAAATGGTTATTTTGCACTGCTGACGCGATTTGGTCGGCGATTTCAACCAGGAGAGATTTACGATGATCTCTGTCTTTGAGATCACGCAAGGTGACTACCATTAAACCATAATCCTCTGCAGGCATTGTCAGTGGGGCAATGAGTGTTTCGAGCTCATTTGATTTTGAATGATGACCCTCTGGATTAAACAGTCCCAATTGTTTGTACCAGGCATGGGGCTTGACGAAAAGCTTGGTAGCCTCGCCTTCTTTTTTAAGTGGGTCAAAGATTTCACGGGGGTATTTTTTTCCCAAGAGCTTGTCTTCTTCGGCATGCGAGAGAGATCTGCTGCGCAAAGAGCGCACAAAATAACTCCCATCTTCATTTCGTTCGAGGATGAGCACATCTTCTGCTCCAATTAAAGTGTAGAGTGATTCACACAGTAGTTCTAATGCCCGCGACAAGCTGCCACTTGTAACGAAATAGTTTGAAATTTGTAACAGCACATTGGAGATATAGCTTTCTTCCTGTCGTTCGTGCACGAGGTTTATATTCTGTAAATTAATGGCGGTTTGTTGAGCGATGCCACGCAAAAGAGTGAAACGTTGTTTACCGAGTAAGCGTTCTGGATCGGTGTGGTGTAATTCACTTTTGATGACATGCATGAGTATGCCCAGGGTTTGGTTGTGCGCGACTAATGGGAAGATGAGTACAACGTCATTATCACGGAGCTTAAAAAGCTTGCGGAACTTGCTTGTAAAATCAGAAGCTGGTACGGCACGTTCTATCTCGTCGAATCTGATTTTCGTGAAGATCTCTTCATTGAACACTTCAGCTGAGATTTTTTCAGCTTGTTGCTGGCTAACTTTGCCATACAAGGCTGGCATAAAAAATCCTGAACCAACTGCCTGGGGCATTAAAATACCACCCAGGCGTCCATCAATCAAAGCGATGGTTAATTGCCCAATCGTTTCAATGAGGTCTGGAATGGTTGTAAGGGTTTGTGTTGCCAGGGCGACCTGTAAAAGAATGGTGGATACCCAGGCCTGGTCGACAGATTCCGCACTTAACCGGCTGTTTTCAATCGCAACAGCTGTGTAACCAGCGAAAGAAGCGGTAATATTACGGGCTTCATTCCCATATCGACCAAAGCTGTTTTCATGCAATAACAAGACGCCTAACTGCTTGCCACCAGTGGAAAGTGGCGCCGCAATTGCGGAAAATTTTTCGATTAAAAAACCACGTTGATAGAAAGGATCGCTTGGATCTCCAGTCAGACGGATGATAGCATGATCCTTTTCAAGAACTTCTTTGAACCAAACATCAGCGATATTTATTGTGATTTCTCTGGGTTTCCTGGTATTTTTTTGGCTCGTTCGACTGGACACCAACTTTAAGATAGTGGGCGGATTGTCATCCTCAGTGGGTTCAAATAACCAAATGCTGGCAATGGTACTTGGAAGGAGTTTCTGCATTTTTTTGAAAACAGTTTGGTAGAGCTCGTTAAGATTAATGTTTTCAGCAAGCAGGAGGGCGATATCGCGTAAGCTTTCAGCACCTTGTCGTCGCCAAACCTCTGAGCGGTACATGTTGGCGTTGTTGATGGCGATGGCAATATGAGCACTAAGCGTTTCGAGGACTTCAATATCCTCGGTATCAAAAGCGTTTAATTTGTCAGATTGCACATCCAAAACCCCTAAGATTTGGTCACCATAAACCAGTGGTACGACCAGTTCGGAATTTGTCACCGCGTCTTCAGGCTTATACAATAAATATTGAGGGTCGTTGGAAACATCGTTTGAAAGCTGGGTTTGGCGGGAGCGTACCGCCAGGGGAATGAGCCCGTTTGGCGACTGAATTTCAAAACTGACTTTGATGTTTTTGTAAGCTTTGGCTCGCGCGCCACTTCCAAAGGCAAATTCAATGGTTTGAGGAACATAATGTACTAAGAAAATATGGACAAAAGGATAACCGAATTCTTTGTGAACCAGAGAGGTAATCCGTTTTAATAAGCGATTTAGGTCAAGCGTTCCAGTAATCGATTTACTGACTTTAGCGATGATTTCGAGTTGTTTTCTGCGTAGTTCGCGACGTTCGCTTGGTAATACGGATGCTTTCGTATTGGAATATGATTCATCTAAGGTCCTGTTTTGACCTGGATGATCTTTGGAGTTCATTGTTCCTCCGAGAAGGCAGTCGTTTGCCTATGCTTTTAGTCGCTTAATCATCGTCAAGCGATTAAGTCCAGGTTCAGGTGCATCAAAGTAGACGTCGTCCATCAAGGTATTTATTAAGAAAAGACCCAAACCACGTTCAGCACGAATTTCCAGAGGGCTTTCCAAATCGGGAGGCAGGACCTCAGCAGGTTCAAAAGCTTTACCATTATCCTCGAGGATGATTTTGATTTCATTGGCTTCGGTTTGGACAAACAAGTCTATGGTACCAAGATTCTCTCCACCGTAAGCGTGGTCAATGATATTAGCGCATGCCTCATCAACAGCTAATTCGATTCCATAAAGGTCACGCGAAGAAAAACTAATGGACTTGGCACGGTCAGAGACAATGTTGCAGATTAGTCTAACCGAGGAATAATTCGCAGGAAATGTTGCAATTTTCATTTAAGCACCTCTCGATATCATTGATGCAAAAATTATATCACGCCTTAAACAAAAGGCGCTAAGGTATAATGGCTTTTATGAAACAAGAGACAAATTCCAGAAGAATAAACGATATGCAAAACTTTGACCGTCCACGCGAAAGGTTGCTATCTGATGGCGTTGAAGTGCTGAGTAACGCGGAACTATTGGCCATATTATTGGGCAGTGGCACAAAGGGGCAAAACGCGATTGAGTTGGGTGGCGAAATTCTGGCTGGTATGGGCGGATTCCAGGGTATTCATCGAAACAGTATTGAGTCTCTGATGAGCTATAAAGGGGTTGGTGAGGCGAAGGCAACGCGCATCAAAGCCGCTGTTGAACTTGGTAACCGCATGGCACTCGAAGCCATTCATCAACACCCTGTGATTAGCAGTCCTGAAGATGTGGTGCGTTTGGTTGGGCATGAACTTTGCGCCAAAGAACAGGAAGAGTTGTGGGTTATCCGCCTGGACGTGCGTAATCGGTTTTTGGGTCTTGAAAAGTTATATAAGGGTACCCAGGATTCAGCCACTGTGCGCGTAGCCGAAGTGTATCAGACAGCTTTACGCAAGGGGGCTTATGCCATTATGCTGGTGCATAATCACCCTTCAGGCGACCCGACAGAGAGCCCTGAAGACATAAATCTTACGCGTGCGGTGATTGAAGCGGCAAAGTATTTGGATATGCACTTTTTGGATCACATCATTATTGGTGGTACGCGTTTCAGGTCATTGAAACGTCAGTATCCAAGTTTGTGGGAATAGTCTTTTCGAGCAAGTCGAAAAATATAGTTGGCGTTCGCGCTGAAAAGCTGACGATGGACTTTTTACCTGGGTGGAGAAAGTCAATTTGGCTGGCGTGAAGCATCATACGCGCGAAGGTGTTTGGAGGAAAGGGATTCTGTGGTGGACAATAGAGCGGATCACCCAGGATGCCAATTCCCAAATGATAAAGATGCGCGCGTATTTGGTGACGGTAGCCTGTTGTGATGGTACATTCGAGCAAGCAAAATGGCGAAGAAACTTTGAGAACTTTGAAGTCAGAGTAAGCTGATTTTCCTTTTACAAAATCAACACGCGTGAGATGTTTTCTGCCTGTGTTCACAGCTAAAGGAAATTCTACATGTTGGGATTGCCATTTAGGGCAGGGAGAGACAAGCGCGTGGTAGTTTTTTTTGACAAGTCGTTCTCTAAATTGCTCGTTGAGGAACTTGTGCGCATGGGCATTTCTGGCAAGTACCATCACGCCACTGCTTTCTTTATCCAGACGATGAACCATCCAAAGACATCCAAATTCAGGCTCAAGCAGGCTGCGAAGATGGGGCATATCTTGCTTATAACCATCCGCAACGGAGAGCACACCACTTGGTTTATTGATGACCAATATGTCGTCATCGACGTAGATAGATTCAATTTCGTGCATCGTTAGTTTGATAAAAATGGCACTCTATACTTGTTTTTCTTCGACGGTAAAACAACTCATCGTTAAAAGCTCTGGACCGGCGTGAACAACGATGGCGGGTGGCACGAGATAGATGGGAATGTTCTTGACACCGAGACGTTTTTCGACAGCGTGTTTAAGTTCTTTGGCACCTCTAAGATTGTCGCAATGGCTGATCGAAAGATATGGTTCGGGGTTATCCTTGCAAGCTTCTACAATAAGGTCAATAAAACGTTTTTTAGCTTGTCTGAGGGTGCGTACTTTTTCAAAAGGTTCTACTTTGCCATCTGTGACAGTTAAAATCGGAATAATTTTAAGCAAGGTGCCAATAAGTTTTGCGGCTCCACCAATGCGGCCACCTTTAAGGAGGTAATCAAGAGTAGGCACAATAAAGAACGCGTACTGACGTTTTGACATTTCTTGTACTTTATTGACCAATTCTTCAATGCCAATGCCTTCATTTGCCCATTTTTGTGCCTGGAGGACAATTGAACCTAATCCGCCGGCGATGGTACGGGTATCAACAATTTGAATGCGATCAGTGTCGAATTCCTTGGCAGCAATCAGAGCGCTGCGGTAGGTGCCGCTCACCTCTGCAGACGGGGTGATGACCAAAGCTGAATGACCCTCATCAAGCAATTTCTGGTAAATTGGGGTGTATAGAGCGTGGGGTGGCGCGGCAGTTTTGGGCAGGACCTTGGATGCGCGTAATTTTTTAAGGAAAGTCGCAGTATCTATTTCATTGTCGTCACGGTAAGAACCGTCCTGGAAATTGATAATTTGTGGCAATACTTCAATGCCCGCGGCTTGTAACGTGGCTACTGGGATACCACAGGTGGTATCGGCGATAATTTTGATCATATTATCCTCAATAAGGTCTTTTCCGGAAAAACCGGTTGAATAATACGAGCACTAAGACCAATAATAATATTATTGTACTAAAGATTTCACTGATCAAGCTTCGAATGACAGTTTGGACAGCTTTCTTCATTATGATTAACCACAAAACCACAGTTTAGACACGTTTTTGGAATTAATTCTCCTAATGGCGCCCCACAAGCAATACAATGACTGCTGCTCACTTCGTTGGCGGTATCGCAATAGGGACAAACACTCCGATTGAGGCGTTCGGAGAGCATGAAGCCTGTGCCAAGTTGTTTGGCTGTGGCATCAATGACTTCCCATACTTTATCTTCCAGCTGCACGGACTCAATATCCTGCGCGATGACATCTAATCGGTTTAGCAGTGCAAGGGGATTGCGCATGGCGCTAAGAGCTGTCGCGCCTATACTGGCAGCCAGCCCAATCCAATTTTGATTGCTTAGCGTTACACTAACACCATCAGGAACGCGCATGATATTAGCCGTCAATGCGGTTTGACCAGCGCGTTTGCCCGGACTGGTGGCAATTTGTACTGCCATTTGTTTGGGATTACCAAACTTCTGGACCTGATAGTTGCCCCGATGAAAGCTGGCTATCAAACTGTTTGCGAAATCTTCAGGGTGAATATCTCCGTGATAAATACGTGTACTCATCTTATTAAACCTTATCTTTTCTGCTTTGGATTATAATCGGTATTGGAATGAAGAAAGCAGATAATATACGGTTTTTTCAAAAGAAATGGGCAAAAGTGTTATTGCTCATCAGCTTGCTGATGGCTATGATTGTATTGAGTTTATTGCCAAACCTGACCCATCAAGTATGGGGACAGTTCCCGACTGTTTCCATGCCCACAGTCACCAGTTCTCCGCGCGGTGTGTATGTACGCGCGATTGGTCAACCAACTGAAGCTTTGAATGTCCGGGCTTATCCAAGCTCGACATCCACCTTGTTGGGGCGTTTTCAGGTTGGACAGGAAGCGAAAGCGTTTGGATATTATGGCGATTATGTGTTAATTGAATATGCCGGCGCTCCGGATGGTAAAGGCTGGGTCTGGAAGGTGATGCTTGAGGTTCATGGAGGGGAATTGCCCATGCTTGAGCCACCGCCTACCGAGGTGCCTTTAGTTACCAAGACGATTGATCCGACTTTGGCAGCGCAGTTTATCATCACCCAGATGCCTACAAGGTTGCCCACATTTACCGAGCCCCCACCTTTGCAAATTCCAACCTATCAGATTGTGGATGGAGCGACCGCCACAGGCGGAATTCCGATGGGCTATATCATCGTTGTTTTGGCTGGTTTGGGTTTCTTTTTGGCTCTTATCGCGATTCTACGCCGCGGGTAGTTTTTCTTCTATACGGACTTTTTTAAGCCGCCATATTTGGTTATTCTGAGAAAAGAATTCATTATTGAATAACTTGATTTCAATTGAGGTAAACATTCTTCCATTGCCCGATAGCCTTCCGCGATAAGCTTTTCCGGATTGATAGGCTCAAGCGAGCCATACTGACCGACGATTGGTTTGACAATTACATCTGGTTTGGTTTCTTCGAGTGAAAGTTGAGCCAGTCGAGCGGCGACGAGTTCCATAGAGGTGTTCATAGCGCGCATGATATCACCGAAACGTGTATTAACAACGACTTTGAAAACAGCCTCCGGAAGATAGTCAGAAAATGGCAACCAAATCTGGTCTGGTCTGAAATCGCGAGGACGATAGTGAAGAGGCACAGCCACAACAGGCAAAGTTGAGTCAAACTGGCGGGCGAGTTCGACTGGCACAGGATCCAGAATAGCGCCATCAACCAGAATGTTTTCTTCAACATATTGACTCGGAAAGACACCTGGTATGGCAATGGTTGCCAACACGGCTTTCAAGGCATTCCCTTTGGTTATAGTGACCTGTTCACCAGTGGTAATGCTTACCGCAGTAGCAATAAAGGGAATCGGAAAGTCTTCAATGTTTTTATCCCCGATAAGAGGTGATAAGGCTGTTTCAAGATGTCCCGTTCCACCAAACGCCGCATCGTTCCAGCGTCTGCTAAAGTCGGGATGCTTGAAAAATTTAATGACAGCATCTTCTATTTCATCCAGGTCTACACCTGCAGCAAATGCCGCGCCGAACATGCCACCCGCGCTCGAACCAGCAATCCCTTTGATTTTGTAACCATGATCCAAGAGACAACGATATGTGCCAATGTGCGCGCATCCTCTAACGCCACCACCACCTAATGCCAATACAATTTCTTTTGCCATATGTCTCCTTTGTGTCGCAATATGCACGGTTTAACAATCATTCCATGATGATTAGCAATCATCTAACTTAATTGTAAACCAAGATGATAAAGCCATTGAAAACAACTTATCTAAAACTGATAAAATATAAAGTGATAGATATCTCCAAGAGACAGAAAATGCAAGTCATTATTCCTGTTGTCAAAGAGCAAGAAAGAAAAGCTCTCCAATTATTGAGGAGAGAAAAATGGCAAATAATAACGACGATACACAAAAAATAGATATTAAAATGGCAGCACAGAAGTCAGAGCCACGTCTGGGTGTGCGAATTCTATCCATATTTCCACTTTCTTTTTTAGCCGCAGTTGTTGTTTTTGCATTAGCTTATGTGCTATTGCTTTTGCCTGTAATGAAAGAACCTATCAGTGAAAAGTTGAGCGAGGAGATAAACCCGCAACGTTCAACTGTTATGGCATATCATGAGGCAGATACTGAAACAGAAAAGCAAACGATTCTCACTCAGATTACTTTTCCAACTCAGCTACATGAACCTCCGCTATTAATAGAAGCCACGCCAGAACCTGAGGTGACCCAAACACCTTCGGTTTGTAATTACGATTCTCCAATGATTTTCCTGTTGGTGGGAACTGATTCCAAAACGGATACTTATCGAAGTGGTTTGGCGGATGTTATTCGTCTCATTCGCATAGATTTTGCTAATCGAAGAATAAACATGATCGCTTTGCCAAGAGATATGATGATTGAATTCCCCGAAGGGCGTACGGACATGGCAAGCCCAATGAAAATCAATCAAGCCTATTTTTTGGGTACTGAGGCTGTCAATCGCTATGTTGGCGGTGGGAATGGCGCGCACTCCTTGGCGGAAGCCATTGATTACAATTTCGGCGTTAAAACGGACCACTATGTGGTGGTTAATTTTACGTTGGTGCATTCAGTTATTGATGCGATTGGTGGGGTGGATGTTGATTTGCCCCAGGAAGTTGAGGATGACTATTTTGGCTATTATCCATCCGGACCGCAACATCTTGATGGATTGGAAGCTTTGGTACTAATGCGCATTCGCATGAAATACACTGATGATTTTCGTGTTTCCAATCAAACTATTGTGCTTAAGGCTATGTTTGAACGAATGAAAAGCCCAAATATGATATTCAAGATTCCATCATTGGTTCAGGAGTTTCGCAATAACCTATTAACGGATATGTCTGTAGAGGAATTGGTAAGGCTCGGTAATTGTCTGAGCAGAGAATTTGAAGTAGAAAACATTCATGCGGCTCAGTTTACCAAAGAACATATTCAAGCGGACAGGGAATATATTCCATCTGCTAATTTATATTTGTTTGTGTATAAATGGGGAGACGAAGCTGTGCAATTTATTCATGATACCTTAATGGATAAGTAAGGTTTTGTTCAGCTAAGCTTTCATCATTGGAATATGTTAAAATAAGCGCCATGGATGTAAAAGTTGTTTCAACGAATCGCAAAGCGCGATTTGAATATTTTATAAGCGATACATACGAAGCTGGCTTGGTTCTTAGAGGTACTGAGATCAAATCGATTCGACAAGGAAAAATGAGTTTACAGGAAGCTTATGTGCGCACGGATGGCGAGGAAGCATGGCTGGTTGGGGCGCATATCGCGCCTTATGACCAGGCTTCATACGTGCAGCATGATCCAACGCGTGATCGCAAATTGCTCTTGCACAAGAAGGAAATCCGCCAATTGTGGAACGCTATCCGCATAAAAGGGATGACGATTGTACCTCTAAGAGTGTATCTGAAAGCAGGTCGTGCCAAGTTGGAAGTTGGCGTAGCCCGTGGTAAAAAACAATATGATAAACGTGAAAGCATTAAAGAACGTGATATGAAACGAGAAATATCAAGACGTAGCGGTGACTATTAAGCTGACAACAAAAAGTAATTTGAAACCCTTTAACTTTTTAGGATAGCATGATCAACCTGTTTTGTAAGACGATATAATGGACTATGATGAAAAACTTCAAACTAACACGACGTGAATTTTTGAAAATTAGCGGACTGTCTTTAGGCGCACTGGCTCTGCCAAAGGTTGAACCGAGCTCACAAGCCGTCGAAACATTTGTTGATGGCAAACTATATGGTCGGATAGCAGTTGGTGATATTGGCGCATGGACAGAAATGCGTAGCGAGCCAAATGTTGACGCGCCAGTGGTGAAAACGATTTATCGCGATGATGTCTTTGAAATCAAACGTGAAGTTGTTGCCAATAAGCTTGATCCTAACCGATATAAACAACGCTGGTATGAAACGCCAGAAGGATATGTGCATTCCTGGATGATGCAGCCTTGTCGGAGCCATTACAATCCGGTCATTAGTGAGCTTCCAGAACAAGCTGATGGACAACGCGGAATGTGGGTTGAAGTGACCATCCCCAAAGTGGAAATTCAGGTTTTAGGTTCAATAGAGAAAGCATCCTATTGGATTCGTTCGGTTCCCCAACCCAGACTTTATTACTCACAAGTGCATTGGGTCTCTGATATCCGTCAAAACAATGGGCGTACGGAGTATTTGCTTAGCGAGAAATGGGGTGCATTACCTGATCATTACTGGGTTGACGCGAGAGCTTGCCGCATAATTACGCCTGAAGAAATATCGCCCTTACACCCGGAAGCCGGTGAAAAGCATATCGTCATAGACCTTTATAACCAAACGTTAAGAGCTTTTGAAGGAAAACGTGAAGTCTATTTTTGCGAAGTGTCTACAGGCTATGTACAGGATGGGAAATGGACGACCTCTCCCGGTGTGCATCATACCTGGCGCAAGATGATTTCACTGCATATGAGCGCGGGTGGTGTTTCGCAATATGACTCACCCGGAATAGCCTGGACACTGCTTTATCACAGTGATGGTCAGGCTATCCATACCGCCTATTGGCATAACAATTTTGGCGTAGCCCTTTCGCACGGTTGCGTAAATTGTCTGCCTCATGACGCGAAATGGATTTGGCGCTGGTCAGAACCTTACGTGGGCTATTATCCCGGTGAGCTGACCATTCAGGGCTTTACAGGAAATACAACGGTAGAGGTCATTGAATAAATGACCGACCATGCTGGTAAAAACCCGGTAAATAATAAGCTCCAAAAAGAATCTAAAAGAAAGCAAAAATGGCTATTAACTGGCATTATTTTGCTTTTGTTTTTATATATAGGGGGCGCATTTCTTGCCCCGGTCATGATGAAAACAGGGCATTACCAATTCGCGCAAATCATTTACAAGGCTTATCGAGTAGCATGTCATCAATTGCCCTACCGATCTATTTTTTTGTTTGGTGAGCAAGACTTTTATCCTCGTGAGTTAGCTGGAATAAAGGGTCTAAAAACATATGAAGAAATAACAGGATTTGACGAAGCAGATTCAGAAACTGCCAATATCGTCATTGGTACTGAGCAAATGGGCTATAAAGTCGCATTGTGTCAGCGTGATATAGCCATTTTTTCGTCTATGTTACTTTTTATATTGATTTATGTCTGCTTTGGCATGCGCATTAAGCCAGTACCCTGGTGGGTTTGGTTGTTTGTGGCAGTGATGCCCATAGGCTTGGATGGTTTTTCGCAGTTAATCAGTCAGATGAGCTTACCCTGGCTATCGTGCATAGCAGTGAGAGAAAGCACACCCTTTTTGAGGTTCTTAACTGGATACTTATTTGGTTTCTTCAGCGCGTGGTTTATCATCCCTAGTATCTGTGGCGATCTTGACCATAGCAGTGATCCCAGACCAATCAGACAAAAAATTGAAAACCTGCAAGGTTTAGAGGAGAAAGATATTCATGAAAATAATTGAAGTTGATGGCACACGGTCCTATCAGTTTGAGAGTTTTGATTCATCCGCGGTTGATCATAGACTTTTTACTCGCTTAGGTGGTGTCTCCAAAGGTATTTGGAGCAGCTTGAATCTTGCGGGAACGGTTGGCGATGATAAAGAGGCTGTGGCAAAAAATCACGAAATCATGTTCAAAGCTTTCGGCGCACCTTTGTCAACGCGTTTTGATGTGTGGCAGGTGCATGGTACGCAGATACATTTCGCTGAAGCACCCCGTCCGCCAGAGCAAAAACACAAGCCGGGCGATGCCATTTTTACCGATAAACCTGGCATTACACTCACGATGCGTTTTGCGGATTGTATACCGTTACTTTTTCATGATCCGGTCAAGAAGGTGATAGGCATTGTACATGCTGGATGGCTGGGCACAGCTTTGCAGATTAGTCGCATCGCTGTGGAAGCTATAGGTGAGCGTTACGGCTCGAAAGCATCCGATTTGATAGTCGGCATTGGTCCCGCTATTTGCGGAAACTGCTATGAGGTTGGCGATGACGTCATCAGACGATTTGAAAAATACTGGAAGAAAGATTACCATCCGTTTTTTAAAAAAATAAACGAATCATGGTATCTTGATATCTCTAACGCGAATGAGTATATTTTACGTCAGGCAGGTGTGAATCAGATTGAACAATCACATATTTGCACTGCTGAAAATCTGGATGAATGGTATTCTTACCGTAAAGAAAAAGGTCTGACTGGACGTTTTGGCGTTGTTTTCGCGCTTAAGGATGATGGAACTGATGGATAAGATGACAATAGGTCGAGAAATTGAAAAGCGCTACGAAACAGTATACAAACAGCTTGAAGAGGCGGCACTTCGCACAAACAGGGATCCAAAAGAAATCACTGTTTTGGCAGTGAGCAAATTACAGCCTGTTGAAAAAATAAGAAGTGCTTATGATGCTGGAATCCGTTTTTTTGGTGAGAGCTATGTTGAGGAAGCCTTGCCAAAAATGGAAGCATTGATTGATTTGGAAAACGTGATTTGGGAGATGGTGGGGCATGTGCAAAGCCGAAAAGCGAAGTTGGTAGCTAATTCATTCTCAAGATTACACTCGCTTTCGTCAATTAAGCTGGCGCGTTTGTTAAACAGACATCGCGATACAGCATTGTCCCCAATGGAGGTTTTAATTCAGGTCAATGTAAGTGGTGAGGAATCAAAACAGGGCGTTGACGCGACTGAGCGCGAAAAATGGGACAATGTATTAAAATTTGCGCAGGAGCTCAAGGATTATCCCAATTTAAAGCTAACCGGATTGATGAGCATGCCACCTTTGTTTGACGATCCAGAACAAAATCGCCCTTACTTTCAACAAGTGAGAGAGTTGCTTAACTATTTGAACGAGAAGGATTCATCCTTAAATTTGCACGAATTAAGCATGGGAACCAGTTATGACTTCGTTATCGCAATAGAAGAAGGCGCCACAATTGTGCGGTTGGGAAGCAGTTTGTTGGGTGAGAGACATAAATAAGGATACGAAATGGAAATAGTCATTAAAGCAATCAATTTTTTAGGCCTGACATTAGCTGTCTTAGTAGTGTTTTATGTGCTTATTCAAATGATATTTCCTAAATCCGGAGCAGATGGCGTGCTGGGGCGACTACTTGGCCCATTGCTCAATCCCATCCGAAAGCGTGTGAAACCCTTTAAGGGCTTTGACTTTGCTCCGCTTATTCTCCTAATCGCAATACTCATTTTTGAGATTATTGTCTATGCGGTTCTGGGAAATTTTGTTAAATAACTACTTGGCGTAAAGCATTCGTCCGCAGGTTTTGCAGTAAGTAATTTCAGAAGGCGATTTGGCACGTTGAATATCACCAGGCGCTAAGTTGACACCACAGGCATTACAGCATGAATCGATGACTTCCGCGACCGCCCGACCACCTTTGCTTTTAAACAGATCAACATAAGCCTGGTAGTTTGCTGGTGATATTTGCGATCGTAAGCTCTTGCGTTGTTCGTTAATGCTGGGGAGTTTATCTTCAAGCTGCCTGGCTTCACCCATCAATTTTGAGTGTTTTGTGGCAGTTTGGCTCTTTACATCGGTTAGGTTGTTTTCTGCGACTTTGAGGGCTTTTTGGCGTTCTTCAAGCGTTTCAAGCGCCAGGAACTGTTCATCGGCAAGTTCAGATAGATAATTAGTCAAGGCTGCACTCTCAGCCTCAAGATCTCGCAATTCCTTGGGGTTTGTAATTTGTCCGCCGAAGAGTTTCGCCTGGGAATACTTGAGCTTCAGGTTGCGTTCTTCAACCTGATCGTGGATTTGAGTGTAAGCTTGTTGGGCAATATTAAGATGTTCTTTGGCTTCGTCAACAAGGGTTTGCGCTTTTTGAATATTACTATCTGAGTTGATTATTTTTTCAATTTCCCGTTGGCGGCTTAGAATTTTCATGCGCATAAGGTCAAGTTGTTGTAACCTGAATAAGTTGAAAGATTCGCTCATATGCCTCCAAGTTTTGAATTGTTTTATTGTATTGTAACACCGAGCGATTTGATATCGCAAAAAACATTTAATTAGCGATAGCTTTTTCTTTTGGCAGGCTACGCATACGGATGCTTTGAACAATGCCAATACCCAAAAGCATTGACACCAGCGAGCTACCACCATAACTGATGAAAGGCAGCGTTAAGCCTGTAACGGGTAAAACGTTGAGATTAACGCCAACGTTTACCATTGTCTGGAACGCCATTAAAATGCCAAAGCCATAGGCAACCAATGAGCCATAAGCGTCTGGAGCTTCTTTGGCGATGATAAAACAGCGCACGATGATGAATATCAATAGGGCCAACACAATAATTGTTCCCACGAAGCCGAATTCATGTGCCAATACTGAAAAAATGAAGTCATTGTGACGGATTTTCAAGAAGCGTAATTGAACCTGTGAACCCTGACCAAAACCATTGCCAAACCAGCCACCGCTGCCAATGCTGATTTTAGCCTGGTCAACGTTGTAAGTGTCACCGTAGCGTGCGTTTTCATCGGGGCTCAAGAAGTTTGTAATACGTGATTTTTGATAATCTGCAAGATAGGGAAAATCAAAGGCGAAGCTTAAGCCAATGAAAACTGCAAAAAACAAGACCGCGTAAAGGATGTACTTGACTTCTAATCCGCAAATCCAAAGCATCGTTGCCCAAATAACCAAAATAACGATGCTTGTGCTGAGGTTGGGCTGTAACATAATCCAAAGCACAATCCCACTGGTGAGCAGGATGCTTCTGCCAATGGTTGCCCAGTTGTTGATTTTAGCAATATTCGTAGCAAAAAAGCTCGAGAGACTGAGAATAATGGCAATTTTAGCTAACTCCGCTGGTTGCAGAGAAACCAAACCGGTTTCAAGCCACCTTGCCGCGCCAAATTTGGCCGCGCCCATGATGAATACGAAGACCAGAAGAATAAGTACAAAGAAATAAAAAGGTTTGCTGATTGTTTGCCAAATACGATAGTCGAAGGCTGCCGCGGCAAAAAGCGCGACCAATCCAATCACCATGAATATGGCCTGGCGTTTGGGGTGACCTTCAAGAGTTGGATTGCCCGCGATAGCGGAGCTAATCAGCGCGATGCCAAAGATGCACAAGAGCAAAACCGCCGCGAAGAGGGGAATATCGAATCTCTTCCAGTAATCACGAGTGTTCATAGAATCCCAAAACGTTTTTCTTTAAGAACATCTACCTTGATGTCTTGATTTACTTGCCGAATTCTGAGCGTGGCGCCATGTTTTAGTCTCGGAGGTAAGGTGACTTCCACGCCGTTCAAGTGGAAACGCGCGCCATCATAAAACAAAACGAAAATTTGAGTGTTGGGGCAAGCGCCTGTTCCGGCTGATATTTCTCCAGCAGCTTTGCCCCAAATGAGGATGGAGCTATCCGCGCTAAGTGTAGCGTTGGCTTTTACATCACCGATAAGGCATAGTTTTCCGTCAAAGTGGCGTTTTTGCTCGGGATTATCGGTGATATCCTCCTCAAGCCAGGTGGTTTTTGGCAAGTCTAATTCAGAAGGAACAGCTTCAACCGGGGTCTTGGGGTCATCATCACGTTTGATTGAAGTGGGGATGTCATAATTGGCTGCAGCATTTAAGGTTTCCTGGGACGTGCTCAGTATAGCCCACAGAAAAACGCCTTCATCAGACAAGTCGCGTAAGAGCTTCGTGATTTGCTGCTCATTCCAAGCAGTGTCTCCCACATCCAGGGCGATTCTGCCACCTTTGAAGAAGCGTTCCTGGCTTTGAAGGCGTCTGATGAGCAAATCTCGTTGAGCAAAGCAAGAAATCGAAGGCAAGGTGATTAAAACCCCGCCTCGATAGCCTTTGACAGTCAGTTCAGGCGTTTGACTCAATTGCCACCTCCGGGGTTGTTTAGAGCTTCGTCGATGGCTTTTTGTTCAAAGTAAAAGTCTATGACACGACGCACGATTGGCGCGCTAACGGCGGAGCCTTCGCTACCGTTATAGACGAAAGATACGACCGCGATTTCAGGATCATCATAGGGAGCATAACCAACAAACCAGGCATGGGCGGGCCAGTTGCCAGGGACACATAAGTTTTCACGGTTCGCCCAGTCATCACAGTATTCCGCGGTACCGGTTTTTCCGGCGACTTTTTTGTCGTCACCTTCAAAAAGGTCCGAAGCAGTACCGCCTGGGTAGGTTACTGCTTCCATACCACGCTTGGCGAATTCCAGAACCCAAGGTTCAACAGCTTTGAATTCACCAGTTTTATTGTTGCCAATATAGCTTTCAATGAGTTCATCTTTAGTGATGTCCCAGAGCATTTTGGGTTCAAAGCTGCTAATGATATTTCCTTCGGAATCGGTTGTTTTTGAAATGATACTTAATTGCATGTGTTTACCATCATTGGAAAGCGTTCCAATGGAATGCAGAACTTGTAGTGGTGTTGCCAGAACATAACCCTGTCCAACTGCAGCGAGATAGGTATCGCCAGTTGCCCAGTTTTCGCCTTGGTTGAGCCGTTTCCAGGTGGGGTTGGGCAGGAGCCCATCAGCTTCACCGGGCAGTTCGATGCCGGTGAGTTGCCCATAACCGAGGGCATGGGCGTATTCGTTCATGCGCCAAATGCCCAATCCATTTTCCGCGACTTCATCACCATAACCTCCACCTATTTTATAGAAATAGACGTTACACGACCATTTGATACCATTGATGAAATTAACCGGTCCATGTCCGTTTTCATCCCAACAGACATAATCCTGGGTCATTTTTATGCGTTCGCCCTCGATAAATTTTTGTTCGAGGGTGATACGACCAGGATCATCGACCGTATCCCAGGGGCCAATAACGCCTTCATTTAAGGCGCCAATGGCGGTTGCCATTTTATATACAGAGCCGGGTGGCAATTCGGAGGAAATAGCTTTGTTTAGCAGTGGTTTTGCTTCGTCCACGCTGAGCTGTTCATAATAATCGCCAGGGATAAACTGTGCCATGCGGTTGTTTTCGTAACTGGGGATGGATACCATCGCTAAAATTTCACCGGTTTTCACGTTCATAGCAATGACCACGCCCGTTGTACTTAGGATCTTACCGCGCCACTCCAAATAGCGCTGGTTCCAGACATCCAGTTCAGAGATGAGCGCTTCACGAGCTGCCTTTTGAAGACGATAATCGATGGTGAGGTGTACATCCTGACCAGGAACAGGCTCAACCGGTTCTTCAATATCACGGATAATCTCGCCACCGACGTTCACTTCAACAACGCGTTTTCCGTTAGTTCCTCCTAAAATTTCTTGCAGCGAGTTTTCGACACCCATGTAACCAACCTTGTCACGGCCAGAGACGAAACCTTGCTCGGTGTAATAATCTACCAGGATTTCAGGAATGGGCCCTAAAAAACCGATTAATTCCGCGGTTGTTTCACCGGTCGGATATTCACGGACTGATTCAATTTCCACGCTAACACCGGGCCAGTCGTTATTTTTTTCGGTGACTTGCATGGCAACTTCTTTGCTAACGTTGCACTTGACACGCGTGGGGGAATATGGCCATAGTGAGCCGGCAATCTGCACAATTTGTTCAATACCAAAATCAGTGTAGCAGGGCGTAAACAACGCGGAAGTCTCTTCGTTGACTTCCCCTCGGCTAACTGGGATGTCCAGAATCACGCTTAATTCGCGAAAAATTTCGAAGGTTTTACCTTCAGATTCGGGCAGTTCAGCAGGCGTAATCGCAACATGAAAAACAGGCACATTTCGGGCTAATATCATGCCATTGCGATCGTAAATCATTCCACGTTGGGTGGGGATGCTTATGATACGCACCCGGTTTTCTTCGGCTTGCGCACGGAAGCTGGAACCTTGAATAATCTGTAAATCAAACAGGGTGAATGTATAAAAAAGGAAGACAAGTGTGATAATCAAAAACACCCAACGAAAACGTCCAAGCGCGATGGTCGGTTTTTCATATTGTTGATTGTCGTTGTTCATGCTTCAGCTCCTCTCGGAGAAATCATGCGGCTGCCTTCCTGAACAATTGAGTGTATAAGCAAAGAAAGCAGGATATTCAACAGAACAGAAGGAAGCAAAATTTCAAAAAGTGCTGTTGACAGGTCAAAGGGAACACGCTTTACGAAAAGCAAGGCAATGTTTATCCCGTGCCAGGCGAGTGTAGAAATGAAAGTGAGTAAGTACATGCTCAGTAATGGCGTTTGCATAATTCGCTTGCGGATTTGTTGCGCGCTTAGAAAAACCGCGAAATAGAACAAAAGTGGCACATAAAAGGGCAGGGCTGAAATCGCGCCAACAATCGCGCCAAAGATTAAGATCAAGATCCAAAGTCGTTTCGCGTCAGAATTAAGGCAAAGGGCGATGATGAAAAGCAAAACAATATCCGCGCTACCGGAAAGTAAAGTCCAGCGGCTAAAGATGCCATATTGCAACATAAGGGCTATCATGAAGCCAAGTGAACTTAAAACATACTCAATCATCAAAAAAACCTTATGGCTCTAATGGGGTGATATCCACAACGTTGAAGTTGGATATTACCAACACCGCGCTTAAACCGTGAAAATCTACAACTGGTTGAACTGACCCTGTTTGAAAAAGGGTGTTTTGTTTGGATTGCATTGAGAGCACTTGACCCACAAAGATGTTGGGTGGATAAGTGCCACCCAAACCACTGGTGAGCAAGACTTCACCGAGCTGCACTTCAACATCCTGTGGGATGAGGTCGAGTGTGATTTCGCCGGTGATTGATCCGTGGATTTGGGCTTCGACATCAGCTGCTTTTAAGCGCACGTTGACTGCCATGCTTGCGTCAGTGATGAGCTTAACTCGCGAGGCATTTGCGATAACCGCGTCAATGCGACCGACCAGACCTTCCTGGGTTACCACGGGCATGCCATAGCGAATGCCATGGTTGGAGCCTTTGTCGATAATAACATACTGTAAATAAGGGCTGATTTCTCGCCCGATGACGGTCGCGGCAATATATTCGTGTTCAGGGTGGGTACGAGCGAAATCGAGCAAAGTATAGAGAATCGATGCCTGGCTGAGGTTTTCTTGTAAGGCAACGATTTCACTTTGCAGTTGGGCTACTTCTTGTTCCAAAGCCTGGTTTTGGGCACGCAGGGTGGCCATATCGCGCGGCGAGGTGAAAAACTCACGAAATGCAATGTAGCGTTGCGAAAGCCAGCTTTGGGTTGAGATGGTTGGGCTGAAAAGAAAACTAAACACAGGCGTGAGATAGCCCGAAAGCGCGATGACAATCAGACCTATCACAATAGTGACAATGATAAGATTGCGTATGTTTTTAGGTGATAAGAGATTTCGCATTTTAAGAGAACCTCACGCAGAGCGATCCGTTCAGAAAGAAGGGACTTAGGGTTGTCCGCTTGAATAGGAATCGCGTTCGAGGCCTACCAAGAGTCCTTCGTATTGTTCAACATCGTCAAAAATCATTCCACAGCCACGCGCGACGCAGGTCATAGGGTCTTCAGCAACCCAAACACGCACGCGGATTTCATTTGCCAGTCTTTCAGCCAATCCTTGGAGTTGTGAGGTCCCGCCGGCCAGGCAGATACCTGTGTCCATGAGGTCCGAAAGGATTTCAGGCGGGCTTTCATCAAGCGCGTCTTTGATGGTGTTAATAATGACTTGTACCGAGGGCGCTAAGGCTTCGCGAATTTCGATGGATGAGATTTCAATAGCTTCAGGTAAACCAGTGATTAAGTTGCGGCCACGCACATCGGCGGTTTTTTCTTCCTTGAGGGGATACGCGGAGCCAAGGGCAATCTTGATTTTCTCTGCCATCTGTTCACCGATGAAAAGGTTGTACTTGCTGCGGATATACTCGATAATGTCCTGGTCGAGTTCATCGCCAGCAACACGCAGTGAGCGTGAAATAACAATACCACCCATCGAGATAATGGCGACTTCGGTTGTGCCACCACCGATATCAACAATCATGTTGCCGTAGCCATCGATTGGTAGTCCGGCACCAATAGCAGCTGCTGAAGGTTCAAGGATCATATAGGCTTCACGCGCTCCGGCACTCATCGCCGCGTCATAAACCGCGCGTTTTTCAACTTCTGTCGCGCCGGAGGGGATGCCCACAACCACACGTGAGTGTGGAAACAGCACAATGCTGTTTTCGTGGGCTTTGTGGATAAAATACTCAAGCATGGCTTGGGTAATATCAAATTCAGAAACAACGCCATCGCGCAAAGGACGCATGGTAATCATGTTAGCGGGCGCGCGACCAACCATCGCTTTAGCAGCAGCGCCAATGCGTTGTGGCTCGCGCGTGCGTTTATCAATCGCGACCCATGAAGGCTCATTGATCACGATGCCTTTGCCGCGGACGTTAACAAGTGTGTTGGCTGTTCCGAGGTCGATACCCAGATCAAGCGATAGAAGACCAAGCAGCCATTTTATTGGATTCCAAATTGCCAAGATTATCTCCAAGCGATAAATGTCGCTTAATACTTTTGAGATTATATCATAAAGCAATATTGCTTGAAAAAAAGCAACAAAGTGAATATATAAAATGAACCCAATTTAGACCGACTAAGAGTGACAAATTTGTTTCGTCCAATTAATAAAATTATCTGCCGATAAAAATTTGTTTAGTTGTAGCTAATATTTAGCCCAAATAAAAACTCCCTGGGAGACGGGAGTTTTGTTGCTGATTGAGGTTCGCTTGGGGTGTATAAGCTGGTGGGCTTTAGACGCTATTTTTTGGCGTTTCTAATGTTTTTTCGATTATCTTCTTCTTTGGTTTGTTTATGTGAAAAAGCACTCTGGATATTATCTCTCGTTTGGAGAGATCTGGGTCGTTGATGACTATGGCGGAACAGAGGTTTTTCTTTGTAAGTTTGACGAATTTTCTTTGTTTGGTGTCAAAGATGTGCAAACATTTGCCGAGGTATACGAGTTTCATTTTTTCCTTTCTTGTTAAGGTGCGAAGCTTTGTTCAGGCCGCAACCAAATATTATGCCAAGAGGCGCAATACTCCCTTGGTTAGCTGGCCATGATTTAAGCTGAAAGGAAAAAACTTATATGGGAATCACGACAAGCATAATATCATGGTTTATTTGGCTTGTCCAGTCCATTTGAAAGATGATTTTGGGTTTATTATGTCTGAATGACATATTGAAAAGATGTGATTTCTTCCATTGTTTAAAAACTTTGGTATAATACGCACTCGATTGGCGGTTCGTCTAACGGTAGGACAGCGGACTCTGAATCCGTATGTAGAGGTTCGAATCCTTTACCGCCAGCTAATCCCCTAATATTCGCTGTTAAAGCGCCACTATTTGTGCTAATATTTAATTATCGCGTACGATCACATTATGGCGCGTGGCAAAGGACTACATGTTTGGCTTGGAATGATTGTGTTGCAAGATTGCTATTCTAATAATTAAGAGGCCTGATGTTCGAAAAAGGAAATGAAAAGAAAAAGACAGGGTGTGCCTTTATCATGATAGTCACATTTTTCCTTTGTATTATTCTCATCATAATATTGAAAATACATTCCAGCATCATGAGAAGAAAAGAGCAATATTCATTGGACATGCAATACGAGGTCAAGACCATCGAGCCAAAACTTGATTCGCCATATTGGGTTGCCAATAAAGCAACTGGTTTGTATGCGAAAGCCGAGATGTACAGTAATATTCTAAAAATCCTTTCAGCTGGCGACATCGTGATTATCCCTAACGGTAATTCGAAGCTGAGCTGCAGACAGGTGAAAGATGAAGCTTATGATGAGGAGTTTTGCCTTGTGCAGGTGTTTCCAGACGGAGAAATAGGTTGGGTTTTGATAAAGAGATTTGATAGCCACTAAACTAAGCTACAGTATGAAAATTTTGACCTTATTATTTAACGTCATTTGATTTTATAGCTGATAGTAAGCAGAGATTTTATCTAAAAAGTCACTAACAGTAGGACAGCAGACATAGAGTTCGTAAATAGAGCTTCGAATCCTTTACCGCCAGCCAAAAGAAAGAGGCTGTATTTTTGAGACAGCCTCTTTTCGATTCACAATTTTGAATAGTTTAGTCTAATGCAAAGGCTTCCAAAGCGCCTTTATGGACGACTTCACCATTGTAGGTAGTGAGCGCTTCTTTAATAATCTCATCTTCGAAATCAAGCACTAATTTGCCGTCTTTAACCAAAGTTTTAACGAGATTCAAAACGTTCTTTGAGAACATCCAGGTTGAGCTGGTTGGAAGCATGCCAGGAATATTCTTAATACCAATGAGGGTGACATTGTGTTTCATGCCAATGGTTCCGGGAGGTGTGAGTTCGCAGTTGCCACCTTGGTCGATGGAGATATCAACGATAACGGAACCAGGTTTCATGGTTTGTACCATTTCTTTGGTAATCATGATGGGAGCTAATTTGCCAGGAATGAGCACGGAGAGGAAAACGACATCCATCTCTGGGAGGATTTCCGCAATGGCATGTCTGATTTTGCTCGTCTCATCACCTTCTGGGGCGTCTGGGGTGTTCCATTCAACTGCTTTCGCGCCGATGGCAACGCCGCGGTCGGTGGCTTCTTTACGAATGTCACAAACATAACATTCCGCTCCGAGGCTCTTAACGGTCGTTAACGCTTGCCATCCACCAACGCCAACGCCGACAATCAATGCTTTGATAGGTTTGATAACACCAACCGCGGAATCAATTTCTGGCACAAACTTTGTGAGCTCATTAACTGCCAGGAGGATGCCCTTATAACCAGCACAAATGCTCATTGAAATCAAGGGATCCATATCACGGGTACGAGGATTGCGGGGGATGCCATCAAGGGTGATGCTGGTGATGCCTTTGGCAGCCATGTTTTTGACCATAAGATGGTTTGCTGGGGCAGCTGGGTGGATAAAGGTAATCAGGCATTGCCCAGCATGCATTAAGTCGACTTCATGGGTATCCAGTTCTTTGTTGAATAGAGGTTCTTTTACTTTGAGAATCATATCCGCGCGTTCAAAAACTTCGCGAGGACATTCAACAATTTCTGCTCCTGCAGCGATATATTCTGGATCGTGATAAAATGCGCCTTCGCCCGCGTCTTTTTGGACGAGAACGGTTAAACCCATGTCGCGCATGGCTTTCACGGTTTCCGGAGTTGCGGCTACACGTCGTTCACCCGGCATTATTTCTTTTGGTACACCAATAATCATACAAAGCCTCCATTGCTTTTCTTAGTAACTTAAATGTACCACGAATCTTGAAACTTTGGCGAAAACCGATGGGGAAAAATTCTTATTCTTATGCTCGTTTTTAATGAAAAAACTCTTATCCTAATGTACTTAACCAAGATTTGATACAATCAAGGTAGCTTGAAAACAAAAGGAACTGTTATGAAAATTAACCGCATTTTACAGATACTCATCATCATTACCTTGCCGTTTATGATCCTTATGACATCGGTAAGATTGCTTATCACGCCTGGTTTTGCAGCTTTTGAATATGATCGAAATTGGTTCCCTAAGGATCCTTATGGAATGAACCAGGCAGAACGTTTACGATGGTCGCGTTACGCAATAACCTATTTGACCAATGATGAAGATATTGCTTATTTGGGTCAGCTACGATTTGATGATGGGGTAACCTTATTTAATGAGCGTGAGCTTGACCATATGGTCGATGTGAAGCACGTGGTAAAAACTTGCCTGGTGGTGTTGTACGCTTTGGCTGGTTTTTTATTCGCGGCTTTGATTTGGTTTTTGGTGATGCATGACTGGAAACCCTTTATCCAAGCTGTGAGTTGGGGCGCTTGGCTCACGCTTGGTATTATCGTGGCGGTATTAATCTTTCTGGCAGTTTCGTTCGACCGTCTTTTCGAGCGTTTTCATCAACTCTTTTTCAAAGATGGTAGCTGGCTTTTCTATCAAGATGATACTCTCATAAGGCTCTTTCCTATCGAATTTTGGCGGGACGCTTTTTTTCTTGTTTGTATCTTGTCGCTCCTTATGGCTGGGTTGATTTTAGCAATTAAGGCCTTAATTAATAGATTGAAGAAGAAAAAAGAGCTTCAAAAGAGTTAATGCTTGACAAATCATTCCGAAAAGAGTTTCTTAATGCTATTAAAGAGAAAAAGCTGACTTGGTCAGCTTTTTCTTTTGGTGTTTATTAAAAATTAGAAAACAGCAACAGGGTTTTCTTCGTTCATACCCGGGTCAAAGATATGGTAATTGTCCATATTGAAGACAACTTCCACCTTGTCGCCAATGTCCATGCGGGTGCGTGGGTCAACACGAGCGATAAAATTGTGATCGCCATTGACGAGATACAGGAAGATTTCATTACCCATCAGCTCGGTAACATCAACCTCGGCTGCCACAGGCTCAGCAATAATGCCAGGAGGCGCGTAAACGGGGTTGTGAATGTCTTCAGGGCGGATACCAAAGATTATTGGACGTCCGATAAGGTGATTGAGGGCTTCGTAGTCCTTCTCAGGAACACGCACAGAGAAACTTCCTAAATTGACAAAGATGCCATCTTCACGTTGCTCAATGACACCTTCAAAGAAGTTCATTGAAGGCGAACCAATGAAGCCGGCGACAAAAAGGTTTGCAGGGTGGTCGTATAAGACCTGAGGTGTGTCGAGTTGTTGTAAGATGCCTTTGTTCATTACCGCGATTCGGGTAGCCATGGTCATGGCTTCAGTCTGGTCATGGGTAACATAGATGAATGTGGTCTCAAGGCGTTTGTGCAGTTTGCTGAGTTCGGCACGGGTCTGAACACGCAGTTTAGCGTCGAGGTTAGAGAGGGGCTCATCAAAGAGGAAAACTTTCGGCTCGCGAACAATTGCGCGTCCAACGGCTACACGTTGGCGTTGACCACCAGAGAGCTCTTTGGGTTTACGTTGTAAAAGGTTTTCGATACCAAGGGTTCTTGCAGCCTCTTGTACACGTTCATTAATGATGTTTTTAGGTGTCTTGCGGAGTTTGAGTCCAAAAGCCATATTATCAAACACGGTCATGTGGGGATAGAGCGCGTAGCTTTGGAATACCATAGCGATGTCGCGGTCTTTGGGGGCGATATCGTTAACAAGAACGTCACCGATATATACTTCACCTTCGCTGATTTCTTCCAGTCCAGCTAAACAACGTAAGGCGGTTGTTTTGCCACAGCCGGAAGGGCCAACTAAAACTAAGAATTCTTTATCTTCGATTGCAAGATTTAAATCTTGCACGGCGACCACGTCACCGAACTTTTTCCATACACCATCGTATGTAACACTTGCCATAAAATTTTCCTCCAATCTTGAACGAATATAGTGGTTCCATTATAAAGCAAGTTTGTGTAAAAAAGCAAAAAAGCCTGGGATTTCCCAGGCTTTTTTGAAAATTCATTTAGATTTTTTCAAATTGATCTTTGCTAACGCCACAATCTGGGCAAACCCAGTCATCGGGCAGGTCTTCAAAGGCGGTTCCGGCAGGGATATCCTGGGATGGATCTCCCAGTTCAGGGTCATAAATGTAACCACATGCGATGCATTCGTATTTGTTCATGAGTCTCCTTCTAAACAGGCTTAATAGTTATTGGAAGTGATTTCTTCCTTTAGATCGGTATTATACAATATTCTAAAGAGAGAATAAATCGAAGATAGTACATTTTTGTTTTCATCCCAATACAAAAATGTACTATCTTATTTAATCAGAATGACCAGATTTACCGAAGACAATAATTTCTTTCGAAAAATGGCTGTTATGTTCGAAATCCTGTTCGGTAGATTGCTAAAAACCCATTAAGCCCCAATCATCGTCGCGCAGTTCAGGATCCATCATTTCTGGTTTCCAGGCTTCACTGCCGTACTCGATTGTTGTAGGCTTTTGGAGGATGCCCGCGACTTTGGCGCGGGTTTCCTCGAGCATTGCTGGTCCGTATGGGCAGAATGGTGTGGTGAGAATCATTCGCACATTGGCTTTATCATCAGTCAAACTGATATCGCGTACCAAACCTAATTCCAGAATAGAATAACCCAAATCTGGATCTAAGATTGCAGAGAGCCCTATAACAAGGTCTTCAATGTAATCTGGGTGTGTTTTATCAATTTCCCAGTCGGGTTTATGCGTTTGGACCATCGTCCTCTTTAATCATGAAGATACAGCATGGATTACCCTGGGCAATGGTTTGAGTGATTTCCACTGAGCTTTCGGTGAGTTCTTCAAGCATTGTTTGATCAAGACAGCAGATTGCTGGGTTTGATGTAGAGATGTAATGGTAAGGACAGTGATAGTTTATGAAGGCTGGTTTTCCATCAACTTCCTTCTTCTCAATGATGTATCCTTGTTCGTTTAGATTCTCGGCAACGTGAGACAGCCGTTTCGGGGAGTTGCGTTGACGACGGTCGAGGCGATTTCGTTCAGCAAAAACTAAGCCGACCTCTTTGAAAAAGGCACTGAGTTTGTCTTCACCAAGGACTTTTTTAAGTTGGTCAACCATGATTGCTGAAAACTCAACGTATGAAGAGGGGAATTGCTCCATGCCTAAACTGCTAAGACTGTAAATGAATTTTGGACGGCCAACCTGACCCTGACGTTCTTCGCGACTGATGACCCAGCCGTTCTTTTCAAAATTCTTTAGGTGGTGACGAATGGAAATCCCATTTACACCAATTTCATCAGCCAATTCGTTGACAGAAGCTTCTTGTTTAATAAGAAGAGTATTTAATATTCGGTTCTTTGTATTCAATTTATTCTCCAATATTATTTATTGTTTACATTATACCAGAACTTATTGATAATTGAACAATAATTTTCATAAACTAATAAATGTCTTATAGAAAACTAATGTTGATATTGGTAAATTCCGCTTTTTTTCTACTGCTATGCTATAATCCTTGTAAATTGTAACATCAATCCAAAAAGGAGAATGAAAATGGCTAAAATTATTGAGATTGAAGGAATTGGTCCTGTTTATGCTGAAAAACTTAAAGCAATCGGTATTAATACGGTTGAAGGTTTGTTAAAAGCAGGCGCGACACCGAAAGGACGCGAAGATATTGCTGAACAAACTGGTATTACTAAAACATTAATCCTTGAATGGGTTAACCATGCTGATCTTTATCGCATAAAGGGTGTGGGTGAAGAGTATTCAGATCTGCTTGAAGAAGCTGGTGTTGATACTGTTGTTGAACTGGCTACCCGTAACCCAGAGAACCTGTACGCAAAGATTATTGAAGTAAACGACGCTAAAAAGCTTGTGCGACGACCTCCAAGCCAATCAATGGTTGCTGATTGGATTTTACAAGCCAAGGGCATGGACCGCGCTGTTTTCTACTAAATCGGTCGACCTTTTTAACAAAACAATATAACGTAGAACAAAAACCGCGCTGAAGGCGCGGTTTTCTTTTACGCAGAAAAAGTAAATGTTTACTTGGAAAGCAAACCAATTAGAGTATTAGCTACCAACGCGCCAGATTGAGTGCGATCTTCGCGGTCGCTAAAACGCGTGGCAGTTCCTACTGCCTGTAAAATGGATTCAAAGGGTGTCTTGCCTTGTTGTTTAGCCATAAAGTATGCTAACGCGGCGGAAAGCAAAGTAGTCGTGTTGATGCCACCTTGCTGGGGCTGTTGTGGTGTTTGGCTTTGTTGACCGCCTAAAAGCGAGCCTAACAAGTTGCCTAAACCACTCATGGTATCCGGAGCGGGCTGTTGGGGTGGCGCTTGTTGTGGCTGTTGACCACCGCCTAAGAAACTGCTCAATAAACTACCCAGTCCACTGGGTTGAGGTGCTTGATGTTGAGGGGCTGGGGCTTGGTTTTGTCCGAGACCGCCAAGCAACGAGGCAACCAGGTCAGTTGCTGAACCCTGGTTGGTTTGCTGGGGTTGTTGCTGTTGAACTGGCTGTTCCTGAACAAAGGTTAAGCCGCCAAGCGCGTCGATGAGGTCAGGTGTTTGGCTAAAGCTTGGTTGTTGTTGGGGCTGGGGTGTTTGTTGCTGACCGCTGGCCAAACCACCCATCAAGGTCGAAAGGAAATCTCCACCCTGAGCTGGTGTTGCTACGGGGGCTTGAGTTAAAGGCTGGTTTTGAGGTGTGCCCATTAGGGCGTTTAGCAGTGTGCCAACACCGGAGCGATCAAAGGTTTTGCCTTCAAATTCTGCCGCGGCTGTTTCAAGCCCATCAGCATAAAGCAAAGCTGAACCACTTGTGGATTTTTCGCGGACAAGCTTGCTGGCATGCGCCAATTGCTCAGCTGCGGGGGCGTCTTTTTTCGCCTTAACGGCTTTTTCGATCAACTTAAAAGTATTGACCATGTTAGTACCATGGTCATGGTTGTGCACATCTGCCTCATCAAGTGCTGCTTGATTTTCTTTAAGAGTTTTTGTGACGGCCTTAAAAACCTGTGAAAGATTGAGTTCGTCTGTCATAGTTTCTTTTTTATTTACCTTACTTTAATTCTTCTGGCAGCTCAGGGATAACGAGTTTCTGTCCGGGAACGATAATGTTGATGTTATCGCCAATAACGTCACGATTGTGTTTATAGATGAGCTCATAATACGGTGGGGTAGCCTTGCCGTAGTAATTGAGTGCGATGTGTGAAAGTGTTTCGCCTGCTTGAACCACGTGTGTTTTTGCTGAGCTGGCAGCTGCTTTTTTTTCTGCTTCTTTGGCAGCTTTCTCAAGTTCTTGGCGAACGGCTTCACGTTTGGAGATAGCTTCTTTTACCAAGGGTTTGGTTTCTTTTTCAATGCTTTTCTTTTGATTGGGTTTAATAATATCTTTGATGTTGAACTTTTTCTCTGACATTTCTTTCCTCTCTTATTGACTAATTCTTCTTAATGGAAGAATTGAACGGTAACGCATTACCGATTTGTTTGCCGCCATTATACCAATATTGTCTTGAGTATTCAATCTAACATGAATACTAAAATATAATAAAAACAATTCAAGAAATTGACTTCCTACTGTAGATTTGCTATAATCGGCGTGGCAAAAAAGACCAGCTTTAATTGAGGTTTAATGACAAAATTAGAAATCAAAGATTTACATGTCAATGTTGGTGAAAAAGAAATATTAAAAGGTTTTAACCTTACTGTTAACGGCGGTGAAGTACACGCCTTAATGGGACCCAATGGTACTGGTAAATCCACCCTGGCTTACGCGCTGATGGGTCATCCCCGCTATAACATTACCAAAGGCGATATATTAATTGACGATAAGAGTATTTTGGATATGTCTGTAGATGAGCGCTCACGCAACGGTATGTTTTTAGCGTTTCAATACCCGGTTGCTATTCCAGGCGTAACATTGGCTAATTTTCTGCGCGCAGCGTTGAATGCAAAAGCAAAGGCACTCAATCCGGATGATAAGGGCATTAGCCTGGTGCATTTCAGGCGATTATTACGTTCGAAAATGGATTTGCTCAAAATGGATTATGCATTTGGAGCGCGGTATCTTAACGATGGTTTTTCTGGCGGTGAAAAGAAGCGCGCCGAAGTCTTGCAGATGGCTATGCTTGAACCGCGCATTGCTATTTTGGATGAAACGGATTCTGGGCTTGATATTGATGCCCTTCGCATTGTAGCTGACGGCGTGCACGCGCTAAAATCAAGTGAATTAGGCGTTATTCTGATTACACATTACCAACGCATGTTGGATTACATGAATCCGGATTTTGTGCATATTATGTATGGCGGTTCAATCGTTGAGTCTGGTGGGGCAGATTTGGCTCTTAAATTAGAGGATCAAGGTTATGACTGGATCCGCGAAAAATATCCTGATACCCGCAACTCCGGGCAAGCTTAGAACGGGTTGCAAATGAGTGATCAAAATAAGCAAAGTTTCTTAAACGAAATTGGGTCTGATTACCAATATGGCTTTAGCGACCCGGACATAGCCAGTTTTCGAGCTGAAAAAGGTCTGACACGTGAAATTGTCCAGCAAATTTCTGCTTTCAAGGATGAGCCGGAATGGATGCTGAACTTGCGATTAAAAGCCTATGAACACTATATAAAACGACCTATGCCTGGATGGGGACCTGATATCAGTGGTTTAGATTTAGACGATATCTATTATTATGTGCGCCCGCCTGAAATCAACCAAAAATCGTGGGATGACGTCCCAGACACCATCAAAAACACCTTTGATAAATTGGGCATTCCCGAAGCGGAACAAAAATTTCTTGCAGGTGTTGGCGCGCAGTATGACTCTGAAATGGTCTACCATAGTATTCAGGAAAACCTTGAAAAACAGGGCGTTATCTTCTTGAGTATTGAGAATGGTTTGAAAGATTACCCCGATCTTTTTAGGGAATACTTTGGCAAAGTTGTACCCATTCAGGATAATAAATTCAGCGCTTTGAATACTGCTGTTTGGTCTGGTGGGTCCTTTGTTTACGTTCCAAAAGGCGTCAAAGTTGATTTACCGCTTCAGGCTTATTTTCGCTTGAACAATCCTAATTTAGGCCAGTTTGAACGCACCCTGATTATTGCGGATGAGGGTTCCCAGGTTCATTATGTTGAAGGTTGTACCGCGCCGACTTACACTGAAGATTCTTTTCACAGCGGTGTGATTGAAATCATTGTGAAAAAGAATGCGCGTGTGCGTTATTCGACCATCCAAAACTGGTCTACCAATGTTTATAACCTGGTAACCCAACGCGCGGCTGTTTATGAAAACGGTACGATGGAATGGGTGGATGCCAATCTTGGCTCTAAAGTGACCATGAAGTATCCAAGCTGTTATCTTTATGGCGAAGGCGCGCATGGTGAGATGCTTTCTGTCGCGTTCGCTGGTCCTGATCAGATTCAAGACGCTGGCTCGAAGATGATTCACTTTGCGTCAAATACCAGCAGCAAAATTACCTCAAAATCGATTTCGCGTGGCAATGGACGCTCATCCTATCGGGGTATGGTTAGAGTGGCAAGTGGGGTGGAAAAAGTCAATTCCAATGTGGTTTGTGACGCATTGTTGCTTGATCCGGAATCAGTTTCAGATACCTATCCTACGATTGATATTCGTTCTGATGATGTCAACATCGGGCATGAAGCCTCGGTTAGCCGAATTGGTGAAGAGCAACTCTTCTATCTCAATAGTCGTGGTTTGTCTGACGAAGAAGCGACAACAATGATTGTTTCGGGCTTTATTGAGCCACTTGTAAAAGAATTGCCAATGGAATACGCGATTGAAATGAATCGCCTTATTCAACTACAAATGGTTGGATCTGTGGGGTAGATAATGACGAATATCGACAACACAAGACAAACAATTATGAAGAATTTGAATTGGCCGAAGCATTGGCAAGCGAATGTACACAACACATCTGCCTGGGAAATCGCGCAGACTATAGCTTTTCCATCGCGAAAAAACGAAGACTGGAAATGGATAAATTTTCATCATCTCAACCTGGAAGAGCTTAGTGTTGAAAAACCTGTCATTACAGTTTTATCTTCAGCTAATCAAGCCGTTCATGTGGTCGGGGCTCACAATAAGGACAACTTGTTTATAAAGCCAGACACGGACACTTTTAGTGCTATGAACGCAGCTCTGAGTGAAGAGTTTTGTCATATTCATATTTCTGAAAACGACCAGAATATTGAGACAATTCATGTTATAATCAAGTTCAATGCGCGTAGTAGTGTAGCTAATTCCCGCGCAATTATTCAACTTGAAAAAGGTGTAGAGGCGAAAGTCTTGCTTGAATTGCAAACCGACACGCATCAAGACTTGCAGGCTTTGCTGAACTTTCAACTCGAAATCAAATTAGACGAGGGTGCCAAACTTGAGCTGATGGAGGTTCAGAACCTGGGTGAGCATGTTTCGTATATCAGCCGTGAATATGCTCATATTCATCGCGATGCGCATCTTAATTGGACTTATGTTGGTTTGGGATCACGGGTTGCAAAGAGCTTTATCACCGTCGATTTGCTTGGCAAAGGGGCTGAGACGCTCATGAATGGTGCTTATTTTAGTGGCAGTGGACAAATTATTGATTTGGACACGCAACAAAACCACCTCGCCCCACAAGCGCATAGTGACCTTTTGTACAAGGGTGCTGCCATTGGGAGTGGTAAAGCGATTTGGGAAGGCATGATTTATGTCGATCATTGTGCTCAGCAAACCGACTCGTATCAGAGCAATAGAAATCTTATTTTGGATGATCGTGCTGAAATAAAGACCATTCCAGGCTTAGAGATAAATGCAAACGATGTGAGTTGTTCGCATGGCGCGACAGTTGGCAGGTTGAATGATGATGAACTGTTTTACTCACAAAGCCGAGGTATTCCAATAAGGGAAGCAGAAAAATTGATTCTTGAAGGTTTTTTCAAAGATGTGCTAATCAAATCGGGCAATGAGGAGTTGACCAACAGGCTTATCACTCAAATATTTGAAAAGTACGATCGCAATCATCAATAGTTATTAGAAAAGAAAGGACGGGAAAATGTTTAGGACAGCCAACTTTATGCGACCACCAGAAGATGAGCAAAACTATTCACTTGGTGATCGAGTCGAAGTCAATTGTGACCATGAAGATAAAGATGGTCAACGTATCAGAGGTTGGATAAGGGGAACTGTGGTGCAGATTGAGAATAAACTCATCGCGGTGCAGTTTAAGGACAAAGTTTTTCTCACTGATGGATGGATGGTTCCAGACTATATTTTGTGGTTCCCCTCCGATTCAGAAAACGTGCGGCCATGGGTTTCACCCCAAAGCCGCATGCGTAAAATGGACTAATGGTCGATTTAAGGTAAGCGTTTTCAGTTAGTTTTTGAGAACTCAGCCACAATGCGGATGATGTCGAAACCCTCCGCGAACGGTCGCTCAGCCAAAGCGCCGTGACGAATTGCGGTAGCTCGCATAATTTCAGGCGAAAAATAGTAGCGGTCTTTGTAAGTTTTATACTCTGCAAGGGCAGCTATTTTTTTATTTAAATCTTCTTCTGAAACTTCCGCTAAAAAGTGCGGGAAAAAGCCATAAGACGAACGCAAGACATCAAAACCAAGCACTGTCGTGCCACGAAAGGCGCGCATAGCTTCCTGGGTCACAATTTGATGATCCTGGTGTAGGTCCTGAGCGGTGTGTACGAATACAATTTCTGGCTGGTGCTCTTTGCGCAAAGCGATCATTTTTTCAAGAATTTCTTGACGGGCATCAGGAAAACGGCGGGTTTCAAATGTGCCAAGTTCAAATTGATTATCGTATAAACCTAAAGTGTGCATGCTGTTGGTGTGTTCAGTAACGAGGTTTTTTAGTGTAGGATTCTTTTGATTATCCGAGAATGTGTAACAATAGATATCTGCTTTGCCGTTCAAACCGGCTAAAAACGCGCCACAGCCTAATTCTATATCATCTGGATGAGCGCCCATAAAGAGCAGTGATTTTCCGTAAAATGTCATATTGTTCATGGCGTCTTCCTTCTATTTCGTAGCTAAAAAGCCACCAACAACTTTAGTCATAACCAAAGTTCCATCCTTGTCGAGACGCTTCTGGGCAACTTGCTGGATGGCTTGCATGACTTGTTCAAATTCTTCGTGCGTATTAAAGAGCGTGTTCCAAAGCTTGCGATCTTCAGACATTGAAGCGCGGGTGTAAACCATAAAGGGCTCGACACTCTTAAATGTGAGGGGATTTTCGAAGATGTGTTGCTGGGTTTTGTTAAACAGGGTTTGCATGGTGGTGTAGATTTGTGATTCGTAGCGAGAGCTGCCAGGCATAGGCGGGATGGCTTTGCCGGTGGCTTCTTTAATGATGTCGTAAAAAAGCTGCTTATTGCTGGGCATGGGACCAGTGGTAAAGAGACGTCCACCAGGTTTTAACACGCGGTGCATTTCTGATAGAGTCCAGGGGATATCTTGCGCGTAGTAAATAGCGAAGCAGGCTGAAACCAGGTCGTACTGGTCATTTGCCATAAGGAAAGGCAGGTTGAAATCCATGAGCTGGAATTTGATTGCGTTGTTGGTTTGTTTGTTTTTTTCAATCGCTTCACTAAGTAAATCGCGTGAGACATCCGTGCCGGTGATATCAGCATAGCCATTGAGGTATTTAAAATAAGAAAAACATTGCTTACCTGCACCACAGCCAATATCTAAAATCTTGCTTTCGGGTTGAAGATTTAGTACTTCAAGCATCCATGTGTCAATATCACGACTACCAAACTGTTCATGGATGTTGATGCGTTTGGCAAGGTCATCAGTTGTTTCTTCAAAATCAATTTTCATAAGGTTTCCTTATTTACTGTTGTTGTTTAATAAGTATAAATCAGCAAACAACTTCGTCAAGGTTGGTCTTTGTAGAGTTGTGCAATCTGCTCTGCAAGAGCATGACCAAAGCGTTCGATGCTTTCTGCAATTGTTTCAAAGGTTGCTGTCCCATTTTCATCTGGCGTGCCGGCAATGATGACTATCCAGGTTTTTCCTTGATAGCTTAATAATCCGTGATCGGCAACAACGGTTGGCCCAGTCATCGTGCCACGTTTGTTCGCAAAGCTTGCGCCAGGCAAAGTGGCTGGTATCACACCCAGATATTTGCTGTCATTCACTGTTTGTACCAACATTAAGTTTAACAGGTAATCATTCATCTCGGCTGGTATGAAACGTTGATTATGAATACCTTCCAAAGCTGTTGCGAGGTCGTTACAGGTGCTTAAGCGTGGGTGATACGTGGTGTTGGGCATATCCCAGGAAATCAAAGTGTTCCTCAATCGGTTATCACCACGCGCGAAGAATTCAAGATCTTGCGAAGCTTGTTCTTCACTAAGAACGACCATCGCTTCTAATAATGCCGCGAAACTGCGACCTTTTGGACCGATATTTTTAAGGTCTGCAAGCGTTCTGCCCATTTGATGGTTTATATCCAAAACAGCTAATGCCAATGGAATTTTAATCATTGAGGCAGGATTGAATAGTTCGTCAGGTTTGTTTTTAAAAATGACATCTCCGGTATCAAGGTCTTTTAGGAGAATATGCCAGTCAACATCAGAATCCAAAGCACTTGATAATAGTGAGACATCTATTTTGGGCGTTTGAGTGGGTGTTGTTTCTTTTCTGGGGCTTGCTTCAGTAGCAGGGATGCTCGTGAAAGTGGTGTTAACTGTTTCAATGGCGAGGGTTTCTATTCGTGCCATGGTTGGCAGAGAAGTCTGTTGCGGAAGAGGCGTTTCAACCATAGGTGGATTTTTGCAAGCACAGGCATTTAAAAGAAAGCTGGCGAGAATGATAATAAGAACTAAGAGACGAATAGGTAGTGATACATTCATGTTAAAAGGCGAGTGTTTCATAGAAAAACCTCTCCTATGATACCGCAAGGAGAGGTTTTTTTCTATAGTTATGTAATGATTAGAAACGAACGCGATTTAAAAATGTTCCCATTCGCTCATAACACTCGCTTCGAAGTTTTCTACATGCAAGAGATCATGCGCTTTATGACCACCGGGCTCACCTAAGTAGTTCTTATAAAGCGCGATGACTTCAGGGTTCTCATGAGATTTGCGCAATTTATCTTCGCGGTCGATCTTGTAGAGTGATTCCATGCGTTTTTGGAGCACAACATCGCGATCTTTGGCGTAGGGCTGACCGCCACCATTGATACAACCACCGGGGCAGGCCATGATTTCGATGACGTCAAAAACTTCTTCACCAGAAACAACTTTGTCCAAAATCTTGCGGGCGTTACCTAAACCGGAAACTGCTGCAACGCGAATCTTGCGGTCGCCAAGGTCAACAACCGCTTCGTGCGCGCCATCAAGACCACGCAAGGCAACGAAGTCGACGTTTTCGAGGGTTTTCTTGGTAACCAGTTCATAGACACTGCGCAAAGCAGCTTCAAGAACACCACCGGTGGCACCGAAGATGATGCCAGCACCAGTTGATTCGCCAAGGGGTGAGTCAAAGTCTTCTTCTTCAATGTAGCGCAAGTCGACAGAACCTTCTTTGAGAATCTTGGCGAGTTCGCGAGTGGTTAAGGAGTAGTCAACGTCGCGGACGCCATAGCTTTCCTGGTTGGGTAGTGAGGCTTCGTATTTCTTAGCGATACAGGGCATGATGCTAACCACAACAATGTTTTTCGGATCCCAACCCATTTTTTCAGCATAGTAGCTCTTGATGATGGCACCGGTCATTTGTTGTGGGCTCTTGGTGGTGGAGGGCATATATTCCAGGCTGGGGTAGTAGTAGCGAATGAAGTTGATCCAGCCGGGGCAGCAAGAAGTGAGAATGGGAAGGTTTTCATTCTTGGTGACACGTTCGATGATTTCAGTGCCCTCTTCGATGATGGTCAGGTCAGCGCCGAAGGTGGTGTCAAAGACTGCGTCAAAACCAAGTTTGCGTAAACCAGCAACCATTTTACCGGTCACAATTTCGCCGGCGGGATAGCCAAATTCTTCACCCAAGGCAACACGAACAGCAGGCGCAACCTGAACGACAACCTTTTTGGTATCGTCAAAGAGCGCGTTCCAAACCTGGTTGATGTAGCTGTGACCGATTAGCGCGCCAGTGGGGCAAACGGTAACACATTGGCCACAATAGACACAAGGTGAGTCAACGATTAGGTTTTTCTCAGCTGGTGCCACGATAGTGTTAAAACCACGACCAAACGCGGTGAGCGCACCAACGGTTTGGACTTCGTTACACATGGTTTCGCAGCGGCGGCACATGATACATTTGTCCGGGTCACGGAAGAGCGCGGCACTGGAGTGATCTTTCTTGTGGCGCATGCGTTCGCCATTGGGGTATTTGACCTGAACGTCATATTCCCATGCCATGGTTTGGAGTTCGCATTCGGTGGACTTTAGACAAGTCAAACAGGTAAAGGGGTGGTTGGAGATAATGAGTTCAAGATTCTTTCGTCGCGCTGAAAGCACACGCTTTGAATTGGTGATGACCTTCATGCCAGGAGCCACAGGTGTGGCACAAGCGGGGGCGAGGTTTCGGCGGCCTTCAACTTCAACCACACAAACACGACAGGATGCGACCTGGTTTTTATAATGAATTTTCTCAAGTTCCAGGTAGCACAAAGTGGGAATCTTCAGGTTCAGCTTTTTAGCTGCATCAAGGATAGTTGATCCAGCTGGTACGGATACTTCTTTGCCGTCAATAGTTAAAGTAATCATATATCTTTTCCTTATTTACGAATGACCGCACCAAAGCGACATTTCTGGAGACAATTGCCACACTTGATGCACTTTTCTTGATCGATAACGTGAGCTTGCTTGGGCGCGCCGGAAATACAGCTTACTGGGCAAGCACGGGCACAGGCAGTACAGCCGATACATTTTTCAGGGTTGATCTCATAATGCAAGAGCTCGGTACAAACACCCGCAGGACATCGTTTTTCGACAACATGGGCTTTGTATTCGTCCATGAAGTAGCGCAAGGAACTAAGTACAGGGTTTGGCGCGGTTTGGCCAAGGCCACAAAGCGCGGTGTCCTTGATGGTTTCGGCGAGAGATTGCAACTCGTCGAGCATTTCCAAGGTTCCTTTGCCTTTGGTGATATCTGTAAGAATTTCAAGCATACGCTTGGTACCAACACGACAGGGTACACAGCGGCCGCAAGATTCATCAACGATGAATTCAACGTAGAAGCGAGCGATGTTGACCATACAGTCGGTGTCGGACATAACAATCATACCGCCAGAGCCCATCATTGAGCCGATTTGTCCAAGAGACTGGTAGTCAATGGGAGTGTCCAGGAATTGTTCGGGGATAAGACCACCAGAAGGGCCACCGGATTGAGCAGCTTTGAATTTTCTGTTATCACGCACACCACCACCGATTTCGAAAATCAGCTGGCGGAGTGTGGTACCCATGGGGACTTCAACCAAACCAACGTTGTTGACTTTACCAGCCAAGGCGAAAACTTTGGTGCCCTTGGATTTTTCAGTACCGATATTGGCGAACCATTCGGGACCTTTATCAAAGATAACAGGCACGTTCGCCAGGGTTTCAACGTTATTCACGACGGTGGGTTGTTGCCACAAACCTTTTTCTGCAGGGAAAGGAGGTTTTGTGGTGGGTTCACCGCGGTTGCCCTGGATGGACTGAATGAGCGCGGTTTCTTCGCCACAAACGAAGGCGCCAGCACCAAGGCGAATGTCAACGTCGAAGCTGAAATCGGTACCGAGAATATTCTTGCCAAGTAAACCTAATTCGCGGGCTTCGTCGATGGCGATCTGAAGGCGTTTGACAGCTAAGGGGTATTCAGCGCGAATGTAGACATAGCCCTGATTAGCACCAATACAATAAGCAGCAATAGCCATGCCTTCAACGACGGTGTGAGCATCGCCTTCCATAATGGAGCGATCCATAAAAGCACCGGGGTCGCCTTCGTCAGCATTACAGATGACGAATTTACGATCACTTTGGTACATGCGCCCAAATTCCCATTTACGTCCGGTTGAGAAACCAGCACCGCCACGTCCACCAAGACCGGATTGTTTCATAATTTCAATCGCTTCTTCGGGGGTCATTTGGGTGATAACTTTTGCCAGAGACTGGTAACCACCAACACCAATGTATTCTTCGATGATTTCGGGGTCAATCAGGCCACAGTGGCGTAAAGCAACACGCATTTGGCGTCTGTAGAAGGGCATTTCGAGCGAGTCGTGCATGCTTTTTTGGCTAACAGGTTCAACATAAAGCAAGCGATCAACGACCTGGTCGTTCATTATATGTTTTTCAAAGATTTCTTTGGCATCGTTTGGAGTAACTTGCACATAAAAAACGTTTTCGGGGAAGACTTTGACGATGGGGCCTTTTTCACAAAAACCGAAACAACCGGAGATGCTGGCACGGACTTTGTTTTCAAGACCATGTTCCTTGATGAGATTTTGGAAATTCTCAACAATTTGCAAACTTTTTGAGGAGACACAACCTGTACCACCACAAACTAAGATGAATTTTTGATCCCCATCATAGTCGAGATCCGCGCGAACCTCTACAAGGCTCTTATATTCTTCGTACTTTTGCTTAAGTTGCTCAAAGTTTTTAATTCGGGTTGTCATTATTCCACCTCAACTGGCTCACCGTATTCGATGAGATATTCTTCGATGATTTTTTCTGCTTGTCCTTGCTTAACTTTGCCGTAGACATGGTCGTTAATTAAAACCACGGGGGCTAAACCGCAAGCACCAACACAGCGCAGTGACTCAATCGAAAAGCGACCGTCGGCAGTGACTTGTCCTGATTTAATGCCCAGGGCCTTTTCAAAGTCTTGCAAGATTTTGTCTGAGCCGTTCACATAGCAAGCCGTACCCATGCAGATACTGATATTCGTCTTGCCCTTTGGGGTCGTGGTGAAGTAGTTATAGAAACTAATTACACCAGATACGGCCGCATGCGGGATAGAGAATTTTTTGGCAACGAATTGCTGAACTTCAGCAGGTAAGTAGCCAAAAATGCTCTGAGCTTTATGCAAGGTCATAATCAGCATTTCTTTTCGCTCTGGATCATTTGGATCAATCTTGAGCGCATCGATGTAGGCGCCCAGTTCGGTAAAACCCGGATTGGACCCCGTGCAACAAGGATTTTTTTGTTCGGTCATATTTCTCCTCAATTTTTTTCCGAATAAATTCGGTTAGTTTACGTGCAAAGCTAATTTGTGAATGAGCTCACAAATTCTGCCGCACCTATTATAATCGGATTCTGTAATTTAGGGGACTTAATTAATAATATCGATGTCGCGATAATTTCAACGTCTAAAATATCGTGAGAAGTAAATAGTACGCTCAAATTGGGAATATTTGGGAAGATTGAATACACAAAAGTTTCGCGGGAGCTTTTATCAAGAGATTGAAAAGGCTCATCCAGAATAAGCAACTCAGGCAGGGTGATAAGCGCGCGTAGAAGGGATACTTTGCGTTTCATGCCACCACTTAGCGTATGTGGAAAGTTATTTTTGTAACTATCTAATCCAACTAACTTGTACCACTCGGGAAGTTTGTCTAAAGCGTTTGTTTTTGCTGCAAAATGGGGGCTTTTTAGGGGCAAACGTATATTTTCATCAACTGTCAAATAAGGGAACAGACGAGGCTCTTGAAAAACAATATGCGGTTCAGCACCAGATGGATAGGCATATGTTCCTGAATCGGCAGCCAACAATCCCGCCAGGATTCGCAAGAGGGTGGTTTTGCCAGCGCCACTTGGCGCGAAGAGCAAAAGCCTCTCACCCTGGGACATGCTGAAGCTAAAATCGGTGATGACCGCTTCATGGTTGAATGTCTTATTTATAGCGTTTACTTCTAACACGATTGGAGCCTGGGGTTTAATCGCCATAGGTGTACTTCCTTAAGAATGTAGCATAAACCAGCTCCACCAAACCCTGAAACAGTACTGTTAGCAGGATGAAAAGCAGAATGTAGAAGAAAACTTCTTTCATCGCGAAAACCATCCTGGCTTTATTCAGTAAGTAACCCAAGCCATCTTGCGATCCAATAAACTCACCTGTTACGGCGATTTTTGATGCCATGCTAAAGCCTAAAATGAGGTTCGTGCGGGTGATTCTGATAATCTGGGGTTTCATAATGGTTGAGAAACGCAATTTACGATCTGCTTTTATGGAATCGAGATACTCTACCTGTTTTGGATCCGGGAACTTTAAGGCTTGCAGAGTATTCATAAAGATGAGTGGCAGAGTCATGAGCGTAACAAGCACAATAGGTGGCGCGCTGCCAACACCAAAAACGATAACTAAAATGACACCCACTGTTACAGCGGGGATAACCTGAAAGGCTTGCACCATAGCGCTAACCGGTTCGGAAAGTTTTGTGTTAGATAAAAGCGTGGCAAGGGTGGTACCGATGAAGATTGAGATAGCAAAACCAACTAAAATGCGCCAAAGCGTGATACCCAGCGCGGCAAAAAAATGGGCGTTTAATAATTCGGGCGAGGCTTTTAGAACCTCAATCGGCGAGGGAATAATGTAAACAGGAAAAAACAGGGCAAGGACTGCCCATAAGATAATGAGCAGTCCGAACCCAATTAGTTCATTAAGGAAGGGTGTAGAAGATTGCCTTGTAGCTCTCATCCAATGGTTTCCCAATCGTTTCGTAGTAATGAATGACGGAGTCTTTCATTTCCTGGTCAGATTGTACCGTGAATTTGGTCGCCTGCAGGGCTTTTAGTAAAACGGGTACTGGGAATGAGAATTTATCAGCGACTTCGTTTACCGCGGCTTCAGGGTCTGCCTGGAGCTCGGCGATGGCTTTGGAAACGGCTTCGTTAAACGCAATGACCCATTCAGGATGCGCGCTGACAAATCCAGCTTTGGCGAAAGCACCAACCTGTGGATAACCATCACTATCGCCGGTGATTTCGTTCCAGGTGTCGTAAAAACTGGCACCTAAATGACCACATTCCTGAGCGGCCATGGCTGTGGCGGCGGGCTGAGGCATGGCGACTATGGCATCATCACCGTTCTTGATGAGCGCGGTTGAAGTTTCAAATGGCGCGTAAATCGGTTTAACATCTTCGCCATAAACCAAACCAGCTTGTTCAACAAAAAACTGGGTGGTTTCCTCTAAGGGTGAGCCTTCAAAGGGCATATAAATTTCATGACCAGCTAAATCAGCAAAACTGTTGATTTCGATGTTGCAAGTTACGATGTAAGAAAGCCCGGTTACATTGGTGTTGATGAGTTGCAAGGGAACTTCGTTTTTGAACATGTCGAAACCAACAGAGAGGCCCGTGACTAAAACGAGGTCTTCTTCTGCCATGAATTGAGCGTTTGCCTGGGGGTGGTTTTCGAAGATTTCAACATTCAGACCGGGTAAGTATTTTGCGGCTAAGAGAATGGGAATAGAAGTGGTTGAGCTGGGTGCCAATACCGTTACTGCTAATGTTTCTTGTGTTTCTGGAACTTCTTCATCTTGCGTGATGGGATAGGTTCCTTCTGTTTGGGTTTGTTCAATAGTGTCCTGGGCTAAATTTTCGACGGGATAAGCATTCTCGACACTATCAACAACCATTGGAAACGCGTTAACGGAATCAGTTGGTTCGGGTTGCGTTTTTTGTGTGGGTCCGCAAGCTGCTAAAACGAGCATAGCGATCAATGCGAAAACAAATAGTTTGGATTTCATTCAGTAAAACTCCTTCATTGTTGTTTCCGGCGGCTCGTTGGGCGCGTCGGCATTAAATCTAATTGATTCTACCTCACAATTCCGTTAGGGTTTTCTAACATATCTACAAGGAATAATTATTCCTGGGATGTTATAATCTGCTTAATAATAAACAGAGGTCATGATGAGTAAAATAATTCAAAAAGTTAAAGGCACCCGAGATTTTTACCCAGAAGAAATGGCTAAGCGCCAATGGCTCATAGAAAAATTGCGCGTAGCATCCGAAGCTTTTGGTTACAGTCAATATGATGGTCCATGTTTGGAACAGATTGAGCTTTACGCGGCTAAGTCGGGTGAGGAATTGGTCAAAGAACAGGCATTTGTTTTTGAAGATCGTGGCGGTGATCCCATTACTTTACGTCCCGAATTAACGCCGACGTTGTCGCGCATGGTGGCATCCATGCAAAATCAACTCACTTTTCCTTTGCGCTGGTGGTCTTTTGGGCCGTTTTGGCGTTATGAACGTCCGCAGAAAGGTCGCACACGCGAGTTTTTCCAGTGGAATATTGATCAAATTGGCTCGGATTCTGTGCTCGCTGACGCCGAAATGCTCGCTGTTGCCACACGCTTCTTTAAGGAGGTTGGTTTAACACCTGAGCATGTTCAGTTGCATGTCAATGATCGGGAATTGATGAATGATGAATTGTCGAAAATTGGCGTTGCTAATGAACAAAAACCTGACATATTGCGTTTGATTGACCGTTTGGATAAGTTGCCCGGAGATGTTTGGGATCAGATGGTTTTGGAAACAGGTTTGAATGAAAAGCAATTAGCGTACTTGAAAGCTTTGTTTGAAAACAAAGAACTCTGGAGAAACTCTGAGCGACTGGTGAAGGTTTTTAAGATGCTCGAGGATTTAGGTGAAGGCGCGTATATCAGTTATGACCCACGCATTATTCGTGGATTGGATTACTACACAGGTGTTGTTTTCGAAGCGCATGATACCCAGGGCGAATTCCGTGCCATTTTGGGCGGAGGGCACTATGCTGATTTGGTTGCTGATGTGGGTGGTAAAACCGCGCCTGGTGTGGGCTTTGCCATGGGGGATGTGGTGATTATGTTGGTTTTGGAAAAGTATGGACTATTACCAACTGATACAATCGACCCAAAAACACTTTTCATGACTATTTTCGATGAAGACTGCTTAGCCGCAACTCTGGCATTGGCTGCTGAACTGCGTCAAGCAGGTTTTAAGGTGGTAATGAGCGAAATCGACCGCTTAGGCAAGCAGTTTAGGTATGCTGATCGAATCGGTGTAAAACGTGTTTTAGTGTTAGGACCATCGGAAATTGAAAATGGCTTGGTTGTTGTCAAAGATTTAGTGAGCGGAGACCAACAAGAAGTGCAACGGAAAGACTTAGTAACTGTTTTAAGTTGATAGATTTAAGAAACCTTTTTTTAAGGAGAAAGAATGAGAAAGAATATTTTGATATTGATAACTATCACTCTGGTTCTAAGTGCTTGTTCATTGCTGTCGCCCAAGCCTACACCAACCCCGGAACCGACCGCTACCACACCACCGACGAATACACCTGTTCCCACTCCAACGCCAGAACCAAGCCCAACACCTGAAACACTTATTCCTGAACCAATAGCAGAACGGGAAGAAGGACGCCATTATGAAGAAAATGCTAAATTTTCTTATATTCCCATTGAAGGCTGGGAGATACAAGAGTTTCCAGGTTTGACAACCAATGTTCTCATAGCTACTGATCAATCAAGCCTCGGTGTGAATCTTGTTTTTGTTCCTGAACCCTATAATGGCAGTACGAAAGATTATGCTAAGCTTGCCATTGAAACTGCGAAGCCTGTGTTAGAAAATTTTGTGGAAGGGGAATATTCATACTTTGAAACTGATTCTGGTTTAACGGTTGTTAAACTGCCCGCGCGCTATAGGAGCCAAGGGCTTGATATTAGCGGTATCTTTTACATGATAGGTGATGATAGTGATTATTCAAAACCAAAACTGACGATAACACTTACAAAGTTTCTTCATTCACCTGCGACAATTGAAGCGCAGGTTGAATCTTTAATAAAGAGCGTTCGGTTTGAGAATTAGCTAAATTAAAAACCGATTTAGTCTTTTTAGATAAAGTAACATGAAAACAGCCACCTCATATGGTGGCTGTTGCTTAATAATGAATCAAGTTTATTGGGCAAAAAACGATTTTTCTAAATGAGCCTATGGTTTGAAGGCTAATATTTTTTCTATGACAAAAGACAGATCGTTCTCTGAAAGATTGTAGAAGAGGGGTAAACGGATCAATCGGTCGCTGATATCTTCGGTAACTGGACAATCACCTACTTGCCCGCCAAATTGTTGACCCATATCAGAAAGATGCAATGGCAGGTAATGGAAAACAGTCACAATGTCTTGCGATCGCATCCAATCAATGAAGCGTGTGCGGCTATCCAGATTTGGCATCAAAAGGTAGTAAATATGACCTGGATGCTCGCAGTGATTGGGTATGTAAGGCTGAAGAATAGTATGGTCATTAGCCCAATTTCTTAGTTCGGTGTGATATGTGTTCCAGATAGCCAGACGTTTTGCCTGGATTTTATCTTTGGATTCGAGCTGGGCGAGTAAAACCGCGGCGATGAGCTCAGAAGGAAGATAACTTGAGCCGATATCTACCCAGGAGTATTTATCAATTTGGCCTCTAAAGAAACGGCTGCGGTTTGTCCCTTTTTCACGAATAATTTCAGCCCGTTCCAAAAAACTGAGGTCATTGATGAGTAAGGCACCGCCTTCGCCGGTGCTGATGTTTTTGGTTTCATGAAAACTTTGCGTCGCGAGTGAGCTGAGATTTCCAAGGTTCCTGCCTTAATATTTACCAAAAAGACCATGCGCGTTATCTTCAATCACAACAAGGTTATGTTTAGCTGCAAGTGCATTTATCGCGTCCATTTCACAAGCAACACCAGCGTAATGGACGACAACAATGGCTTTTGTTTTTGGGGTTATTAATGCTTCGATTTGAGTTTCGTCGATGTTGAGTGTGTCCGGACGTATATCCGCGAAAACAGGTTTCGCGCCTCTCAGGACGTATGCGTTCACGGTGGAAACGAAGGTGAAAGATGGCAGAATAACCTCATCACCCGGCTTTAGTTCCAAAAGAATCGCGGTCATCTCTAAGGCGTGGGTACAACTGGTTGTTAACAAGGCTTTTTTAGCTTGTGTGAAAGATTCGAGTAATGCGCTGGACTTGCGGGTAAAAGGGCCATCACCTGATAAATGACCTGATTGCAGAGCCTGAGCAATATATGTCTCAGATTCAGGGATATAAGCCGGGCTGTTGTATGGAATTCTATTCTTCATTTTTTACACGCTTCGAGTCATGAATGAGTTCAATCAAACCACTTGTGGAAAGTATGATTTGATTTTTCTAACTTAAAATTTAATTTGATGCTCGCATTAATTATAGGTAAATTTGTCAGGATAGTTGAGTTGATCATCTTAGTTACTCCAGCTGCTTTAGACCAACGTAATCCTTCAATCGCCAGGTTTTGGTAAACCCCACGCTTTCTCATTTCGGGCGATACACAACCCAAAATAAATTCAGTTTCTTCTGGGGAATTGAAACGGATAGCTTTAAATCCCGCGACTTTTCCATCCGCTTTGGCAACAATCACATGATCTGCCACCTTCGGATAACGGCAGCAGTTCTCAGCCCAGGAACTGTAAACCTCTGTAGCTTTAGCAATATCTAAACGCGGATCTACATGATAATGTCCATTGTGTTTCGAAAACGATATTCTCGCGACTGATACAAGATCATCAATGTCTGTGGGTGATAAAGACTCGATTGTATATGAAAGAGGCGTGTAGTCGGGAATTGGGTCTTTTTGGGGATTATGCTGAAAATATACAACAGTATCCATGAGCAAAAAGCCATTCGCTTCCATTGCGTGAACTGCCTGAACGTCCTTGGAAGAACAACGGGCAACTAAAAATTTCACATCATTTTCATGGCAAAAATGGATGACTTCTGGTAAGGATTCCGCGGTTACATCATTGGCGCGGGCGGATACAATGCCAAATCGCTCGGTGTCAAGTGGCGATAAGCTAACCATGTTATTCGTCATTTAGAATCTCCTTCATTTTCATCATGCATTATGTTTTCCGTTTTCTGGCTCATTTCTTGTTGGCGAATGATGTAAGTGGGTTGCCCAAGCGTTCTTGAGAAGAGCCTGCCTAAATATTCGCCAATCATGCCAATCGCAAACAATTGTACACCAGCAAATATGGCGATAATTGAGGCCAGGAAAGTAAAACCTGGAACAATACCACCACTTTGCAAAAACCTGATAAAAACATAAATTAACACCGCGATTCCAAACAATATAGAAGCAAAGCCTAATAGACTTGAAAACTGGAGAGGCAAGATGCTGAAACCCGTTATTAATGTCAGGGCATGACTCAGGAGTTTCTTAAAAGTGTACTGTGAATGTCCGGATAATCTGGAATTATGTTTGGTTTTTACCGATGCGAAACGGGTTGTTCCCCAGGATAAAAGTACATCAATTGATACAAAAGTGCCCTTGTATTCAGCGAAAGAATCCCTTAATTGTGTATAGAACGCTCTGAAAGCTGATATTTGTTGGGCTTTAGAAACCCGCATGGCTTTTTTGAGGATTAATTTAATGAGTTTTGAGGTGATATTACGCCATAAGCTATGTTTTTCTTCCTGGGGGACGCTGTAAACGACATCATATCCTTCATGAAGCTTAGCTAAGAGTTGAGGAATTGCCTCTGGTGGGTGCTGCAAATCATCATCCATTGTGATGATGATCTCACCCGAAGCTTCTCGGATGCCACACAGGAGAGCGTTGTGTTGTCCATAATTACGCATGAGGTCAAAAGCGCGAATATTCGGGTATTTGTTTGATAGTTCCTTGACAGTTTGCCAGGTTTGGTCATGACTGCCATCATTCACTAAGATAATTTCATAAGGATTTGGCAAGGATGAAAGGACAGTAGTTAAACTCTGCATGAGAGGAGGCAGGTTATGCTGACTATTGTAAATGGGGATAACAATTGAAAGTTTTTTCTCCATAAGAATTCCTCTAATAATCACATTGCCATAAACGGATGAGACTGTCTCTTTCTGCCTTTAGTTCTTCGTTAAGGTCATAAACATTCTGCCACAATGTGCAAAGACCTCGTCTGGTAAATTGTTTGTCTGTATTAATGCTTTTGCTTAATTCTATCGCAGTATTATAGTCTTGAAGGTGAATATGTGCATTTATCAGTGGCAGCCATTCGCTTTCATCTTTCGGCGAAAAACCTTTTTTGCTCGCCAGCTCGTAATAATGAATGACGTTGTTCCAGTCTTTTATTTGCTCATTGAGGGTTGCTTTTTGGTAGTAGTAGCACCATTGGTCGAGCGAAACTTCACCAAAATCCTGAACTGGTAAGGAAGGACTGATTGCGTTGGTCTTGATAAGGTCTAAATTGGAAAGCGGAATAATCCTTTCCCAAATCCAAGCATATCTGTATTCTTCAAAACTTTTCTTGTCAGTTTCAGGTCCTATTACATGCAAACATCCTTCCGGAGGCATGTAGATGACTATCGAATCTGATGTGTTTCCAATAAAACGAAATACCCTGGCCTCTTTATTGATACTTCGGTCTGGTACCAGGTCTGGCATTGTTTCCATTTGGGGTGTCGCGGCTAAAAGGATTTGGTATGGAATTGGGTTGTCTTTGAGTTCAGGGGCATAAATCATGTTAAGTGGTGCGGTTAAAGAAGGACCTGAAAAATAGAGATCAAAAGGCAGTGTCGTAGACAGAAGAAGTGTTCCTGGTTCTATTCCGGGCGCCCGCCATGTTAGCTGGGTGAAGAAATCTTTTTGTTCATCCCAGGCTTTCTTAAAAGTGAAACCATTGACTACATTTGCGCCTACAGAAAATGCGATGATAATAGCCACGAAAACGTATCGTGCCTTTTTATTTGCAAATAAAAACTCCGCGAATGAAACCAATGCTATTGAGGATCCGACGCTTAAAGGCAAGAGAAAACGGTTCGCTTGAAATGAAAGATTAACATTTAGTTCTCCAACCATAAATGGAATGAGTCCGACCAAGACCGCGTAGGAACCCAATGCCATCATACCCAATGCCTTCGTTTGACTGTGTGGCATATCATCTGATTTCTTTAGCTTAAAAAAGAGAGCAAGAGTTAACAGAAAGCTCAATAAAATCAAACCAATTAGGACCAGGGTATCCCGTGAATGGCTGAGGTTATCGAAAATCAGGCCTAATTCAAGCCAGACATTTATCAAGCTTTCTGATAATCCTTCGATTATTCTGGTGACCAGACTAAGGATTGCGCTAAAAGGAGAACTAACCAGGTTGTCAAAGAAAGACACCTGATAGCTAAAGTTTCGTGTGTAGAGAACTCTAAAAAGTGTCAACCCAATTACAGCTAATAAATAGGGTAACCAAATTTTGAGAGTCTTAATGAGCCTGGGTTTAATCCCAGATTCTTCGGAAGTTAATGCGAAGTAGATAAGAACGGGACGCACAAACTCCAGCCCGTAAAAAAGCTCCATTGGAACAATCGCAATAAACTGACAAATAAAGGCGAGGAAAAAGAAGAGAACTTTTTTGTCAGGCTTTCGAATGGACAGAATCATGAAAATATAAGAGAGAAAATAGATAGCGAAGATCGCATAGTTTTGTCCATACATGATTGAAAAATAATGGAACTTGAAACCGGGGAAAACCAAAAACAAGGCTGCGACTGCGAAAGAAAACCATTCTTTTCTGGGAAATAGCATGCGGAGCAATGCCCAAAATGCCAAGGCAGACAACCATTTGCTAAAGATCGCAAAAACCTGCCAGGCTATGTGAGAATCCTTGAATATGGGGATGAAGAATCTGTATATATAGGAAAAGAGTGGTCGGTCGCCGGCGAAAAATTCAGTAAATTTTTCAACGCCGAAAGTCCGGTATGTCCAAACGATGTACCAGTCATCAAGAAAGAAACCCATACGTCCAGTTGTAAGAGCGTAGCTAAGTAATGCAAGTACAAGTAAAGCAAAACTATATATTAATGAATGTTTGATGTTCTTTTTTGCCAATTTTCTTTTCCTTAGGTTTGCAAATAATTCGCGCAAACTGTTCGTATGGGTCTCTATGTTATACAAAAAAGCTTGAACCCAGCCGAAGCTTAAGAGAAAGTGTAATTCCAAAACTTCGATTGTCAAGCATTTATGATTTTTAAAGAAGTAAAGAAATTGAGCTTGCTAATCCTGAGAAGACTGTGTTAGAATAGCCACCTACACGATGGTGCCTGTAGCTCAATGGCAGAGTGCTTCACTGTGGCTGAAGATGTTGTGGGTTCGACCCCCATCAGGCACCCAGTATAAACCCCGATTTGATTTCGGGGTTTTTGTTTATATTGCCAAGGCTAAAGCCTTGGGTTTCAGGCGCGTGGTCAGGAGACCGGCGCGGAGCGAAATGGGGGTGGCTGAAGATATTGTGAGTCCAACCCCTATCAGGCACCCAGTATAAACCCCGATACGCTCGGGGTTTTTGTTTTATATTGCCAAGGATAAAGCCTTGGGTTTCAAGCGCGTAGTCTGGAGACCGGCGCGACAAAGTTAACACGCAGGTAGTCAAATGTAATAAATCTTTGTTTTCATGCAAATTATTTGACCCAAAGCAATCCTTGTGGCATAATTCTCGCCCGAAAGGCGAAGACGGAAACGAGTAAGCTATTGCCGGTTGACAGCGACCCTGATACGGTGAGAGCAGGGCAACACAAATAGCTGAAAATCCTTCCCGAGCCGCGAACTGAACAGATCCAATCGGATAGTAAGTGAGCCGGAGTTGTTACCGTTATCCTGACAAAGTTCATGATGGTGAACTGTGAGTGCCCAGCAATGCTGGGAATGCGGGTGGTACCGCGGGCTGAAGTTGGCTCGTCCCAGTGTGGATGGGCTTTTTTATTATCCCATCCTTAAGTAAATATAAAACGAGCTCATGAATGAGCCATAAATGAGCTAAGATAAATTGTAATGGCGCAAAAATGGAGGCTGTATGTTTAAAGCTGTATCTTCAAAATTGAATAGCGTTGAGCTTGAAGAAGCCCAGTTGAAGTTCTGGCAAGAGAACGATATCTTCAAGAAATCTTCTGATCACCGCTGTGACCGCAAACCTTTCGTTATGTACGAAGGGCCGCCGACCGCGAACGGGAAACCAGGCATTCACCATGTGATTGGGCGCGTTTACAAAGATATGTTCCCACGCTATAAAACCATGCGAGGTTATTGGGTCGATCGCCGGGGCGGTTGGGATACTCACGGTTTACCCGTTGAAATTGAAGTAGAAAAGAAACTTGGTTTCACCAATAAAAGCCAGATTGAAGCCTATGGCATTGACAAGTTCAACGAGCTTTGCAAGGAATCAGCTTTTACCTACATTCAAGAGTGGGAAAAGATAACCGAGCGCATCGCTTATTGGGTTGATTTTGACCGCGCCTATATTACCTATAAAAACGAGTATATCGAGTCAGTTTGGTGGTTGCTCAAGACCATCTGGGAAAAGGACTTACTTTATCAGGGCTATAAGGTTGTGCCTTATTGTCCTCGTTGTGGCACGCCATTATCGGATCATGAGGTTTCACAAGGTTATGCGGATACCGAAGATCCCAGCATTACTGTGCGTATGAAGGTTTTAGACGAGGAAAATACCTGGTTATTAGTCTGGACGACAACACCCTGGACTTTGCCCTCAAACGTGGCGGTTGCCGCGCATCCTGAGGTTGACTACGCATTGGTGAGCACAGTCGCAAAACCTGAAGAGCGTTATTATTTGGCTAAAGAGCTTATCCCACAGGTTTTTGGAGAGGAAGAGCTAACTGTTCACAAAACTGTTCCTGGTTCAGCGCTTGAAGGCAAGCGTTATGAGCCGCTTTTCAAGTTTATGCCCTTGAAAAAAGAAGCGCATTACATTGTTAATGCGGAATATGTGACCACGTCTGATGGTACAGGTTTGGTGCATATCGCGCCAGCCTTTGGTTTGGACGATATGGAAGTCAGCAAGGTTTATGATTTGCCAGTGCTTATCACGGTCAATGACGATGGTAAATTTGTTGATGAAGTAGAGCCATGGGCGGGGCAGTTTGTAAAACATGCGGATCCAGATATTATCAAACACCTTTTTGACAGAGGTTTGATGGTAAAAAGCGAACGCATGACGCACAACTATCCCTTCTGTTGGCGTTGCAAAACGCCTCTGCTCTATATGGCGCGACCGACCTGGTTTATCCGAACGACTGCTGTGCGAGACCGTTTGGTTGAAATAAACCAGGGCATCAACTGGATTCCGGATCATATTAAGAATGGACGCTTTGGAAAATGGCTTGAAAACAACATTGACTGGGCGATTGGTCGTAACCGATACTGGGCAACGCCATTGCCGATGTGGGTATGCGAAGATTGTGGTCATCAGCATTGTGTGGGTTCACTGGAAGAGCTCAGCCAATTGACTGGTGAGGATCAAAGCGAGCTGGATATGCATCGTCCTTATGTTGATGATATCCATTTTGCTTGCCCGGAATGTAAAACTGGGCGCATGAGTCGTGTGCCGGAAGTTATCGATGTTTGGTTTGATTCTGGCGCGATGCCGGTTGCGCAGTGGCATTATCCATTCGAAAACAAGGATGAATTTAAGGGGCAATTCCCGGCAGATTTCATCTGCGAAGCAATTGACCAAACGCGCGGTTGGTTTTATTCCCTTTTGGCAATCAGCACGCTTGTTTTTGATTCAACAAGCTATAAGAATGTCATCTGTTATGGGCATATTCTGGACGGCGAAGGCAAAAAGATGTCCAAACATATTGGCAATGTAGTTAACCCGTGGGACGTTATCAATAAGCATGGTGCGGATGCCACGCGTTGGTACATGTATACCGCGTCGCCACCTGCCAACTCGCGAAACTTTAGTATTGATCTTGTAGGTGAGGTCTTGCGCACATTTACGCTTACCTTGTGGAACACCTATAGCTTCTTTGTGACCTACGCCAATTTGGATAACTGGAAACCAGGCAGTGGCGAACCCGCTGTCTATTCTGACCTGGATAAATGGTTGCTTTCTTCACTGGAAAATCTGGTTCGTGAGGTGACAGATGGTTTTGAAAACTATGATGTCATTGCCGCGACAAGACCTATTGAAGCTTTTGTTGACCAACTCTCCAACTGGTATTTGCGTCGTTCAAGGCGTCGATTCTGGAAGAGCGGAGCGGATGCTGATAAAACTGCTGCCTATGAGACTTTGTATAAAGCACTGGTAACACTTTCTAAGTTGCTGGCTCCCACGATGCCTTTCCTGGCGGAAGAACTTTACCAGAACCTTGTCGTTTCAGTTGATGAGAACGCTTTCGAATCTGTGCATTTGGCTGAGTGGCCAGAATATGATGAAACTTTAATCGATGCGAAACTCAACTACGATATGAATGTCGTCATGAAATTAGCCTCCTTAGGTCACGCGGCACGTGCCAAATCGAGTGTCAAGGTGCGACAGCCGCTTTCTGAAGCTGCCTTCGCGGTTGGCAGTGCTGATGAAACGGATATCGTTTCAAAGTTTGCTGACATACTTGAAGATGAGCTGAATGTAAAATCTGTCAGTTTGTTGACAACAAGTGACGAGGCAGTTGCTTATCGCTTAAATCCATTGCCAAAACAATTGGGCCAAAAATATAAGGGACTATCGCCCAAAATACGCCAAGCAATTCTTGAACTACCTGCAAGGGAAAGCGCTGAACGATTTCTGAGTGGACAATCGGTGCCGGTAGGCGTTGATGGTCAGGATTACGACATTGAACCCGATGAGGTTGAAGTCATTACCGAATCACGCGCGGGTTATGAGGTCGCTTCTGAAGGTGCTTATTTAGCAGCGCTTATCACGACCTTAACGCCAGAATTGATTAATGAAGGGTTAGCTCGTGAGGTTGTGCGACGCGTGCAGGCTTTGCGTAAAGACGCTGGTTTAGATATCGCCGATCGAATCCGGCTAAGCTATGCTGCCAGTCCGCGCTTAGCTGAAGCAATTGAAGCCAATCGGGACTATATTTCCAGCGAAACTTTAGCGCTTGCGTTAGAATCAAGTCAGGAACCTGTTGGATTTGCTTTAGCATCTGATAGCTTTGATGGCGAGGAAATAACCATCGCGCTTGAGAAAATGGAAAGATAATGAAAAGTAAAGTAAAGCACAACGCTTTTTTGATTTGCCTGGTGACAGTAATCGTGGCTTTGGATCAATGGACAAAGCTTCTTGTAACGCATAAGTTGGCTATTGGCGAGGGTTTCTCGCCAATAGATTTCCTTGGCGATTTTTTCACAATTGTTCATTGGCGGAATACTGGCGCGGCTTTTGGCTTGTTTCAAAATGCCAATACTGTACTTTTGGTTGTAAGCATCATCATTGCTTTAGCTGTGCTTTTTTACTATCAAGTTGTCAATCCCAAAGATTGGCTGGCTAAGGTGTCTCTTACGCTTGTCTTTGCTGGCGCGGTAGGCAATATTATTGACAGAGTGAAATTTGGCTATGTCATTGATTTCCTATCATTTGGTCGTTTTCCGGTGTTTAATGTGGCTGATTCCGCGGTAACTGTCGGCGTCTTTTTGATGGTCATCCATTATCTGATAGAAGAAAGAAAAGCTTTGAAATCGAAAGAGGCAGAAACAGATGAGGATGAATGCAATGCTGGTGATTCTGATAAAGAGAATGAAGAAGTGGTGTGCAAGGGTGAGGATAGCGAATGAATCCTGAATTTAAAAAACATGTCTTTGAAGTTTCCCATAGTGGACGCTTAGACAAGGTTATCAGTGATTCTTTAAGCGATGTATCCAGAGGGAAGGTACAAGCGGCAATTCTTGCCGGGAAGGTGAAACTGAATGGCGAAGTTTGCCTAAAGGCATCTACAAAGTCGGAGACTGGGGACAAAGTTGAGCTTTTGCTGGAAATTGATCGCGAAGATACGCTCTTAGCTGAGGATATCCCTCTGAATACCATCTATGTGGATGAAAATGTCATCGTTATCAACAAGCCGGCGGGCATGGTTGTTCATCCGGGAGCGGGCAATCAAAGAGGGACTTTAGTCAACGCGTTGTTGTATCACTGGCCAGATATTCGCGAGGTTGGTGAAGCAGGCAGACCAGGTATTGTGCACCGCCTTGATAAAGACACTTCGGGGGTTTTAATTGTCGCAAGAAATAATGAAGCTTATAAATGGCTGGTAAAACAATTCAAAACCCGAAAAGTCATCAAGAAATATCTCGCTTTGGTTGATGGTCATCCACCAACACCAAGTGGTAGGATTGAAGCCAATATCGGAAGAGATGATGTCCACCGCCAGCGGATGACTGTTAAATATGGTAAGAGCCGAGCCGCGGTATCTGAATATCAGACTGTGCAGAGCTACGCAAGGCACGCTTTATTAGAGGTTCAGCCTTTTACTGGAAGAACACACCAAATTCGGGTACATATGGCCTTTATCAACACCCCGATTACTGGTGATAAAGTATATGGCAGGCGTAAACTAAGTGTGCCTGTTGAGCGTTTCTTTTTACACGCTAATAAATTAGGCATCATCCTGCCAGGGGATAAAGAGCCAACCGAATTTGTGGCACCATTACCAGAAGACCTTAAAGAGATAATAAAGATTGTGGAGAAATTGGGCAAATGAAAACATACGATTTTAGATCAGATACCGTTACCAGACCCTCAGACGCGATGCGCGAAGCCATGGCAAAGGCTGTGATAGGCGATGATGTTTACCACGAAGACCCGACGGTTAATCAGCTTGAGGCTATGGCTGCTGAGCTTCTGGGAAAAGAAGCTTCGCTGTTCGTCAGCTCAGGCACGATGGGGAATTTAGTTGGTGTGCTGTCGCAATGTCAACGCGGTGATGAAGCGATTATGGGCACCCAGGGACATACTTTTTTGCATGAAGCCAGTGGCGTTTCTGTTCTGGGTGGGGTATCCATGTTCACTGTGCCCAATGAAGCCGATGGGACAATCAGTATTGCAAATCTGAAGGGGGCTGTTCGCAACCATTTTGATGTGCATGAGCCAATCAGCAGATTAGTGATTATTGAAAATACTCAAAACTTCTGTGGTGGCGCCGTATTGAGCCAGTCCTATGTTGAAGAAGTTTCACACTTTTGTAAAAAACATGGTTTGGCGTTGCACATTGACGGCGCGCGTCTTTTTAATGCGGCTGTCGCACTGAATTTGCCAGTCAAAGAATTAGTCCAACATGCCGATTCAGTTACGTTTTGCTTGAGTAAAGGATTAGGAGCGCCTGTAGGATCTGTCCTGGCAGGATCAAAAGAGCTTATCGCTAAAGCGCGTCGTTTGCGAAAGATATTGGGCGGTGGCATGCGCCAGGCAGGCATACTTGCCGCGGCGGGGATTTATGCGTTAGAGCACAATGTTGAGCGATTGCGTGTGGACCATGTGCGCGCGCAACAATTAGCGGATGGTTTGGCTGCTATTCCAGGTGTTAAACTAACCAGAGGCACTCCCCATACAAATCTCATATTCTGCGCTTTGGAAGATGATGTTGAGATTTCAACCCCCGCTTTTCTCAACAAATTGAAGGAAATGGGTGTCCTGATTATGGATGTGGGACCTCGGGAATTCCGTTTGGTTACCCATCTCGATACAAAAGATGAAGCTGTTGAACAATGTATTAATGCTTTTGAGACAATCTTAAAGTAAACATTCCTGGCACACTACATGCACTTCTTTGTTAGAGGTGCATGTGATGAACAAGAAACTGTTATTCGGTATCTTTTTATTTGCATTAATTAATTTTGCGTTCTTTTCTTTTGAAGTTGATGCTCAAGATATTAATATAAACGACAACTCAGGGGCTATTGATAGCGAGACAAAATCAAGCTATACAATAGCTTTTCCATTTTTTAGCCTTGGTATTAAAACTGCTGAACCAATTGGTCCAGTTGGGGGTACTTTTACATCTGTTCTGACTGACCCTAACAGTAGCAATATTGTAATCGGTGGACATTTTCAATCTGGGGTTTATGTAAGTTATGATGAAGGCACAACCTGGTACGCGCGGAACAATGGCTTATCAAATTTGCACATTCAATCGTTGGCAATTCATCCAAGAAACGGTGAAATCATCTACGCGGGTACTTACGGTGGCGGAGTTTTTCTTTCCACTGACCGAGGACTAAACTGGCAGCCATCCAATGGAGGCGCGCTTGATAATCACATCATCTACGATATTGAAATAGATCCTAACAGTCCATCTATCGTTTACGCAGCCTCAAGAGTCAGCGGAAGTTTGGTTGGTTATATTTCCCGATCAACAGATGCGGGACGAACGTGGAGAATCGTTTTTAAGGGAGATTATTTTTCAACGCCTGATTATTTCTATGATATCGAGGTCCATCCAGCAAATAATAACATGGTTTTCTTTTCTGCTCATGAACATGGATTCTTTCGCAGTCTGGATCATGGGATGACATTCTCGGCAATAAATAACGGTGTAAATGATTTATCTGCCAGAGGACTGGCAATAAATGAGGCAAACCAAAGTGTAATTCTTGGAGGTGTTTGGCATGGTGGGGGAATATACAAGAGCACAAATAAAGGCGATACATGGCAATCATCACGAACTGGATTGCCTACAGATGTTAAAATAACTGAACTCACAGGTCATCCTAATAATGCCTATGGAAACCGTTTTTTTGCAACGACCTATGCCAATGGATTGTATGTAAGCATCGATAGTGGCGTATCATGGAAAAATCGCGGCTGGAACGGCAATCATATTAATGATATTGCGATTTCTTCTTTTTACCCACAGACTTGGTTTCTGGCGACACAGAATTCAGGGATGGTACGAACACGTGATGGTGGCGACAATTGGTCAACCATTATGGGTGATTTGCGGCTCTACACCGTTACGGGGATGCAAGTGCTGAAAAATGAACCTGAAAATATATACGTCGCGGTTCATGGGATGGGGGTTTATTACGTGGATTTGCTTAAAGATAAATGGACACCGATTAATCAAGGTCTAAACGATCTGAATATAACGGGACTATACAGCGATGATTACTCATTATGGCTTAATAATGGAGATGGATTGTGGGTGTATGAAGATAATTCATGGCATTCAATAGATTTGCCAAAAACAATCAATTCGACTGTAACACAAAAACTTATCTGGGAAACAAGAGTACTTGGTGAGTCGGATTCCACATCGCTTGATATGGTCGCTGTTGAAAGTGGAATCCAAGAAAATATCGAATCAAGCAATCGTTTGACTGTGACTGGATTGATTAATTTTGAAGACAATCTAATCATCGGGACTACCGATGGAATTTGGGTAAGAAGTGGTTTAGGATGGAAAGAGCTGGGTTTGGATAATCATTTGGTCTATAGCATGGCGACCGATGAAACAAATTCAACACTGTGGATTTCAGCATGCGACAATGAAATGAGTTGTGAAGTATATCGCTACCTGAATGGCGATTTCATCAAACAATCCAAAGGTTTAAATCACGCGCGGGTCAACCAATTTTTAATAACAGATAATCAATTATTGAGCGCGACCGATGTAGGTATTTTCAGTTGGCAAGAAGATAAAGCCTCCTGGAACTTGGAGATGGATGTTCAGGAAGGAGTTTTATCCATTGTTCAGAACAAGGAAAACCCAAAGATTCTGGCGGCAGGTTCTAAAGGTTGTGTGTTCATAAGTTATGATTACGGCCAAACCTGGAAAAAAGTACAGACTGAATCTGATTGGCATTATCCATTCCTGTTATTTAATTCTTATGGGGATGTAAAGTTATTGTTAGGAAGCGTCGAATCCGGAGCATTCGTTATGAAAATTGATGAATAATCAGCTACAATCTCTCTAAATAGTATTAAGGAGAAATATCTATGCTGATTGTACTTTCAGACCTGCATTTTGCTGACACAAGCCCTTATTCAATGGGGATTAATCGTAGCAACTTGAATCTACCAGGGCGGGTTTATAGAACTTACTTCAGAGAGATAGCAGAATTAATTAAAGAAGGTCAGGTTGAACACATTGACCTTGTTCTTGCGGGAGATATTTTCGAAATTACCCGATCGGTTATGTGGCATGACGATCATTTGCGTCCATACGTCCATAATGAGGAAGTCGGGGAAGGAACACCGCTTGAAAAACGAATTTTAGATATTCTTGATTCCATCGCGAAAGATCCAAAAGTTGACGACACAGCTAAAGTTTTTCAAAGCTTAGAAGACTTGTTTGGTATGCCTGTTAAGATACATTATATTCCCGGAAATCATGATCGTCTTGCTAACGCTACAATAAAAATACGTAATAAGATAAGGGGATTCTTTGGCATCGCAGAAAGCGATGATTACTTTCCTAACCAATACCTGCATTATCGCGATGGCGATGTGCGTGTTCTCATCCGACACGGGCATGAGTATGACCGGACAAACTTTGGAGCGAATTTATCTCATTGGCCAGAAATCCCCACCGTCATAGATAAGGGATACTATGACATGCCTGTATTGGGCGATATTGTGACAATGGAAATTGCAAGCAAACTGCCCTTGCTCTTTAAAAAGCAGTATGGTGAAGAAGCCATTCTTGAGAACAAAAGCCTTAGGAGAATGTATCAGCGTCTCATAGACTTTGATAATGTTCGGCCGAATGGAGCGATGGTCAATTTCTTGTTTTCGACGCCTGGCATTAACAAAAAAGAAATTTGGCAAATTATTGAGCCGGTTTTTAGAAAAATACTGGATGATATTGCAAAGAATAGTTCTTTAGCGGATGATATTTTGTCATTAGGCAACTTTAAAAGACGAAGTGCTAAAGCCATAATGAGTATTTTTAAAGCGCGCGTTTGGAGGCGAGGTTTGCCACTTTGGCTGTTTAATGGATTGACAAACCCCGCGATGCAAAAGACAGTTCACGAAGCCGACATTAGTATTCTTAATAAAGAGAGTTTTTTAAAGGATGGGAACACAAATATGCGCTGTCTGGTAAGTGGTCATACACACAACGCGATGGTTCGTCTGTTGAGCGTTGAAGATGGCATCGAAAAATATTATATCAATAGCGGTACCTTCAGAAATGTGATCACTACCACACCAGGCCAAAACAAGTTTGGACGCTTGCGTTCCAAAGCGCGTATTTTGATTTATGAAGAAGGCGAACAAAATCCAGAATACAGGCGTGAAACAGGATGGTCCTTTGATTTCAACGCGCGTTTAGGATTTGGCGATGATGTCGAAAATTCAATTGACAGTTTAGGAGATTAAATCCTTTACTTGCTCATAATCCTTTTTCCGAACGAAAACCCCGTAACTTATAGATGGTGTACCTGCACCTTTATACATAGCCAGGTTGGAACGAGCATAAGAACTGGTATCTAATGCCATGCCGATACTTCCGCGTGTTTGATAGGTTTTTATGCGGTAGGGGATTTTATTCTCAATGAGTATATTCTCTACGCGACGAACTTCACCCGCGTCTGAGTCTGTCAAAACCTTTTTTAGAAAGGGAACGAGCATGAAAAATTCAATAATTTTTGTCTTAAACATAGCTTAAACTCTCCTGTCTATTCTACTTAGAGGTACTAAGCTTGACCATTTTTCCTTTTTGGTCGAATGTCATACGGGCAAACTGATCAAAATTTTTCGAACGATATTCATAGCTCTTTTTAACTGTAACGACATATCGTTGGCTTTGTTGAATGGCTTCAAGTGTGTTTTTACGGTCGAGTTCTGGATCGCTATTGGATTGCATGACACCCAACAGGGGACTGATCGCCATTTTGCCCTCTTCCATTCCTGGAACATACGATTTAATGACTTTGCGCACTTTATCCAAAATTTCATTGGGCATTTCGTCTTGTTTAATAATCATATCCGGTCTGGAATCGCTGATGGTTTTTATGACAGGGGAAGTCGCCACACGGACGATAGGTTTGGTCATTTCTCTGATATCTTTACTGCTTGCGAGCGGGTCACCGTAGATGACGAAGGAGAGAATGGTTTTTTGGTCTTCACCATCCAAAAAGCCTTGGTCAGCGGTCATTTTGCTGGCGAGGGCTAATTTAGCGCGCATCAGCGCATAGCCAACAGCGACTTCATTTTTAACGTGGGTCCAAAAATGATGTGCCAGGAGATCTGCAGCGACGAGTGTTTTACTGGGCGCGCCGTAAGCGATAGCTGTTGAGCCAACAAAAGCACGCGTGCCACGTGACAAAAAGTTAAGCGCGACAGAATCGCTCACTTTTTTATCTAAAACCCACGCACCATAGCACGCTTCGCTCAGAACAATTGAAGGCGCGCCAGTTGTTTCTGTAAATGTTTTGGTGTTCAATGCTACTGGGTATTCAATGTCAGTACCCTCACGGCTAAGATCCCGTTGCCCGTACCATTCATTACTATCTTTTAATCCATGTAGGTTGAAGTAGCCAAATTTACTGTCAGCTTTGCGGTCTTCAAGGATATTTTTATTAGTCGTTGGTGGTGAAGTGAGCAGGCGTTTGGCATCATCTATAACGCTAAAAACGCCAGAAGATGCTGATTTCCATACCTCAGCGCTCACTCCCAAATGGTTGGTGTTCTGAGGTTTGGTGCTGAGCATACGTAACCAGGCGAACAGCGCGCCAAAGAGTGTGGCAAGAAAGTTGCTAACAAAACTCTTCTTTGTCTTTTTCTTAATGCCATATTCATTGTTCAAAAAGCGTAACTGTTCGAGAAGATATCCCGCGTCTTTTCCTTTTTCATCAGGCAGACGTCCCACGGGCCATTGTTGAACAAAGTAGTTTTCGTCAAGAGTCGCATAGGGGTTATCCGATGGTACATGCGGATCGCTATCATCTGTTGGATTGGGTAGAAGGTGAAAAGGAACAATATCATTACCGCCAACAATGAGCAAAGCGCCAATCATTTCACCTTTTGCGGAGAGTTTACTGTCGAGGTCAATGAGGGCTCTTTTTAAGGCCTCAGCATTTGGTGTTTCCAACAGGGTGGTGCCTAATTCATTAGCACATGCGGGATCATCTGGAATAAATACGGTGCTGTTCCAACCGGGGAGTTCCAATATTTTCGCAGAAAGACTGCGAATAGAATCAATGATAACCTGGCTTGTATTCTCACCGTATTTGTTACTGAGATTTTTACGACTGGTCATGAGTACATAGCTTGGGAAGCGTGTATCCGCGTTTGACAACTCGGGACGGTTAATTTTGCGGGTAACCTGATCGAAATCGGACTGAATTTCATCCAAAGCTGCGACAGTTTGACGGGTTTCCTGATTGAATAAACTCTCATCAAAACTCTGGGAAGTAAATTTTCCATCAGCCGGCGTTGTGGCGATTTCTTCCTTGAAAAATGAAGCAGTGGGGATTTCAGAATAATCGACCGCGGTGTTGGGATCTTCCTGAAGGATGTCAAAGAGCTTTCCTGGATGCAGCGGTACAGTCGCTTGCTCAGACAACAGGGCTTGAAGAGCCTCTTCGGCACTCATGTCTTTTGTCGAGACAGCCTGGGTTGGCGCGTCAGATGCCACTTGAGCAGGTGATGTTGAGTGAACAGTAGTTGAGAGAGCGCTAGGACTACTTGTAGCGAGAATATTCCATCCTAATTCCGCAGCGACATTAGCTGGTACGGGTAGGTCGAGATAGACTTTGAGGTCTTCTGGCCACAAGGGCTGATAGACATGGTTAGGCCCAAGCAAGCGATGAACAACCTGCCCGCTAACATCATGTGCGGCCGCCCAGTGGAGTTTTTCCACACCAGCAGAGTCATTCTCATTGCTCATATCCGCAAGAGCGGAGAATATTTTGATCTGAAGGCAATCTTTCCAGCGGCTGCTGTAGAGCTCAGAAAGTGTTTTTAATAAAGTCGCGTTGCTCATTTGCAAGACGACATTTAAATGCATAATCGCGGGAAGAGGTAAATTAGGATTGTTTGCCAGACTTTCTAATACTGATTTTTCAGCTGAAGAATAATCCCCTGCTTCAAACTCAGCGCGGGCCTGATTAAGCGCGGGAAGCCAGGATGAAAGAGATTTATCCGGAACAACACTGCGGGTTAAGTAGCTTAGCGCGGTTTCAATCTCAACGTTGTTATGATTGTTTAAGCGTGCAAACAGGGTTAGCGCTTCGGTAAACTCCGGGTCAAATCGAATGAGCCGTTCAAGGGTCGCGATTGCCATTTCATTGTCGCCCAGTTCAACCAATGCGGTTGCGTATATGAAATTGACCAAAAGGTCGCCTGGGTAGCTTGCCATCCATATAAGGCAGGCTTGACGCACAAACTGGAATTCACGGTTGCTCATCGCGGTTTGAACAATCGTCAGAAATTTGCTGCGTCTGACAATCATGATATCTTCAGCGTTGTTGGTTGGGTATGGTCTCATTTTCGTTTTGTTGCCTCTTGGAGATTATTGAGAAGGTTTTGTGCGACGATGGCAGCCAGTTGGCGGCGGATGCTCTGGTCGGTGGGGGCAAGTTGGGAGGCTTTTTGGAGCATCAGCTCAGCACTGCGGAAGTCGCGACTGGCTTTATACGCGTTAGCGGCGTGCACATAAGCGCGTGGGTCTTTGCTGACCTGTTCAATCGCTTTATTGTAAGTTTTAAGGGCTTGATCATTCAAGCGTTGATCTTCGTAGCTTTGCCCAAGTTCGAGATAGGCTTCGATTAGGCTTGGGTTTTGTTCAATGGCCTGATTGAGATAAACCTGAGCCGTTTCGTGTTGATTGTACAAACGGTATAACGCGCCTAATGCGAGTAAGGTTTCTGCATTTTTGTTGTCAAGTTTCAGGCTTTGCAGCAAGGTCTTTTCCGCGTTTTTGCTTTGATCAAGCAGGATTTGATATTGTGCCAGCAAATTAAGCACATTAGGATATTCAGGATGTTCATGTGCGAGGCTGGTTGCCATGCGTAGACCAGTCGCGGGGTTTTCGCGTGCTTCAATGCGGATGCGATAAATTTCAAAAGCAATCGGATCTTTGGCGATGATCATCGCGTCCTGAGCCAATTTTTTAGCTTCATCGAAAGACTGGAGGATAATCAGCGTTTCTATCTTAACTTTCAAGGCGCGTTCACATTTGAGTGAGCTGTCAATCACTTTATTGGCGTAATCTATTGCGTGGTCGTAGTCCTGGATGATGAAATGCAATTCAGCCAAAGATTCAAGCGCGTCCAGATTGTCAGGGTCAAGAGTAAGTAGCTGTTTTTGATAATCAATGGCTTTTTTATATTCACCTAACTGACGATTAAGATCTGCGAGCGCTTCTAAGACAGGGGTATTGTTTGGTTCGAGGGTATTGGCTTTCTCGTAATCGATTCTCGCGGCATAGAAATCTTTTTCAAGCCATTTGATCTTGCCCAAAGACTGCCAGTATTGGCTGTTGTTGGGTTCCAGCTCAATTGCCTGGCTGAGGCTGTCTTTGGCATCACTGAGTTTGTTTTGTTGCATCTGGAACTTAGCCAAAAGCGCCAGCCATTCGGGTTCATCTGACCAAATGCTTAAGGCGCGGTGGAGGGATTCTTCAGTCTCCGCGGCTTGATCCGCTTGCGCGATTGCCAGAGCGGCATAATGCAAAGCTTGTCGACTTGGATTTAAGGTCATTTTGTTTAAAATTTCCGCGGATTTAGCAGGCTGTTTTTCAAGAAGCTTAATCGCGTATTGGAACTGTAAATCATCATCGTGCGGATGGTCAGACATGATTTGCGCTATTATGCTTGGATTCTTAATGACTGCAACTGCCTGAATAGCGAGTTTACTGGAAAGAACCAATGTTTCTAAATCATATTCTTCTGGTAAATGACCAGTGAACTGAGCTTTGCCTAAGACTTCTACAGACTGAACAATATCGGCTGACAAAATGCGTTTGGCCATTGAAACTTGCTCGTCAAAAAGGGCTTCATCAGTTCTGGTTTCGGCCAAGTCCTTAGCTAAACGTTTCCTCACTTTTAATGTTTTTGAAAGAGCCTTCATTCTCGCTTTATCTGCGAGATATTCAGCGAGTGTGAGGTTTAAGCGCGGGTTTGATTCACAGATACGCACGCACTGTCTAAATAATTGATCGGCGAAGTCCCAGTCAAGTAATTTCCAGGCAACTAAAGCGACAGCGCAATTTTCCCAAATGTTGATGAAATGTTGTAGTTTAGCCTGGTTAGTGAGATCTTCTTTTGGCTGAGAAGTATGGCGATCTTTCATTATCTGTAGAAATGCCATGGACTGATGGGTCTGTTGCTGGTTCTCAGCTATGAGCGCGCTAACAGCCATGCTTATGAGGTTTTGATCGTCTTTGCCCAAGAAATTTTCGTAGAGCAAACCTACTTTTGTCATATCACCAATGAGCATGGAATCAAGCGTCAAAACTCTTAAGATATCAATATCGGTTGAACTGAGTTGGGCTTTGTTGTTCAAAGACTCTAAAATGTGATTGAGCTCATCGTGGTTGGCAATGGATAAAGCTAACTCAGCAGCGATAAGTTGCGCGTTCACATTGGCTGGGTCAGATTTCAGGGAGAATTGGGCATATTTGACTGCATCAGAATAGTTGCCCAAGGCGCGGTATAACAGCGCAGCTCTAAGCTGAAGGTTGCTGAGGTCAAATGGAAGATAACCATGGCTTGGGTTGGGTGTGAAACTACTTTGCAAGAAGTCAGTATTTCCTTCTTCCGCGCGTTTGAGCAGAGGTTCTAGGGACTGTAGGGCGGGCAGATATTGTTTATCCTCGCAATACGCGTCCGCCCGCAAAATACTGAAACCTGGTTGGTGACCGTGTTTTTGTTTGACCTTATCGAGGAAATCGAGAGCAATCGAGGATTGCTGATTGTCTAACAAAGCATAGCCCAATTCACAGCATTCGATGTAGTTGGGGTTTTCGTTTTCTGAAATAGATCGTTCCAGAATATCAGTTGCGAGCTTGGTCTCATTCATCTGAGTGTAGAGACTGGCTATCTTCAGATAATCTGATGTGGAGATATCCGAGGTTTCCAACATCTTGCTTAAGGTTATTTTAGATTCGTCTATGGCCTTGTTTTCCAGATAAATCTGTGCCAATGAGAGATGCAATACTTGTTCATAGGGACGCAAATAGACAGCATCTTTTAAAGCCTGGATGGCGTCATGCGGTCTTTGATTCGTTTGCATAAATTTAGCGTACCAGAGGACGTTTTCGGAATCTGTTGAAGCTAATTGCAAAGCGGTTTGCGCGTTTGAGATGGCTTCATCAATCAGCCCGGATTTGAGATACGCGTGGGAGAGCGCGTGGCGAGATGTGAGGTCGTTGGCATTGAAAGAGACCGCTTCCTGTAAAGATGCCATCGCGATATCTTCGAAACCCAAATCAAAGGCGACCAGTCCTATCTGTCGCTGAAGATGTTGGTAGAAGCGTGGCGCTTTGGCTTCAGGTTGATCGAGGAGGTAAATGTAATCCTCATAAGCTTCTTCAAGCTGTCCAAGCCTGGCTTTTACATCACTTTCCAAAAGTCTCATTTCAAAACTGGCGTCAAAAGTTGCAGTTCGGTCTTGTAAACTTGGGAGCAATTCCTGTAGATCTGACATGGTTTGAGTAGCTTTGTCGTCATCGTGTTCTGATAGTGTCAGCAGATTGCGAATGTAAGCCACCAGAGATTCATTGCTTTTTAAACTTTGCCAAGCGAATTTGTAGATAACGTTCGCGCGATGGTGTTCTTTTCCAGCGGCAAGTGTGTCTGCCAGTACCAATGCCAATTGAGGATTGCTGTTAAATTCGCTCTCAAAGGGTAGAATGGTGTCCCAGGCTTCTTCAGTCTTGCCTTGGTTTAGCAATGCCTTGGTCAGGGCAATACTTGAATCCATGCTTTCGGGATTAATATTTAAGGCTTGTTTGAGAGTATGCGCCGCTTCGGAGGATTGACCATGGGCGAGGTAAAGCTTACCCAGAGCGTAAAGGATTTGAGCGTCATCAGGCAAAGCGACCTGCGCTTTTTGCAAGGTGCTTAAAGCTTGATCACTCTCTCCAAGATTTTCCCAGATGCGTGCAAGTGCCAGCCAGCTATCCGTTTTTTCTGGTGCCAGGGCTGATGCTTGTTTGAGCAGATCACGTGCTTCATCCGTGCGATTACTTTGGATAAGCGCTTCGCTGAGAATGACCATTGCTTCACCATCCAGAGAGTCCTGAGACAAAAAGTCTTGCGCGATTGGGATAGCGATATCGGGTTGACCTGAATCAATAGCGAGTTTGGCATAGTAGAGCGAATCTTCACGGGAAACTGATGTATCGCTCTCAATTACCTGGCTGAAGGTTTCAAGTGCTTTTTGTGGTTCATGCGCTTTGATATAAAGCTGAGTAAGCTCTTGTTTATACTCACGGTTTTCGGGTTCCAGTATTGAAAGCATACTGAAGTTCTGAATCGCTTCAGGTAAATTAGCCAATCGTTGCTGGATTTGCCCCGCGAGTTCAATAGCCGCGATATCGTTTGGGTTTTCGAATAAAGCCTTGTTGATTAATTCGTTGGCAACTGTAAAGTTTTTGACTTTAGCAGAAAATTCAGCAGCAAGTTGTTTGTCAGTTTTACTCAAAAACCGGGATTTCTGTTTCGTCGTGAAAATATTGAGTTGCTCAGGGTCAAATTCGTGCTCAAAATTGGGTTGAATTGCAGCAAACTGAGGATGGCGAACGGAGAAAAGCCATCTCGTCGTGTTATCAGAGAGCGTGTTGAGCAAATAGAGTGCTTGATGCACATCGCCTTTGGCAATGAGAAATTCAGCATATTCGCTGATGTAAGTTTCGTTGTCAGGATCCAGGCTGAGGATTTCCTCCCAAATCTTGAGGGCTTCATCAGGCTGGACTTTTTCAAGGTCTTTTGCAGTTTTTTGAAGAAAAGCGATGCGTTCCTTTTTGTGTTCTTCGCGCGATTTTTCATAGGAATTAATCGCTTCCTGGTTTAGTCCAGCAAATTGTTCCAGTTGTCCACGGGTTCTCAAATCTTCTATCGAGAGACTTTGCTCCGTGTAAAAACCATTTTCATCCTCTTCGGATAAAAATGTTTGGGCGAGCCTTTGCACAAGTTCACTATTTTCTGGGTCATCCATGGCGCGGAGTAAGGCGAGTTGAAAGTCTTTTGAAGAGTCTAATGAGAATGTGCTAAAGAATTGGAAACGTTCTTCATCGTCCATTGAAGTAGAGAAAACAACGTGCTTTATGAGTTTGGTAACGTTGTCCAGCTTTTGAAGAGGAACTTCGTCGATGAGGGTAATTAATGCTTGGTCGTAGTCATTAGCCAAAGCTGGGAGGACCACAAAGGCTGTCTTCCAAAGCTCAAGTCCTTTGTTCTCTCCGTCAATAAAGTCTAATAATCCATTCCAGCTTTGATGCTCAAGGCGGTAATCGCGCAGCGTCAATGCCAACAGCGCGGCATCGCTTAGAGAGCTTGGCTCAAGCCCAGTTAATCGGATAGCCTTAAGCAGTTCTTCACTCTTATGCTTGAGTTCATCCGGAACAGTTGTAAATAATGCCTGGTAATCTTCAAAAAACAGACCAGGTCTTAAACTGAATAGTGAAAAGGTGCTGACCAGCCATTTGTCTTGGTCATTACCAGCAAATGCAATCCAATCCTCTGGATGCTCAAGGGTGGCGAGCGCCTTCCAAACCAAATGATCCTGTCGAAAACTGCTAATCAACTGGCGCTGGGTTTTTTGATTGAAATGCGTTTTGAGATGTGATAAAAACCAGTCAATTCCCATTATGTCCTCCAACGCTTACGCGGCACTGAACAAAACAGGTTTCAACAGAAAGTAAGCGACTGCAAGTAAAACCAAACCAAGAAAAACAAAGAAAATGCCGATACCTGTATTGGATTGGGTCAGATCATTCAGTGAGCTTAAAAGCATCGACGCGTTACCAACCAGACCCGATACGCCATCGGCGAGGCCCTTTTGGGCTAACTTCGCTGTTGATTCCGCGATAGTACGAATGTTTTTATTCATTGCCTGGCGCGCGAGAATGATAATGCTGATTACAACACAAATAATGCCCAGCAAAAAGATGACACCAGCGATGGTAATAACGATTTGGACATTGTTTTCTAACATAGTAACTCCTCTATAGTTCCTTCACTTCCTACGTTGCAACTACTATGCCAAACAAGGTCTATGATGAGCTCTTTCGCTTATAGTTGACGATTTCCAAAGGCAGGTGATTGAGCTCGATAATGGGGTCATCACAGAATAAAACTGCCCGCTCGATGGTGTTGCTGAGCTCACGGATATTACCTGGCCAATTGTAATTAACAAGGGCTTCCATTGCTCTGGGGCTGACATCAATAATATTGGAACCCTGCTGCATATTGAAACGGCGTACAAAGTAACCAACTAATTCCGGTATGTCATCTTTGCGCTCTGCAAGTGTGGGAAGATCAAGGTCAACGACCTTGAGGCGATAGTAGAGGTCTTCACGGAATTCATGCTTTTCAATCATTCTGCGGAGATCGCGGTTTGACGCGGCAATAATTTGTACATCGACTTTAATCAGATTTGTGCCCCCAACACGGCGGAAAGAGCGTTCTTCAAGCGCGCGCAGGAATTTGGCTTGCAGATCCATTGGCATAGATGAAATTTCATCCAGGAACAAAATACCACCATCGGCGACTTCCATCAAACCTACTCGGCGTTGTGTCGCGCCGGTAAATGCGCCGGACTCGTGACCAAAAAGCTCTGATTCAAACATGGTAGGTTGAATTGCAGGGCAGTTGATGTCAATGAAAGGTTTGTTAGCTCTCGGGCCACTTTGGTGGATGAACCGAGCCAGGACTTCTTTGCCTGTCCCGGTCGGTCCAGTAATAAGTGCTGAGACGCCCATTTCAGAAGCGCGACGGGCTAATTCGACAACATGAGCCATTTCTGGTGATGTGCCAATAATAAATTGTACATTCTTGCCTTGTGACGCTCGCCAGTGGTTAAGTTCGCGGCGCATACTGATCATGTCGTTGGCGCGTTTAACGGCAGCTTCTAACTTGATGAGATCAAGAGGTTTCTCGATAAAGTCTTGCGCGCCGGCTTTCATCGCGTCAACAGCCATGCCTACCTCACCATGCGCGGTGATGATAATCACCTGTGGACGCATTGGTAAGGTGGCGACATCTTCCAAAAGGTGAGGCCCGTAGCCATCTGGCAGCTGGACATCCAAAATGATGACATCAGCCTTGCCATCCGCAATCACTTTACGGGCATCAGCTAAGGTGCCGGCTTCAATAACTTCGTAGCCTTTTGTGCGCAAATAATTACTAATGACCATTCGCGCGGTTTCTTCATCGTCAACGACTAAAATGCTATTTGTCATCTTTCTCCTTTACTGTCGCCATGGGGAGCAAAACGCGGAACATTGTGCCACCCGGGTAGCTTTCAACAAAAATATTGCCTTTATGCGCGGTCACAATCCGCTTGGTAATCGCTAAGCCTAATCCTGTACCAGTGGATTTGGTTGTTTGGAAAGGCTCAAAAATATGTTTAATAATATCATCGGGTATGCCAGGACCAGAATCAGCAACACAAACTTCGTATTGTGGAGGCTGGCTGTCTTCAGCGGGCTTAATACTGATGCTTAGTGTGCCACCATCAGAATCCATTGCCTGGATACCGTTGCTGATGAGGTTCACAAAAACCTGTTCAATAGCACGCCCATCCGCAAGGACGGTCGCGTTTGGTGGCTCTGATTCAAAAAGATAGGATATATTCAGACGGGTCATGCGTGGACCCCAGCGCTCAAGGATGCTTTCAAGAAGGGCAGTAAGATTCAAGGGCAATGGCTGATATTCAATAGGTTTGGCAAAGGTGAGCGTCGAGTCGGTGAGGTGGGTCAATCGTTGGCAATCCTGTTGCAAACGCATCACCAGGTTGTAATTTGGATCTTCAGGTGCCATGGTCATGCCCATAAATTGTAGCCCGGTTGAGATACTGTTGATGGGGTTTTTAACTTCGTGAGCGAAAACAGCCGATACTTCACCTAAGAACGCTCTCTGTTCAAGTTGTTTGCTGTGTTGTAAAAGCTGTTCAGTCTGGCTTAAATCACGCAATAAAATGATAATGCTTTTGACCTGCTCATCAATGGTAATAGGAACGCAGGTCAGTTGGGCTGGAAAGGCATTCCCGTGCCGGTCATTAAGCAAGAGATTTGTACCGGCAATCGTGCTGATACCCTGTTGGGCTGATTTATAGAGCTTCGCCAGGCTTTCATTGCCGATGAGGACCATGCTAATATCCTGCAGGAAGACTTCATTGCTGGCATAACCCAGGATATTTTCCGCGGCGGAATTCATCTCCGCAATTTGCAAGTCTGGTGTCAGTACAATCAGCCCTTCACTCATGTTTTCGGTAATACCACGTTCGATTTGCACAATGTGACGCATGGTTTGGAGTCGTATGCTGGCGTTTTCAAGCGAGACCAGCCTGGCATAGGCTGATTTGGTGTGGTTCGCCAGAACCGATAAAAAGCGCATGGTTTCAGTGCCTGGTATCGGCGTAAGTCCTGTGGCGAAAAGAATAGCAAAACACTCTTTCTCATCCCTGACTGGTAACAAGACGGCGTAGTTGAAGTCCTTAGAAAGGGCGAATTCGTGCAAGGGATGTTCTGGTGTCAGGTCTGATTGCCATAAAAAATGATATGAGGGAATCTTAGCTGTGTCTAATCCTACTTTTTTAGGCAGTTGTGAACAGTTGAAATGCGAGGGTAAGTCCTGTTTTACGAAAGAGTCTTTATTATCCGATTGGGGCAGATAAAGCCCAAGGATGGGCGCGTTGAGCACTTTTTTTACTATTTCCGCGCAAGCCACCCATAAACCCCTGGAAGAGTTCTGTTCATTCAAGTTGTTTAGCAACGAGAAATGGTCCAACATATACTGCTGGTTTGACTTGATGGGGCTTTCAGTAGCCTGAGAATCAAAATCGGGTGGATAAAAAGCCAGGACAACCAGACTGTTTGTCACATTGAGCGAAAATACCCGCATCGCTGATTCCACAAGGTCTCCATCCGCCAACCTCAGCCAAACTTGGCGCGCGCTATCCCCTGTGATGTTGGTATCGGTTTCTTCTGGGATGAGGTCCTTGAGCTGCATCGATGGCAGTTCGTCACTTGAAAAATGGCATAACTCAAAGAACTTGTCGTTTGCCAAAAGGATGAAATCAAGGTCGCGTCTGTAAACAATCGCCGCAGTCGGGATAAGATTTAAAATGTGAGATTGCCGTAAAATATCCAGCTCAGCTGAATCGACACAGTTTGCGTCGGAAAGTGGCAGACGGGCTTGCACGGTTTATGACCTCGTTTGACTGTGTTTTTGGCGTAAATGGGCAGGCAAAATGCCTTCCATAGAGCGATATTTCGCGACAGTGCGTCGCGCAATGTTTATTCCGCGTTCCGCTAAAATGTCCTGGATTTCAGAGTCGCTATAGGGGGTATCTTCCCCGTCAATAATCGATTTAATTTCAGCGCGAATGGACAAGCTACGGTCAAAAAAGATTGACATCGGTACGATGCGTTTGTTAGGCAACTGGACTGTTTTGGCGGATACCGCGCGGGAAATGGTAGATTCATGGACATCCAGTTCCTCAGCAAGTTGTGCCCGGGTGAGCGCTTTCATGGATTTATCACCAGAAATGATGTAATCCTTTTGGTGAATGAGCAACTTTTCTAACAACAATCGCAAAGCGTTAGAGCGTTGTTGGATACATTTAATTAACAAAGAGGCTTTTTCAATGTCGCTACGCCATTCATCGGCTTTGTTTTCGTCCATTTCTTTCGTGGAGGATTTGAAAAGCGGATTGACGCGCAATGTGCCTCGAATCGGCAGGATAATTTCTACAACCAAGGGGTTTTTAGGGTTATCGTTGAGATAATAGATTAGTACATCAGGCTGATGAAAGACATCAGGTGCGACAGGGCTGGGGTTTCGCACGTCTCCCCAATGGGCACGAGCCGGGAAGGGATTAAGGTTTTCAGTGATAAAGCTCGAAATCGTCCGAATTTGCTGACTTGTGGTGCCAAGTTGTTTGGCGATTTCAGAGAAGTTTTGATGACTTAGCTTGGGTAAAAAGTCCCGGATGACATCTCGGGTATATTCCGGCACCTTGATTGTTTCAGCCAAGGCGTCAATTTGTGCCAACATCGCTTCTTGCGGGTTGGCAGAACAAACACCAATGGGTTCACATCGCTTAAGCCGTTCTATAATTTCGTTCACTTCAGAAGGTAAACGATGATGATATCGGGCGACTTCCATGGCAGTGGTGGTGAGGAAACCATCTTCATCGAGGTGGTTGAGGATATAAGCGGTTATCAACCGGTCTTCAACAGCTAAATCAGCAGCGACCTGGCGTAGCACATAAGTGGCAAGGTCAACAGCTTCAGAGGCATAATGCTCTTCGGGCACTTCTTCTGTGCTCACACCAGAACCTGTATAGAAATCCTCGCGGGGTGAAATGAAGATGATGGGGTCGTCTGAATCATAGCTGGCAGGCTGGCTACAGATAGGGCAAGGACCCGTGGGGGGTAACAAACGCTTACACATCGGACAACGACGCTCTTCAATCAGTTCCAAAGCGGGGTTGGAGGCAAGCTCTGATTCAATCTTTTCATGCAACTCGCCAGCTGTCAGACTGAGCAGGGTCATTGTCTGTGCCAGGTGGGCTGAAGTTGTGGTTGTGATCTGTTGATAAGGCAGCTGTAACATGAGCTTTCCTTCCTGAAAAAGTGTCGCGTTTGTGCAAGAATTATACCAGAGAAAATCAGGGATGCGCTATAATAGTCAAAACAAAAAAGGACTTATATTGGATAGTTTATTTGAAACTGAAGAACAACTCGAAAAAGCCGTGATGGTGGGCGTATGGTTGGGCAAGAACAACGAATCGACTCTTAGTCTTGAAGGCTCCCTTGAGGAACTGGCATTCCTGGCAGAAACAGCTGGCATTGAAGTCGTGGGGGAAATCACCCAAAATCTAATCCACCCTAACCCTAAAACTTACATTGGTTCTGGAAAGGTTGAAGAACTTAAATTGCTTGTTGAGGAATTAGGCGCGGATATGGTTTTATTTGATGATGAGCTTTCACCAAGACATCAGCGCGAACTTGAAGAAGTTTTTGGCAATAAAACGAAGGTCATCGATCGAACCGCTTTGATTTTGGATATTTTCGCGTTGCATGCTGATACCGCAGAAGGAAAATTGCAGGTTGAGCTGGCTCAGCTGCATTATCGCTTGCCCCGTTTGACCCGCGCCTGGACCCATCTTGCAAGACAAGCTGGCGGTGGCGCTGGGCGTACCGGTAGTGTGGGTGGCGTGGGGCTGCGTGGGCCTGGTGAAACGCAGCTTGAAACCGACCGACGGGAAATCCAAAAGCGAATCACCAAGCTTGAAGATGAGCTTGAAAAGGTTCGCGAACGCCGCGCCCGACACCGCACTCAACGCAAGAAAAGTAATGTGCCCATTGTGGCATTGGTTGGTTACACTAATGCGGGCAAATCGACTTTGCTGAACGCGATAACGAACTCGGAAATTTATGTTGCAGATCAACTCTTCGCCACATTGGATCCTACAATCCGACAACTTCAGCTGCCGGGTGGAACTGAGATCTTAGTATCTGATACAGTGGGGTTTATTCAAAAGCTGCCTACACAATTGGTAGCAGCCTTCCGCGCGACGCTGGAAGAAATAAAAGAGGCGGATTTGCTTTTGCACATCGTGGATGTTTCGCATGAGCATCACCAGGAGCAGAGCTATTCCGTTTTGGAAACGTTGAGGGAAATCGAGGCTGGGGATATCCCCATTTTGACCGTTTACAACAAGATTGATCTTTTGGACGAAGAAACGCTTAGCGATCTGGAAACGTCTTCTGGAGAAATGTCCTACTTCATCTCTGCCCGAACCGGAGAAGGGGTGGAAGCCTTGCAGGAAGCTATAGCAGATGAGCTCTTTTCTGAGCAGAGTTTGCTGAAGGTATTGTTGCCTTATTCAGAGGGCAGATTGGTATCCATCTTTCACGAACGGGGCAACGTGATCAATGTGGAGCATTTGGAAGAGGGCATCTTGATTTATGGTCGCCTCCCCAGGGAAACCAGACCTTATTTTACGGATTACATGCAATAGCCACCCGGCTATTCTTCAACAGCTCCAAATCATTAAACAAAAAAAGACCAGTAACAAACCACTGGTCTGATTTTTTGATGGGATAAAGAATTATTCTTTTTCTACTGCAAAAACTTCGCGACCTTGATAGTGGCCACATTTTTTGCAAACGCGATGGGGCAAGCGGATCTCGCCACAGTTGGGGCAGTTCACGGCATTGCTCGCCTTAAGTCCGTCATGGGAACGACGGCGGTCGCGTCGGCCGGAAGTTGATCGTTGCTTCGGTAATGGGGTCATCTTACACTCCTACTCTCAAATATTAACCAGTACATAATACACGATTTGCTCATTCTGGTCAAGGATTTGGCATGAATTGAGGGTCAATCTCATGTAAATAAGTATAAGACATTATATTGCGATTGGATCTCATCCAAAAATTGAACGTAGCAATGATGGAAAAGTGGTAATTTGGAGACGAATGACATGACGTAGAAGTTTCTCTAGATGAAGGCCTTAAAAAAGCCAGATGATATTTTTAGCTATTATCAATTCTGAAAATATTTCATTAATTTGTAAACGCTTTTTGATGGGTTTTCATGACTTTTGAATTGACAGGGTATAATTTTGAACATGAAAATAAAACGTGTATTGATTCGTGGTGGTGGGGATTTGGCAAGTGGAGTAGCGGCATGCTTACATCGTGATGGGTGGCAAGTCATCGTAGCTGAATTAGCCCAGCCCTTGGTCGTGCGCCGCAAGGTAGCATTTGCTGAGGCGGTTTATGAAGGCACTGTTCAGGTGGAAGAGATATTCGCGTGTCTGGCATCCGAACCATTAGAAGTAGAAAAAATTTTAGAGAGTGGTAAAGTCGCTGTTTGCGTTGATCCAGATTTGGAAATCATCGATTCTCTACCAGTCTTTGCGATCGTTGACGGACGCATGTTAAAGAGACATTCTGATCTTGGTAACCCGAGTTCAATCCCAGTGATCGGCTTAGGTCCTGGATTTGTTGGCGGAGAGAATTGTCATGCGGTGATTGAAACCAACCGGGGAGAGAATCTTGGCAAAGCCATATATGATGGAGAACCAGAACGCGATACCGGTAAGCCAGCACCTGTGCATGGCTATAGCCTTGAAAGGGTTGTATACACACCCGACGATGGTATGTTTGAAGCCTGGCTTGAAATTGGTGATGCTGTGCAGGAAGGTCAGGCGCTTGGGAAGATTGGCGATGAGATTATCGTCTCGAAGATATCCGGCGTCGTACGTGGGCTAATCCGCGAGGGCATTACTTTGCCAAAATGGACTAAGGTGGCGGATATTGATCCAAGAGGCAAGAAAGAAGCCTGTTATAAAATCTCGGATAAGGCTATAATCATAGGTTGCTCAGTACGCGATGTGCTGAATGATTTATTTAATAGAACGGAGTAGTTATGAAGATTAATGAAGCCTTGCGCATAGAAAATAAGTCAGTGGTGGCATTTGTCGGCGCTGGAGGAAAAACCACAGCGATGTTTAACCTCGCCAGAGAGTTTGATTTTCCATCAATCGTGACCACGACCACAAAATTGGGTTTGGAACAGATAAAACTTGGGGATAAGCATATTAACCTGAATGGTGATTTGCCAGATGGTAGTGATTTTGGCGATGAAAAAGTGACTGTGGTAACCGACCGAATGAATGCTAATCGCACACGCTGGCAGGGTTTGGATGATTTGCAAATCTCCCGATTGCGCAATGTAGCGGGTGTGCTTAGCCGCGCGCTACTCATTGAAGCGGATGGCGCGAAAACTTTACCTCTCAAAGCACCCGGGGAAGATGAACCCATCATTCCGGATTTTGTGGACCAGGTGATTGTTGTCGCTGGTTTGGGCGCGGTGGGGAACTTTCTGGATGAGGGCAATGTCTTTCGTCCTGCTTTGTATTCAGAACTGAGCGGTCAGGAAAAAGGTCAGCCAGTATCGCTTGAAAGCATCGCGCGCATGTTGATTAATCCAATGGGCGGATTGAAGGGCATCCCGGAAAATGCCAAGAGAACTGTCATTCTCAATCATGCTGATTTGGTGCCATTGAACGATGTCGAATTGGCGATGTTCCGCAACTACCTGATTAAGCATTATCACGAAGCTTATATCGGCTCTTTACACGAGGGCTGGTTGTTAGGACTTTACTAATTTCTACTAATCTTTCGTAAGGAAGATTTGATTCTGTAACAGACTATGATAAACTGAAACTATCCAAAACGACGCCTAAGAGGCGTCATTTTTATGGAGGAACTATGAGAACAATCGTTTGGAATGAAGAAAAACACTCGGCAGATATTATCGATCAAAACGCGCTTCCAGCTGATTACAGAATTGTCTCTCTTTTAAGTTATGAGGATGTTATTGGGGCAATCAGCCATATGACGGTGCGTGGCGCGCCAGCTATTGGTGTTACTGCCGCGTATGGGATGGCATTAGCCGCCATGCGCTCAGATAAAAGCGATCTGAACGCCTTAAAAGTGCAATTAGGAGAGATTTCCAAAGAGATTGGCGCGGCGCGACCTACCGCGGTGAATCTCTGGAATATGCTTAATCGCTTTCTGGATTTGATTAATACCTTTGAAGGACATGTTGACGAGCTAAAAGCACAACTTTTGTCTTTCGCGCACGAATTAGCCGATGAAGATGTTGAAATGAATAAACGCTTATCAACATTCGGCGCGGATTTGATTATCGACGGGGATCGGATTGTGCACCATTGCAACACTGGCGCACTGGCGACGGTTGATTATGGCACAGCCTTGGGTGTTATCCGCATGGCGCATGAACAAGGCAAAAAGATCCACGTTTATGTGGATGAAACCCGTCCGCGCTTGCAAGGCGCTCGACTGACTGCCTGGGAACTTAAACAATATGGCATTCCTTATGACATTATCACGGATTCTTCCTCTGGCCAACTCATGCAGATGGGGATGGTAAATAAGGTCTTTTTTGGCGCGGATCGCGTTGCCATGAATGGTGATGTGGCAAATAAAATCGGCAGTTATATGTTGGCTCTCGCCGCGGTGGATAATAAGGTGCCGGTCTATTCGGTCTTTCCGACGAGTACGGTGGATGTTTCAATTGCAAGCGGTAAAGAAATTGAAATTGAACAGCGCGATGAGCGCGAGGTTTTAGGTATTTCCCTGAACGGAGAGATTGTGGTTCCGGATGGCGCTACCGCGCTTAACTATGCCTTTGATGTCACCCCAAACAGGCTATTAACCGGCCTGGTTACGGAACATGGCGTTTTGTATCCCCCGTTTTTTGAAAAATTGGATAAAATTGCACGAAAGGGACAGCTATGAAAGTTATTCTCACCGGTTCAATCGCCTTTGATTATTTAATGAAATTCCCGGGTCTTTTTAAAGATACCATTTTGCCAGAACATATTGAAAAGATCAGTTTATCTTTTCTGGTGCATGAGATGATTCGCCAGGATGGCGGTGTTGGTGGGAACATTGCCTATAGCCTGGCGATGTTGGGCGGTAACGCCTATCTGTTCTCAACCGCGGGACAGGATTTTGGCGAGTACCGTCAAAGGCTTGATAGTGTGGGTGTAGACACCTCAGGTGTAAAGATTATTCCGGATAAATTTACCGCCTCATTCTTCGCGACAACAGATTTGAGCAACGCGCAAATCGCGTCTTTCTATACCGGCGCGATGGCAGATTCCGCTGAATTGAGCTTGCATGAAGCTGATTTTGAAAAAGATGATTTTGTGATGATTTCACCCACCGACCCCGTTTCGATGAAACGTTACATCCGCGAGTGCCAGGATTTGGGCTTGCGGATGCTCTTTGACCCCGGGCAACAAATTATCAGCATGGACAAAGAGGATATCATTGCTGGTGTCAACAGCGCGCATGGGATTTTTGTGAATGAGTATGAATTCGAGCTTTTGCAAAACAAGACCGGATTTAGCGCGGAAGAAATCATCAGCAAGCCGACGTTCTGTGTGGTTACCTTAGGTGGCAATGGCGCTAAAGTTTACGCCAATGGTGAGGAATATTTTATTCCGATCGTTAAGGGCATAGAAGTTGTTGACCCCACCGGCGTTGGTGACGCGTTCAGGGCGGGCTTTTTGCGCGGTTATATGGGCGGTCTGGGTTATCAGATTTGTGGAGAAATGGGCGCGATGAGCGCGGCAATTTCCATCCAGCATCCCGGCCCGCAGTGCCATCGTTTTGACTGGCAAAGTTTTAAGACAATATTCCGTGAACATTTTGATGACCACGGCGAATTAAACGAATTAGATTAGTATTTGGAGAATTAATGGAAAATTACAACGTCAGAGATTTGAATCTTGCTGAAGGCGGACGCCGCCGTATGGATTGGGCACAACGAGAGATGCCCGTTTTGACTATGCTTCAGGAACGCTACCGCAAAGAACGTCCTTTTGAAGGCGTGCGTATGTCCTGCTGTATGCATGTTACAACTGAAACCGCCAATTTGATGCGCACCATGCAAGCTGGTGGCGCGAATATCGTTTTGACCGCGTCAAACCCACTTTCCACTCAGGATGATGTGGCAGCTGCTTTGGTAGCACAGTACGAAATCCCTGTTTTCGCCATTAAAGGTGAAGACGATGCTACGTATTACAAGCACATTCACGCTGCTTTGGATCATAAACCCAATGTCACGATGGACGATGGCGCGGATTTAGTGAGCACCATTCACAAAGAACGCCGTGATCTGATTCCGGGTATTGTTGGTGGAACTGAAGAAACCACGACTGGTGTTATTCGCCTGCGCGCGATGGCTAATGACGGTATGTTGGCATTCCCTGTAATGGCGGTGAATGATGCGATGACCAAGCATTTCTTTGACAATCGCTATGGTACCGGCCAAAGCACGCTTGACGGTATTGTGCGCGCGACAAACATTCTGATTGCCGGCAAGACCTTTGTGGTGGCTGGTTATGGCTGGTGTGGTCGTGGTGTGGCAATGCGCGCGAAAGGTTTTGGCGCGAACGTCATCGTCACCGAAGTTGATCCAGTTGTAGCGCTCGAAGCAGTCATGGATGGATTTAGAGTGATGCCCATGAGCGAAGCCGCGCCTATCGCTGATGTTATCGTAACTTTGACCGGCGACTTAAATGTGGTTGATAAACACCACTTTGAAGTTATGAAGGATGGTTGTTTGGTATGTAATTCTGGTCACTTTAACAACGAGATTAATCTCGATTCACTGGCTGAAATGGCTGTTGATAAACGCTTGGTGCGTCCCTTTGTTGAAGCATTTGTTTTGCCTGATGGGCGTGAGATTAACGTTTTAGGCGAAGGTCGCCTGATTAACCTTGCCGCGGCTGAGGGCCATCCCGCCTCGGTAATGGATATGAGTTTCGCCAACCAGGCGATGGGCGCCGAGTATATGATTAAACATGCTGGTGAATTGGAACCCCGCGTTTACGACGTGCCAGAAGAAATCGACCGCCAAATCGCTGCCCTGAAGCTTGAAGCGATGGGTGTTAAAATCGACGTTTTGACCGAAGAACAGATTAAGTATCTGAACTCCTGGGAGTCTGGAACGTAGTCCTTTTTAAAAGAATTGTTAGGATGGATGCCCGTGGTTTTCTCGCCATGGGCATTTTATTTTCAAAGATCTTGATTAAAAATTTAAAAGAAAAACGCGGGTGGAGGGGGAGAGCACCCGCGTTTTTCATGGAAAGGAGGTCAAAATGAACCTACAAAACAGATTGTTTTATTCGTCGCTTTCAATATCACTCTCATCAGGGTCAAAGGCACCGGTTGTCATATCTTCTTCAGCCAGGCTACGCACGGTCATTTCGATTTCCTTCATGATATCGGGGTTTTGCATCAGGAAAGTTTTAGAGGCTTCGCGTCCCTGACCGAGGCGTTGTTCTTTGTAGGAATAGAACGAACCACGTTTGTCGATGACTTCCATGCTGGTTGCCAGATCAAGGATATCTCCGGCTTTGGAAATACCTTCGTTGTACATAATATCGAATTCAGCAGCGCGGAATGGCGCGGAGACCTTGTTTTTCACCACGCGCACGCGCACACGGTTACCTACGATTTCAGCGCCAACCTTGATAGACTGCACACGGCGCACATCCAGCCTGATGGAGGCATAGAACTTGAGCGCCATACCACCAGTGGTTGTTTCGGGGTTACCGAACATCACGCCGATTTTCTGGCGTAACTGATTGGTAAAGATGAGCGCGGTTTTAGTCTGGCTAATCGCCCCACCCAATTTGCGCAAAGCCTGGGACATCAGGCGGGCTTGAACACCCATGGTGGGATCGCCCATGTCACCTTCGATTTCGGAGCGGGGGACCAAGGCGGCAACCGAGTCGATGACGACCAAATCCACCGCGCCAGAACGTACCAGGGTTTCAGCGATTTCAAGCGCCTGCTCGCCGGTATCAGGTTGGGAGATGAGCAGTTCATCAATATTAACACCACATTTGGCGGCATAAACCGGGTCGAGGGCATGTTCCATGTCGATAAAAGCCGCCACGCCACCCTGGGCCTGACATTCCGCCACAATATGCTGGCATAGAGTGGTCTTGCCCGAGGATTCAGGACCGAAAATTTCGGTAATGCGTGCCTTGGGAATACCCCCAACACCAAGGGCAAGGTCAAGTGACAGCGAGCCGGTGGGGATGGCTTCTACTTTCATTTGATGGGCTTCGCCAAGGCGCATGATACTGCCTTCGCCGTAACGTTTTACGATGTCATGCAGGGCGCGGTCAAGGACAGCTTTTTTGGCTTCCTCCATACCATCCGTACTTGATGATTTAGGTGTCGCTTTTTTTGCCATGGGCATTCTCCGTGTCTAAAACTGTTCTATTAATGTTAGCACAAATGTTCGCATTGTCAAGAAGCTGCTATCGAATCTTGCGGCATTCGAGATAGAAGCGTTTGTCATGCGCGTGGTTCATCGAGAAGGTCTTGCGAGGCAAGGCACCATCCAGGATGATGGATTTAAAGAGTGTGAATTTGGTAATCGAGGGGAGGTAAATACCCAGGTTACCGGGTTGCTGACTAAGTTCGCAAGTGATGTCATCACCATGGACATAGTCGATTTGTGTTTCAGGATGGGCTTTCAACCAGGGGTCAAGAAACTCCTGCACGTTGCCAACCGAGAGGTTGTGGGCTGGCTGGGTGAGTTCAGCAATGGTAAAGCCATCAGCATCAATCAAGCCAAAGCGTTGATGGGGCGCGACGTCTTTAGTTACTTCAGCAACGAGAGTTTCCATGGTACCGACTTTGGTGAGTTGAATATGTTCTCCAAAGTGCGCGATGAGGTCATTTTTGAGCTCGCCAGCGTTAAAAAGCACGCGGTGAATGGCTTCAAACTGAAGTGAAACATCGTGGATGTTGACGAGTTCCACCAGAGCGTAGCGCGCGGGGTGCTCCATACCAACATCAGCTTTGACTTCTTCCCAAATCGCTTTGGCGGTTGCCAGGCTGTGGTTGCCATCGCCCATCGCAAAGAGCATGGGTGGGGTACCCTCGGGGAGGTCATACTTTTTCGCGTAGTATTCGGGTTCGATTAGGGCTGCTAAACCTTCAATAACAGAATCAATCAATTCAGGTTTATCAACAAAATGGCCGGTTAGGTGTCCACTGCCTTCCAAAAGCTCAAAGTCATAAGCTACGGGCAGTTCCTTCTTTTCGGCGAGAATGTCTTTGAAAACGGTCATCTCAGGGTCATCGAAAAGGACAAGGATATGGGGCGATTCAATGACGGCTTCGCGACGTACTGCCATGCGTGGGGGCAAGCGGTCGAGCACAGTGCCTTCAGACGCGCGAATGAGCGTTTTTGAGCCGGGGGTGTAATCGTAAGTTTCAAGATCTAAAGCTGCGATTAAACCAGTTTGGATTTTGTCGCCAACAGTGCGTTCCACAAGGATAAAGCCCTTATAGGGTGTAAAGACACCTTCCTCCAAGTAGTCGCGCATGGTTTGTTGCGAGGCTTTGATGAGTTCGGGTGCTTCTGGTTTTTCGAGCCAGGCTTCGGGCAGGATGAGCTTAAAGGTAGAGGGGGCATCACCAACAGTTTCGCGAACGCGTTCCCAGTATTCTGGCTGGGAGGTGAACTGGTCACACGCGATGACCGACCATTTGTGCATGTCGATACTTGGATTGGGGAGGAGAAGATCGGGGACTTGAACGCCGATTTTTTCTGCAGTTTTCATAAACGATTCCCTTCTGATATTTTTCTTTTATTGTATCAAATGAAATGACTTTATGGGGTGTTTCTATCCTGGCCCATATCCATTTTTATCAGAGACTTTTGCACATTGCTAAACTACGAATTTAGAAGAATTATGCCTTTTGCATCTGCGAAGTAAAGAGATGAAAGAAGACTGCTAAAAAACCTTTCTGATTTAAAGAGGTTAGATGCTTGTTTAAAATGGGTAATATATTATTGAGTTTTTAAGCGTAGGATCACTCTCTCTTATAAATCTCAGCATCAAGTATGATTTCCTCTTCCCATCCTTGAATGATAACTGCCCAATCTCCATCGGGATACAAATCTTCAAGCTGGATGGTCCAGAACATCTTGAGAGTAAGTGCCATTTGTTGATAAAAAGCTTTGGGCAGGTCATTTCTTCGCGGATCATTCCATACGATGTAGTTAATCCAGACTCTGTAGTAATCCTCGGTTTCAAATGGTGGCCAAAGAACTTCCAAAAACGACAACCAGTGAATGGCTCTTCCATACATTATCGCTGTTTGCATTCCATCAATCTCATTTTGGGGATTAGCCATTTGAAATTCTTGAAATTCGGGGAGATCATATAAGGTGTATTTCTTTGGAAAAGTAAGTTTTCTGGTTTTAGACATTTCTTCCTCTATAACGTAATAAGCTATACATGAAAAAAGCTGAAAGATTACCTGTGTTTCAACATTTGATAATGGAAGCTTAAGCTAAAGAATTCCATAATCTGTGTACATAAAAAGCTCATTTTGGGTTAGTAGTATCATAACACCTTGTAAATCAAGGTTAGGGTTCATATTGTGGTATTCAGTCGAACCGCTACGCCACTTGTTAAAACTAATAAAAGAACATATCACCTTGGTATCGGGGTCAAAGTCAAAAGTATAGCGAACACAAAAAGCTCCCATCGGTTTCAAAATGTTTGCCAAACGCAGTGATGTGATAATTCCCATCTTCAACATTTTGGTGGCTTTACCCTTTTTATTAAAATCAAATTTTGAGTAAGGAAATCCATAATCCCTTAGATAAATTTCATTATTTTTTAATTCAACATATGTCTTATCCATTTCGGACATGTCGACTTGATTTGCTATTTCTGGTGGAGGATTTGCCTCAAAAAGGGACTTAAAAAAATAGCAATCCCCTACTTTAACAATGCATTAGCTAAAAGCTCTTCCAATTCATTAGAAATAGGGTCAGTCTCATTTGGATATTTTTTTAGTAGCTTCACACAATTTTTTAGGAACAAATTGTTTACAACTATCATTTTATATCTCCTTGGCATCTATAATATCATGTTGAGAGATTACTGATAAAAATTAATTACTGCTAAAAAGCAGAGTTTAATACCAATTCAATCGTGTGGCATTTTTGTTTGACCTAACTGTAATAACTTGTTTAACACAAATGCCCCGGCGATAACCGGAGCATTTGTTAGGAGGGATGAAAAGTCAGGATAATTTATTTCTCTGGCAGGTATACAAAACCAAAAGCGCCTGGCCCGACATGCACGCCGATAACCGGACTAATGAAGCCAGTAATGAGTTCGTTTATCTCAAAGAGATCATTAGCATCTTCTTTAAGCTGGTTTAGATCAGATTCATAAGTTGTCACTAAGCCCAGGTAATTAATCTTTCCGTTTTTACCAAGTTCTTTTCTGACGATCTCATAAATATTTTTGGTCGCTCGTTTAAAGGTGCGCACTTTTCCAATAGGTTTGATAATGCCTTCGTCAAGGGTTAGGATGGGTTTCAGGTCTAGCGCGGTGCCCATAAGACGTGCCGCGCCTCCAATCCTGCCGCCACGATGTAAAAATTCAAGGGTATCAAGCGCGAAATAAGTTTTTACGCGCCCGCAAATATCTGTGGCAAGGTTTTCTATTTCTAATAGAGTTGCGCCTTTTTGGGCGGCTTTTGCCACGCGTATGGCTGCCATGGTGAGCGGCATGGAAGCCTGGCGGGAGTCCATGACTTTTATTTTCTTGCCAGGAAAATGTGCCAAAGCCTGTTGAGCAGAATCGCATGTTCCGGAAATACCCGCTGAGATTAAAAGGGCGAAAACATCGTATCCTTTACTCAAAAGGTCTTCATAGGCGCGCGCGAAATCGCCGGTGCTGGGTTGAGATGTGGTTGGGAGGGTTTTTGACTTGGTCAGGCGAGAATAAAAGTCCTCATAAGAAATGTCAACGCCATCACGCAAGGTTTGCCCATCCCAGTTGACGGTAAGGGGAACAACAGTAATATTAAGTGCCGCGGCAAGTTCTGGAGGGATGGCGGCTGTAGAATCAGTAATGATTGCAACTTTAGTCATTTTATGCCTCGTTTCTATAATAAAAGAACACAGAATCAGCCTAAAGGTTTCACATATTAGGTGATGGCTTAACATATCAATAATAAAGGTTTAAAGCATTTTCGTTGATATCGTCTGGTGACTTCGTTGGATAAAATGAATGTTTATGGTCGGCTTATTTAGACAGTACATCCGGAAAAAATTGACAATGATTCGCAGGAAAAGTGGAAATAAGGTATTATTTGAATTCATAACCCACTTGGAGAGATCATGTTTGAGAATTTATCCGATAGATTAACCGCTGTATTCGACAATTTGCGCCGACGAGGCAAGCTGAGCGAAAAGGATGTTGAAATCGCATTGCGCGAGGTGCGTCTGGCTTTGCTGGAAGCTGATGTCAACTATGGCGTTGTGCGCTCGTTTACAAATCGTGTCAAAGAAAGAGCGGTTGGCGCGGAAGTGTCAAAAGCGCTTAACCCTGCTCAGCAAGTTGTGAAGATTGTTAATGAAGAACTGATCGCGACACTTGGGCAAGCTGAACCGCTCAATTTGCGTGGTGAAAAGCCTCACGTTGTCATGATGATTGGTTTGCAGGGTTCAGGTAAAACAACTGCTACAGCAAAGTTAGCCCGCAGGTTGAGAGCAGAAGGCGAACGGGTGATGATGGTCGCGGCGGATATCTACCGACCTGCCGCTATCAAACAGCTTCAAACTCTTGGCGAACGGGTTAATGTGCCAGTATTTACGCTTGCAGGTGAAAAACCAGTCAAAATTGTGAGAGAAGCCTATGATCAAGCCAAGCGTGGTGGGTACACCGTGATGCTCATTGATACCGCTGGTCGTTCGCAATTGGATGACTTTTTAATGAAGGAAATTGATGGCATCCAAAAAGCAGTCCCATGCAATGAAATTTTGCTGGTCATTGACTCGATGATTGGTCAGGAGGCCTTGAATATCGCGGAGGGTTTTCGCGATGTGATGCGTATAACAGGCTTGATTTTCACAAAAATCGATGGCGACGCGCGAGGTGGCGCGGCTATTTCAATCCGCGAAGTGACTGGTGTTCCGATTAAGTTCCTTGGTACGGGCGAAGGCTTGGATGCGTTGGAAGTGTTTGACCCAACACGCATTAGCGGACGTATCTTGGGCATGGGGGACATGTTAGGGCTTATCGAGAAAGCCGAAGCAGCTTACGCTGAAGGTGTCGCGGTTGAAGACGCGGAGCGGATGCTTAAGGGGCAATTTACGCTGGAAGATTTTGCCAAACAACTTAAGCAGATTAAAAAGATGGGTCCGCTTTCGCAAGTGATGGGTATGTTACCTGGTCAATTTGGGCAGGTCGCCAAGCAGGTTGATCCCCGAGAGGTGGATGGACAATTAAAAAGCGTTGAGGCAATTATTGGCTCGATGACCCTAGCTGAACGTAGAGACCCACGCATCTTAAATGCCAGCCGCAGACGAAGAATTGCCGCGGGATGTGGAAAAAACGTTCAGGACGTTAATCGTTTGATGAAACAATTCCGTGAAATACAAAACCTGATGAAAAAATTCCAAAAACCAGGTAGTCATCGGGATATCGAAAGAATGTTTGGATAGGACTGAAGAGTTGGTGAAGAAATAGCCAGCATTTTGTAATGTGCTGTTTAGTGATAGAAAGACGCAGAAAAACATGCTTTGAACTTTACAATAACTTGCAAAGCATGGTATTATTGGTGGGTTATTTGGTTAATCCTGAGCTTGAGGAGAAGGACAATGCCCCTTCAGCATTCTCTCAGCCTTTAACAAGAGCACGGGCCAAAGAGATTTGAAAAGATTTAAGGAGTAAATATCGATGGTACGTATTCGACTAAGACGGGTCGGTTCCGCACACCAAGCCCATTATCGTGTGGTTGTCGCTGATAAAGAAAGCCCACGTGATGGACGTTTTATTGAAATTGTTGGGCATTACAACCCACGCACCAAACCAAGCACAATTGAGTTCAACGAAGATCGCATTTACTATTGGCTCGGTGTTGGAGCGCAACCTTCTGAAACAGTTGAGAAACTGTTTAAACAGGTTGGGTTGGACGAACGATTTAAACGCCATAAAGCTGGTGAAGATGTGGAAACTCTGCTTACTGAAGCAGCAAAGACCTATGAAAGCCGGGTTACAAGCTCCCGGACAACACATAGCGATTAATTTTTTAGAAGGTTTATATGAACGAAAAGAAATTGCATGACTTATTAGAGTTCATCGCCAAAGGTTTGGTTAATGACCCTGATGCTGTAAAGGTCGAGAGCTCTGTCGAAGACAACACAGTCCAATTGAAGCTTTCTGTTGGCACGGAAGATATTGGCCGTGTTATCGGAAAGCAAGGTCGTGTCGCGAATTCAATCCGTCATCTGTTGCGGGCTGCAGCTTCACGCGAAGGTATGCAAGTTGTCATGGATGTGGTTGAGCCTGAATAATGCTCAATAAAGAAAAAAACACTCAAAAAGAAAAAGCAGGCTCGAATAAACGCGAGCCTGCCTTTGTATTGGTTGGAAAACTTCAACGCGCGCATGGTGTTCAAGGTGAAATTACTATGCGGGTAGAGACCGATTTTCCAGAACGCATCAGGCGAGGTAAAACACTTTATATTGGAGAAGATTATTTAGCTCTCAAGGTCAAACGAACACGTTGGAAAGGGGACTTAATGTTGGTTAAGTTTGACGGTTATGATACCCCTGAAGCGGTAAGCGAGCTGACCAATCAGTTGGTATTTGTGAGTATTGAAGATATCCCAGCTCTGCCTGACGGTGAATATTATCATCATCAGTTGATTGGTCTTGAGGTATATGAAGCAGATGAATTTTTAGGCACCTTGGTAGCTGTTTTACAAACGGGCGCGAACGATGTTTATATTATCGAAAATTCTAAAGCTAAAGAGCTTCTTTTGCCCGCCATTCCTGAGGTAGTGTTAAAAGTTGATCTTGCAAACAAACGGATGGATGTCCGCTTAATGGAAGGATTGCGATAGGATGCAGGAACGAGAGGCTTGGCTGGCTTTTAGCCATGTGCGTGGTATGGGCGCTGTTCGGTTTAAGAAGCTCTTAAACTTTTTCGGAACGCTCGATGTGGCATGGCAAGCTCCAGAAGAAGCTCTCAAAGAGGCAGGGATGACCGAAAAACTCATCCAGACACTTCGTGAAACAAAGCGAAGCTTTGATCCCGTCTCTGTAAAAGATAAATTGACCTCAAAAGGGATCAAAGTGCTCATTTGGTCTGATGAACACTATCCGCCTTATTTGCTTGAAATAGCGCAACCTCCACCTGTGCTTTACTGTCTGGGTGAGATTACCGAGGCAGATAATCTGGCCATGGCCATCGTTGGTACACGCAATGTGACCAGCTATGGCAAGCAACTTTGCAAAGACACAGCCGCTTATTTGGCCGGTCACGGTATCACCATTGTTAGTGGCTTGGCCCGGGGTGTGGACGCGATAGCGCATCAAGCTGCGCTGGAAATTGGTGGGCGAACTATCGCGGTATTGGGTTCCGGTGTGGATGTTATCTATCCGCCTGAACATCGAAAATTGGCTGAAGAAATTATTAAAAACGGTGCGGTGATTAGCGATTATCCACCAGGCACAAAGCCTGACGGAATTAATTTTCCACCACGAAACCGCATCATTTCCGGTCTTTCCAGAGGCACGATTGTCATTGAGGCTGGAGAGCGTAGTGGCGCGTTAATTACCGCAAAATTTGCGGTTGAGCAAGGGAGGGATGTTTTCGCGGTTCCTGGCTCTGTCCTTTCTCCAATGAGCAAAGGCACCAACGCATTAATTGGCGAGGGAGCTATTCCTATGACTAATCCGGCGATCGTGGTTACCCACTTAGGATTGGAAAAACAAGCAATGAACCATCCGAAAGAAAAGATGGATTTAAGCCCACTTGAAGAGCGTGTTTATCAGGCATTGGGAACTAACGGTATGCACGTTGATGATCTTTGCGCAAAATTGGATATGCCGATTGAAAAAATTAATGCTACATTAACCATGATGCAGCTTAAAGGCTTTGTTACTCAAGAGAATAATCAAGACTATAGGGCTGTAAAACCCTGGCAAATTGGTTGATTTGAGCGCAATTTATACATCACTTTCTTGACTTATTTACGGATATGGTATTATAGGGCGCGTATTTGTGTATTACCGATACGTCCGGAGATATTATGGAAATATATTGTTTGAAATGTAAAGAGAAACGGGAAATATCCGAAACAGTAGCTGTTTTTACTGCCAACGGTGTGCCTGGCACACGGGGTGTTTGCCCTGTATGTGGAACAAACGTTTTTAAAATGGGTGCTACCCCCGCACATGATGGCATGGAAAAGCCTGTAATCGAAAAAAAGGCCACTAAAGCAGCTGCTAAAACCACCAAAAAAGCTAAAAAGGCAAGTAAGCCTTCTGCAAAAATAAGCAGACGTGGGAAAAGTTCTGGTGGGCCGAATTTCGCGGATCGTATTAGCATGGATGGTCTGGGTAAACCCCTGGTAATCGTCGAATCCCCTGCAAAAGCACAAACCATTGGCAGGTTCCTTGGAAATGAATATAAGGTTATCGCTTCATATGGCCATGTACGTGACCTTTTGGCTTCGCGATTGAGCGTTGATCCTGAAAACGACTTCGCGCCTGAGTATCGTGTACCAAATGACAAATCAAAATTAGTGAAGAAAATCACTGAAATTGCTGAAAAAAGCCCCGAAGTCTATTTGGCAACAGACCCTGACCGTGAAGGCGAATCCATCGCATGGCATTTGATGGAATCCGCGGATATCCCTGAAGAAAAGACCAAACGTGTTGTTTTTCATGAAATTACAAAACCAGCTATTGATGCTGCTTTCAAAAACGCGCGGACGCTGGATATGGATTTAGTAGACGCGCAACAGGCACGTCGCATTTTAGATCGCCTGGTTGGCTATAAAGTAAGCCCTCTGTTGTGGAATAAGGTGAGAAGTCGCCTTTCAGCCGGGCGTGTGCAATCCGTCGCGGTACGCCTGGTCGTTGAGCGGGAGCGCGAAATACAAAACTTTGTTCCAGTAGAATATTGGGTTGTTTCTGCTGTTTTTCATCAAGCAGGACATGATGCTCAATATGAAGCGAAGCTGCTCAAAATTGATGCCAAAGACCTAAATCTTTGCAATAAAGATGACACGCTCACAACGGTTTTTGATATGAAGCAAGCGACATACAAACTCGCGGAGAAAAAGCAAAGCACACGACGTAACCGACCCAGCGCGCCATATATTACCAGCACCCTGCAACAGGATGCCTCCAGCCGCTTGGGTTTTTTGGCAAGCCGAACAATGATGGTCGCGCAACAACTTTATGAAGGTATCAAGCTGAGCGGTTCTGAAGAGACTGGTTTGATTACTTATATGCGTACTGACTCAGTGAATGTATCAACACAGGCGATAAGTGAAGTGCGTGCTTATATCGTCAAAGAACATGGTGAAGATTATCTGCCTGCCAAGCCTGCGCAATATCGCACGCGTGCCAAGACCGCTCAGGAAGCTCATGAGGCAATACGTCCGACATCGGTTTACCGCACGCCTGAAAAAATGCAACCTTTCTTAACGCCTGAACAACACCGGCTTTATACCATTATTTGGCAGCGTTTTGTTGCCAGCCAGATGGAACCGCAAGTTGTGGAAACCCTAAGCCTGGATATTGAAGGTCAATCTGCGATACATCAATATTTATTGCGGGCAACTGCCAGTCAAACAGTTTTCCCGGGTTTTCGTGCTGTATATCCTGCCGCTAATGGTGATAATTCTGAAAACCCAGAGATGGTCCGACTTTTCAAAGACATTTTGGAAGAGGGTAAAGAGCAAGTTTTGGATGATCTGAACTATGAGCAAAAATTCACTCAACCACCATCGCGATATTCAGAAGCTTCACTCATTATGACCTTAGAGGAAAACGACATCGGTCGTCCAAGTACTTACGCGCCAATTATTTCGACCATTCAAACCCGTGGCTATGTGGAACGCCAAAAACGAATGCTGGTGCCAACAGAAATTGGCTTTATTGTGAACGATTTGTTGGTGGAATTCTTCCCCGAAATCGTGGATATTAAATTTACTTCCCGCATGGAAGATGAGCTCGACGAAATCGCGGCTGGAAAAGCTGAATGGGTAAAAATCATGCGGGAGTTCTATACACCTTTTGAGAAGCGTCTGGAATACGCTGCTGAAAATATGCCCAACAGAAAGCCTGCACCAAAAGAAATCGGACGCGCTTGTCCTGACTGTGGTGAGCCCCTGGTAATGCGCTCGGGACGTTTCGGCGATTTTATCAGTTGCAGCACTTTTCCTGCTTGTCGCTATACAGAAAACATTCCTGTAAAGCTCGATATGGTTTGCCCAAGTTGCCAGGAGGGTGAAGTCATCCAGAAACGCACTAAGCAAGGAAAAATATTCTATGGCTGTAGTCGCTATCCTGAATGTGAATTTGCATCCTGGCAAAAACCAATGGAAGAAAACTGCCCAAGTTGCGGTGGTCTGCTTACCGAAAAGACTGCTGACAACGCGGTTTGCACAGAATGTAAATTGACATTTCCCCAAATCAACGGGAAACTCGTCTAAGTTTTTTACGACCGCATTTGCATAACTTATTAAGAAAAGCCTCTGCCTTATAAAGTAGAGGCATTTAAAATTGATTGATTGGTATAAAACATGCACCTATGAATGTAGATTGTAATGAATGAGGTAGCATATGGAAAACTTCCTTTCTGAATTTAAAGAAAAATTGAAAGTGCCCCGTAATCTTGCCATCTTTACGGGTGTAATGGGCTTAATCCTGGGATTAATACTGGCATGGGGCGTTTTTCCTGTCAAATGGAAGGATGCCAGCGCTGAACATCTTAGAGCTGACGAAAGGGTAGTTTATCTGCGCAACGCGATAAATTCTTACACCATGACCGGACGGGTTCAGGAAGCGCAACTTGCCTGGGCGTCGCTTGGCTCAAACGCGGTCAAAACACTTGAAGATCTTAATCAGTCACCTGGTTTTCTGTATACGGAGCAAATTGAGCGATTCGCCCAAGCCGTCGATACAAGCGCGCCGGCACCAATCACACCGCCTGAAGACAATAACGCTGTTATAAAAGATGATGGTACCGTTATAGGTTTACGTCCGAATGATGAGACAGCGGAGCCTGATGGAAAGCGTAGCAGCTTGCTTTGGTTAGGTATTGTTTTGTTGGTCCTTTTGCTGGTTGGCGCGGGATTGGTATGGTGGTTCTTCTTTAGAGATAAAGATGCAGAACTACCCTTCAAACTCAAAAAACGAACTGAAGAAAAACCATCGCCAACTTTTGGCGGACTAAGACCAGCAGCGACGCCAATTAAGCGTGAACCCGTTCAAAAACCAGTGAAGGTTGAAGAAGAATCTGAAAAACCTGAAGAAGAAAAACCAAGTTTACCCAATTTGGCAAGCCTCTTTGGACTTAGCGACAGAGCAAAAAGCTCAGAGGCTCCTGCAGAACCGTTACCAGCTGCGAAACCAGTCGCGCAGTTTATGACTACATACATGCTTGGCGACGATATGTACGATGAATCCTTCACCTTCGACGCACCCAATGGCGAATTTTTGGGTGAGTGTGGCGTGAGCAGCTCGGATACCATCGGCGTTGGTGAACCTAAAAAGGTTTCCGCATTTGATATTTGGCTGTTTGATAAAAACGACATTCAAACCGTGACGAAAGTGGTCATGAGCAAACACGCTTTCAATGATGCCGCAACCCGACAGCGTCTCGAAATCCGTGGTGAGCCAATCATGGCGGATGATGGCAAACAATTCTTGCTTGAAACAGCTACATTACGTTTGGAAGCCAAACTGGTCAGCTTCCAATATGGCGATTTGCCTTTGCCTGATGACAGTTACTTCCAACGCGCGACGATGGAATTAGCCATATACCGCAAGTAAAAAGCATATAACTTAAATTACAAAAAAGAGGCTATCCTAAACAGGGATGAGCCTCTTTCAATTTCTACAAGAAGTTTTTTATTCAATCGCGATGATTTTCAAATTCAGTTTGTTACCATTTGGTAAAGGAACATCCACAGTTTCTCCACACTTTTTACCAAGCAAGCTTGCACCCATAGGGGATTCATAAGATATTTTGCGCTCGCGGACGTTGGCTTCTTTCGCGCCAACGATGATGTATACTTCCTCGTCTTCGCCTTCTTCCTGAACGGTAACTTTGTTGCCGATATTGACCACATCGACATCAAATTCACTTTCATCAACTATTTCAGCATAATAGAGGAGCGATTCCAATTCCTGGATACGACCTTCCAAAAAGCCCTGGGCTTCTTTCGCGGCATGATAATCCGCGTTTTCGCTCAAATCGCCCATTTCAATAGCGCTTTTCAAGCGCGCGGCGATTTCCGCGCGTTGTGGACCACGAAGATTGGCTAATTCTTCTTCAATCTTTTGTTTTCCTGATAAGGTTAAGTACTGTGTTTTGTTCATAGACTTATGGTAACACATCCACGTTAAAAAGGCGTTTATATTCATCAATAGCGAAACGGTCGGTCATGCCGGCAATATAATCGCAAACGGTCAACTCCAGCCCCTTCACAGGGATGTTAAGTTGCGCTGTATCTGGCAAAGCACCAGGATTGGCAACGTAAAGCTCAAAGAGCTCGGTAATGATACGCTCCGCTTTGGTTTGCATGCGCACAACGCGATAATGCCGATAGAGCTTTTCAAATAAAAAATCTTTCAGTTCGCGGTTGCGGCGGTGCATATCCTCGCTAAATCCAACAACGTTATAGGGCAACGCCTGGATCTCATGGGGCGAATTAGCTTTTGAACGCCGCAGATAGCGGTCGATACTATGGATTAAATCCGTCATTTCAAAGCTAATCAAGCGTCTTATCACCTGATGGCGGCTAAGCTCGTCTAAGGGGTCATTTTTGCGCCGTCCAAGGCTTTCGTTGACGATTTCCCAGATGGCGATACCGTCCAGCTGAGATGGTGTAATCAGCCCTGAGCGCAAACCATCGTCAAGGTCATGGGAAGTGTATGCTAATTCATCAGCGACATTAGCCAATTGCGCTTCCAGATGACCGCGCAGATGCGGATCATAATCAGAAGCGTCGGCTTCGTCGTAGTCGGTTTCGTGTTTGATCATGCCTTCAACCACTTCCCAGGTCAGGTTCAAACCCGGAAAATCCGGGTAACGCTGTTCAAGCTCGGTAACGATGCGCACGCTTTGATGATTGTGGTTAAAGCCACCATGATCCATCATCAATCGCGCCAGAACGGTTTCGCCGGAGTGTCCAAAGGGAGAGTGTCCCAGATCGTGCGCCAGGCAGATTGTTTCGGTCAGGTCTTCGTTCGCGCCGAGGGAACGCGCCAGGCTGCGCCCAATCGCGGCAACTTCCAGCGAGTGGGTGAGGCGGGTGCGGTAATAGTCGCCTTCATGGATGATAAAGACCTGGGTTTTGTACTCCAGGCGTCTAAAAGCCGTTGTGTGCAAAATGCGGTCGCGGTCGCGTTGGAAGCGTGTGCGAAAATCAGCTTCTTCTTCCGGATATTTGCGTCCACGGGAGTCTCTGCTACGGATGGCATATGGTGCCAGAGTTTGGTCTTCAAACTCTTCAAGTTGTTGACGGGTATAAATCATGTTGAATCCTTTGAAAAATGATTATTTGTGGGTAATCAGGGTGCCTGTTTCTTTTCCAATCAGAGCGTCCATCATCTTGCTCATGTCGCTGCCACAACAAATGCGCACCTCAGTCTCAGGGCTCAATGCGCATAGCTTTTGCATCAGTCTGACTTTCTCAACCATGCCACCGGTTACATCCGGGCTGCCAGATCCCCCCAGGGTTTTCGGGAGATCGGTTTCGGAGGTGATATGGGGAATGATTTTTTGAGAGTTAGGGAAGTCCTCATAAACGCCATCCGTTTTGCCAAACAAAAGCACGCGTTCAGGTTTAAAAACAGAAGCCAGATCCACAAAAAGCTCTTCGGTGCTCAAAATCGTGCCACCCAATTGATCGTCATAGACCACATCGCCATAAACAACGGGGATTAAACCGTTGTCAATCGCGGTTGTCATCGGTTCGAGGTTCCAGGTGGTAATCTGGCGATTGGAGGCGCTCACCGAGGCGGATGGTGGGAAAGAAATCAACGGCAGAGGCAAATCAAAATCCAGCCCACACGCCATCACGATATCATGCAGCTCACGGGCTTTGCGCCAAACATCATGATAGCCCTGCCAGCCCATTTCGTCGCGCACGCCATCGCGCGTGCCATAAAGCTTCGCCATATAATGCCCAAAAGAACCCGAGCCATGCCCAAGAAGCACGCGAGTATCAGGGTACTGGATTAAAAAGACGCCCAATTGGTTGAGCAAATCCAAAAGCAAGTCGGTTTGGGCTTGAAGCGGCTTATCTTTATCGGTAATCAGCGAACCGCCCAATTTGATGAAAACCAACTCGCTGTAAGGCTTCGAGGATATAAAAGGGGAGATATTCGGTAAATGAGTCGTCATAGTTCGCTCCTTCGCGATAAAGGCTAAACGGATTTAATCTGTGTGGCAGGCAGGCTGGTGGTCCAAACCTCTTTCGCGCCTGCCTCAATAAGCGCTTCGCGCACGGTTGGCATCTTTTTTTCTTCCACTAAGGCGATCATCGCGCCACCCTGGCCACCACCGCTCAGTTTCGCGCCCAGGGCGCCCGCTTCGCGCGCGGCGTTCACGAGCATGCCCAACTCAGGGCAGGATAGCCCCAAATCAGCGAGCAGGCTCTGATTGGCGTTCATCGCCGCGCCCAGCATGTGGCGGTCACCGATGCGCATGGCGCGTTTGGCGATTTTGACTTGCTCTTCAATGGCTTGAAGCTTGCTTTTAGTATTCTCGGGTTCTTTTTTATAACGTTCGGCAAGGTAGGCGATACTTTGCGCGGTTGGGGTGCGCGCGCTGCTATCCGCCACCACAAAATGCAGACTGTTGAGCGGCTTAACCGACTCAACGCTATGCCCGCGCTGGTAGTAGATGGCTTGTTCCAGGGATATAACGGTCGTATCGATGCCCGAAAGTCTGCCGTGGATAAACTGGTCGCTCTGGTACGAAAGGTCAACCAGTTCTTTTTCGTTCAATGGATGCCCCAAAAAGGCTGAAAGCGCGCGCAAAATGCCCACCGATAGTGCCGCGCTTGAACCAAAACCCGCGCCAAGGGGAATTTCAGACCGCACGCGCAAAGTGCAGGTAGGCGGGTTTTTGACACCCAAAAAGTGCAAAAGCAGGATAATCATCTGCTTGATCGGTTCATCATGGCTCATCTCGTCAAAGAGCAGGTCCATATCCAAATCCGGCGAAATAATGCGCAACGTGCCTGGTTTGGCTAAAATGGCAGGCTCAATGCTGACATGCAGGCGCAAATGAGAAAAAGGAATGGCGATGGCGGGATGACCATAGACGACAGCGTGTTCACCCAAGAGGATAAGTTTCGCGCTGGCACTGGCGGTTGTGGCAGGCATAGTGACTCCTAAATAACGATATAAAGAATGATGAACACAGCCACCGCCCAAAGCACGATGGCGGCTTGCAGGGGTCGGTCGCTCAAAAGCACTTCTTCAGGCGCGGCGCCGCTATCCTTGGTTTGCAAAATTTCCATGTAGCGGAAAATGCCATAAGTGACGAAGGGAATGGTGAACATCATCGTGTAGTTGTGCTCGCCCGAAGTGGGCGCGAAGGTGTATAGCATGTAGGTAATCAGGATGGCGCTTAGGATGATAACCAGATACTGGTTGAGCAGCTCCAAAGTGTAACCACGCAGGGTCACGCGGTGTTCGGCGGCGTTTTCTGTGAGCATTTTAAGCTCGGCATGGCGTTTGCCAAAGGCTAAAAAGAGCGCCAAAAGGCTGGTCAGGATATAAAGCCAGGGCGAGAAATGTTGCACGGTGATGACGGCGATGCCGGCATACATGCGCAACACGAAACCAATGGCGATGATCATCACGTCAACAATCGTGACATATTTCAGCCAGCGCGAATAAATGAGCATCAGCAGGAAATAAGCGCTGCAAATGATGCCAAATTTGAGGTCGAGATAAAACGCGCTTGGGAAGATGATCAGCGCCAGCACAATCGCCATGCTGATGGCGGCTTTGCTACTCAGCACACCCGAAGCGATGGGGCGATGTTGCTTTTTGGGGTGGGCGCGGTCGGCTTTGATGTCCATCAGGTCGTTGATGGTGTAAACCAGCCCGGAAAGCAGGCAAAAAAGAATAAACGCGAAAGAAACACGCAACAAAGCCTGCCAGTTGCTCAATTGCCCATCAAAGACGATACCGGCGTAAATGACCAGATTTTTGAGCCATTGTCTGGGCCGCATGGTTTTAATCATGTGCTTAAACATGCATTTATCTTATCATGTTTTGGCATTGGACGTGGAAAAAACTCTGTTCGCTGATACGTCACTCTGAGGTAAATAACAATATTGCATATTAGCACGTGGCAGGAGACTTAACATCACTCGCCCCGGCGTCTCGCCGCGGGCACAACCACGTTCGCTGAGGTATCCACGCTGAAGTAAAAGCAACAGGTGAAAACTGCACGACGGGACGCCAGCAGGAGAGGTATGGATGCTAGCAGGAGAACAACCAACTATCGCCCCGACGTATCGCCACGGGCAAATGAAAAGTGCTTGGCAGGGATATCACGCACCAGTAGCTAAGCCAAGCAACTGGCGTGTGACGTCCAATGGATCAAAGATCAAGGTCGTGTACCAATCCGCCTGCCACGTTTAAGCCCAACCATGTTCGCTGAGGTGTCTTATCGAGGACAAAAAATATATTTTAAAGAGTTGGTCAGTGATATAAAAAAATTACCTTTGGAATAGTAAAGTCAGTGATGTTGGAAAGGAGGCTTCCGAGAACGGAAGTAGATGAAAAATGTATCACGGTAAATGATAAAATTCGCCCCCTCCGGGGAGGGGGCGAATTAAAGGGGGTGGGTCATTAGGTAAACCACACACAGAAATGGAATAGCTTAATAAATTCGCGAAAAAATGAATACAGTTCGGTATAATTAACAAAGGCTGATGTTTAACAAAGGTGATGCGCTATGGAAAAACTTCTCAGGCAATATTTAAACACAATTTACGAAAAAACACGCCAAGGCGACCAAACCGAAGGCAGTTATTACAGCGCGGTGGAAGACTTGTTCACCGATTATCCGCTTGAAAAAGGGCGCAAAACCAAAGTCACCATACTGCCCAAAAAGACCGAAGCCGGCAACCCTGATTTTCGCGTCTGGGATGGCGATAACTTCATCGTCGGCTACATCGAAGCCAAGACCCCAGGCATCAACCTGGACCAGGTCGAAACCAGCGAGCAACTCCAACGCTACATTCACACCTTTCCCAACGTTATCCTGACCGACTTCTACGAGTTTCGGCTTTACCGCGATGGAGTCCATATCGACAGCGCCACAATCGCGCGCTATCACACCGCAAAAACGCTAAAAACCAAACCAACACTCCAAAACATTGATGACTTTGAACGCCTGGCAAACGCTTTCTTCTCTTTCAAACTGCCAAAATCCTTTAATGCCGAAAGCCTTGCCACCCAGCTTGCCAAACGAACCCGCTTTTTGCGCGATATTGTCTTCAATCAGCTTGAAGAAGAAATCCCCATCGAAAAGGGCGACCTTTACAACTACTACCAAGCCTTTAAACGCTATCTCATCACCAGTCTCACTCCCCAAAGCTTCGCCGACCTTTACGCCCAAACCATCACCTATGGCATGTTCGCCGCGCGCACACGCAACCAGCACGAATTCACCAGGAAAAACGCCGTTGAATACGTCCCGCATACTACTGGTATCCTGAGTGATTTGTTTGAATACATTTCCTACGCTAAATCTGAAGAACAAATTACCGTCACCATTGATGATATCGCCGCGGTACTCAATGTGGCGGATATCAACAGCATCCTTGACCAGTACTACAAACAAGGCAAGGGCGAAGACCCCATCATGCACTTTTACGAAACCTTTCTGAACCAGTACGACCCCAGCATGCGCGAAAAGCGTGGCGTTTACTACACGCCCGAGTCGGTCGTAAAATACATCGTGCGGTCGGTGCATGAAATCCTCAAAACGGATTTCAATATGCCCGATGGCCTGGCGAATAAAGACGTCACCCTGCTTGACCCCGCCGCTGGCACGCTTACCTTTCCTGCCGAAGCCATCAAGCTGGCGGTTGAGACCTATGTGAACAAGTATGGTGAGGGCGGAAAAGATAACTTCATCCGCAAGCAAATATTGCCTAACTTTTTTGCCTTTGAGCTGATGATGGCGCCTTATGCCATCGGTCACATGAAGGTTGCCTATCTGCTTGAGTCGCTTGGTTTTCAGATGAAAGGTGATGACGCCTTCAAACTCTATCTGACCAACACGCTTGAGATGGACGAGATTGAAAAACAACCCCTGCCCTTTGTCGCATCGCTTAGCGAAGAAAGCCACAAAGCCGGCGAAGTCAAGCGCGAACCGGTTTTGGTTATCCTGGGCAATCCACCTTATTCGGGTACGTCGGCAAATGTGAATGACTGGACTGAAGAACTGCTTAAGACCGATATTGACGGCGCGCAAAGTTACTACAAGGTTGATGGAAACCCACTCGGCGAACGCAACCCGAAAATGTTACAAGACGATTACGTCAAATTCTTACGTTTCGCGCAATGGAAGATTCAAAAAGCTGGCAAAGGCATTGTGGCGATGATTACCAACCATGCCTGGCTGGAAAATCCAACTTTTAGAGGCATGCGCCAAAGTATGATGAATACTTTCGATAAGATATATATCTTGGATTTGCATGGGAATAGTCTAAAAAAAGAAACTGCCCCAGATGGTAGTAAAGACGAAAATGTTTTTGACATCAGGGTGGGAACTGCAATTTCAGTGTTTGTAAAAGAAAAGCATATAGACCAAACAGACCACATGTGCGAGGTGTATCACGGAGATTTGTTTGGGTTACGTATAGATAAATATTCAATACTTGAAAAATCAGATATCTCCAAAATTTCGTGGAATCAAATTGAACCAAATGCATCATTCTATCTTTTTGCCCCTTTAGATTACAAAAGATATGAAATTTACAAATCTTTTCATAAATTGACTGACCTGTTTATAGTATCTAGTATGGGTATTAAAACTCATAGAGATAATTTTGTTATTGATATTCAGCCTGAAAAATTAACAAGAAGAATAAAACAATTTAGTGACCTTGATATCCCTGATGATATTATTCGTCAAACTTACTCATTGAAAGACAACCGTGATTGGTCTATGCGTAAAGCGAGAGAAGCTTTGTCTAAAAATCACGATTGGCAAAATAAGATTATGCCCATTTTTTACAGGCCATTTGACTCAAGAACTTTTATAAATATGAAAGAACTAATTGATTGGCCGAAAAATGAAACCATGAAACATATGAGAGACGATAATATAGCTTTAATATCAGTTAGGCAGTCCAAAACAGGTAAGACATGGCAACACGCCTTTATTGGTGAAGGGTCAATAGAATGTTGCATAGTGTCTGCACAGACAAGTGAAGCGGGTTACGTTTTTCCTTTGTATCTGTATCCTGATAATGACGAACCGCAGTCTCATTTACCTATGGATGGTATGGAAGATGTGGTAAGAGATAAAACGCCTAATATTTATAAAAAAGTTTTGCAGTCTTTGCAAGAAAGCTTTGGAAAAACTGTTACACCTGAAGCGTTTTTATACTATGTTTATGCTGTTCTGTACTCATCAATCTATCGGGAAAAATATTATGAGTACTTAAAAATTGACTTTCCGCGTATTCCTTTTACGTCGGATTACACGTTATTTATAAAAATGGCGGAACTGGGCGAAAGGCTTAAAAACCTGCACCTGATGACAAGCGACGAACTCAACGAGCCTGTTGTCAGGTATCAGGGACAGGGTGAGGATATCGTCAAATTCAGGCGTTACAATGAGGACGAAAAGCGACTCTTCATCAACGAAAACAAATACTTTGAGAATCTCGAACCGGAGATATGGGAGTATCAGATAGGGGGCTACCAGGTGCTGGACAAATACCTCAAAGACCGTAGCAAGCAAAAACTCGAAAGCCCCCGCCACGTCATCCGCATCGCCACCGCCTTATCCAAAACCATCGAAATCCAGGCTGAGATTGACGAGATATTTCCTTTAATTGAGAATAGAACATTACTAGTTCAAACAAAAAATTAAGGGTCAAAAGGAATTGTATGTTTGAACTGAAAATAGACAAAAAAAAGATAGTAACATTATTGGCTTTACTAATATTGATTACTGTTAGTCTGGCAACGGTATTTATTCCGACACCTCAATCATTTACATTAAAACTCAAGAATTATTTGGAAATTGATGTGTTTAATAAAAAATGTAAAAACCAGAGCTTAAGTTTTGCTGGGAATAGAATAAAAAGATCAGAAAGTTATCCAAATCAGATTAACTTACGGCAAAATGCTGTCAAGGTTCACATTGCTAATACTGGTTATGGGCGGGACGATAAGCCTGATAAATATCTTGACCTTGATATAGTTTGGAGAGATGCTGATTTATTTATATATTACAAAAATGACTATGATGAAGATTTTAGACATTACAAGACTTATTTAAGTGAGCAAGGTAATGATGCACTAAAATTTAAATTTACCTCATTAGAATCAAACGAGGCTGTGGGTAGACTGATCTATAACAGTTGTGGAAGGGTGGTCCATTTTAATTCACAAAACGACCTGCCATCCGATCATATAGGAGATTCTGTTCTACTAGATATGGATTTAATGCAATATAGATCAACATCTTTCTCATTAACAGGTCAGTTAATGGAAAATTACTCAAATCATCCAAATGGGCACTATCTACTAGTTTTCAAAGATATCCATAGTGAAAATGGATATCTTTTTCCACCTTCTTTGGGATTGCTAGTCAATGGTAATGACATTTACGGTTCTTTTGGAAATAGATCAGAAAACGCTATGATTGATAGCAACATGTTAGCAAAAAAACTTACAATTATCAATCCAGAAGGCATATTGTTAATTAATGGAAATGAATATGAATTGACTTCTCAATCAGTGTACTTTTCTAATGAACTAATTTTAAAAAATCCTTTCTGGAAAAATGAACCCAGACTAAATTTTAGACGTTATAATGATATTATTGAAATATCAGGTGAGGCAGGCAGTATCAAGTATAAGGGAATAAACATGTTGGATTCTTTTATTAGTGATAAGTTTCCTGTGATTGTCACAATAATTTCAGGTTTGCTGATAAGCATGTTTACTTTTTTTATATCAATGAATGAAATAAGAAAGAAATCAGTTCTTTCATTTATTCAGTATGTTCCAAAAGAATATGTTGACTTAATAGTGACTGTAAATGATCAGTTAATTGTTGGTGAAATAAAATCAACGGGCAAAAAGGAAAACGGATATATGGTTTTGGAGAAAGCATATATTAAACATTCAGACCAGAGAGATGGTGAATGGAAAAAGGTTGGCAACGTACAAATTCCTACTAGCAACGTATTATATATCAGAAAAGGTAAACAATGAGTTTTCGCTAAAATTTATCTCTTTTAGAAGACCTATGTTTTTATAATTTTCTCTGTGCACGTGGATAAGAGACCATTACAGAAAATTTGTTGATTCTGGCACGGCGCCTTGTCGCGGGCACAACCCCATTCGCTGAGACATCCATGCTGAAGCAAAAGCAACAGGTAAATCTGCACGGCGAGACGCCGGCAGGAGAGACTTGGATGCCGGCAGGAGTGAAGTGGACACTGGCAGGAGAACTGCCGTCACTCGCCCCGGCGTCTCGCCGTGGGCAAAAAGATGATTTACCGATATCTCAGCTTATAATCATGGCATGGCAAAACTTCCATTTTATGAGGGTGCGAATTTATATTTCGTAACATTCACACTCAATAAACATGTGCATCTTTTTAAAAATGCAATTTACAGGGATATTGTTATTGACAGTCTGAAATTTTGTGTAAATCAACGGCACTTACGTATATTTGCTTATGTAATAATGTCATCGCATTTGCATTTGATTGTATTCGATTCAAGTTACAACAATAAACGACTTAAAATAACGATTGACCAATTCAGAAGTTTTACAGCGCATGAAATATTAAAAAAATTAAAAGTAAATAATCCAGACTTGTTGCTCAATTTTATCGAGAAATCAAGAACAGACAGGGAATATAGAATTTGGACTGATGGATTTCATGCCATTGGATTAGATACAGAACAGAAATTAAAACAAAGATTTGATTACATTCACAACAACCCAGTGAAAGCTTTGCTTGTGGAAGATCCAAAACAATGGATATATTCTTCAGCATCATATTGGGAAGATGGCGAAATTGGGCTATTACCTATTCATCATTTTTTGGATGTAGATGAGAATGGGTAGTGAAATTAATAATTACTATTCAGGATAACAGAACAAATCGAAATTGATTTTCTGCACGGCGGGACGCCGGCAGGAGAGGAAGGAACGCTGATAGGATAACAACTAACTCTCGCCCCGACGTCTAGCCGCGGGCACACACACGTTTACTGAGGCATTCATGCTGATGTAAAAGCAAAAAAATCTGCTCGGCGGGACGCCGGCAGGAGAGGAATGGACGTCGGCAGGAGAGGAATTTATGCCGGCAGGAGAAGTGTAAAGTGCATGGCAAGGTTACCACGCTCCAGTAGGTAATCCAATCTGTTCGATAACTGAGTGAGATATCACTCACACGGTGTGTGAGAATTATTGCTTGTCCCTCTCAAATCGCCATCATATCGATTATACTAAGGCATAATGGATAAGATTCGAAACTTTTGTATTATCGCGCATGTGGATCATGGCAAGTCGACGCTGGCTGACCGCATGTTGCAAATGACTGGCACGATCTCTGATCGTGAAATGACCGAGCAGGTGCTGGACTCGATGGACCTGGAACGCGAAAAGGGCGTGACCATCAAGGCATCCGCCGTGCGCATGGTCTATACCGCCGCCGACGGAACGCCGTATGAGTTCAACCTGATCGATACCCCCGGCCACGTGGACTTCAGCTACGAAGTGAGCCGCGCGCTGTATGCCTGTGAAGGCGCGATCCTGGTGGTGGATGCCACGCAGGGCATTGAAGCACAAACCTTAGCCAACCTTTATCTGGCGCTGGACGCGAATTTGACGATTATCCCAGTGCTGAACAAGGTGGATTTGCCCAGCGCGGACGTGGAAGGCGTGACGCGTGACCTGATTCAGCTTTTGGGCATGGAAGAGGACGAGATTTTGACCATCAGCGCCAAGACCGGATTGGGCGTGGATAAGGTGCTGGAGGCGATTGCTGAGCGCGTGCCCCCGCCGGTGGTGGATAAGGAAAAACCCTTGCGCGCGCTGATTTTTGATTCGCATTACGATTCGTATAAGGGCGTGATTGCCTATACGCGCGTGTTTGACGGTGTGGTGAACGCCAGCGACCGCATTTTGATGATGGCGAATGGCGTTAAGGTGACACCGGTTGAAGTAGGTGTTTTCTCACCGGGACTGGTGCCAACGGGCAAGCTGGAAGCCGGCGATGTGGGCTACATTGCCACGGGGCTGAAGACGGTGAGCGAGTGCCGCGTGGGTGATACGATCACGCTGGCGAACAAGCCTGCCGCAGCACCTTTACCGGGTTATCAGCACGCCAAGCCAATGGTTTTCGCGGGGGTGTATCCCGCGGATGGCGATGATTATGGACCCTTAAAAGAAGCCCTGGAAAAACTGCAACTAAACGACGCGTCGCTAACTTTTGAGCCAGAGAGCAGTGAAGCCTTGAATTTTGGTTTTCGCTGTGGCTTTTTGGGACTGTTCCATATGGAGATCATCCAGGAACGCATCGAACGCGAGTATGACCTGAACGTGGTCTTTACCGCGCCATCGGTGGAGTATCGCGTGGATTTGGTTGATGGGAAGTCGATTATCATCGACTCGCCGGCTGATTTGCCCGATATGGGACAGGTGAAAGAGATTTATGAGCCGTGGATGATGCTGGAAATCTTTACGCCCACCGACTATTACGGTGTGGTGATGGAGCTGGTGAAGAAACGCCGCGGTATTTTTGTGAGCCAGGAGTATCCTGCAGCCAATCGCGTGCAGTTGAACTATGAAATCCCGCTTTCAGAAATTATTGTGGACTTTTTTGACTTCCTGAAATCCGCGACGCGTGGCTATGCCTCCATGGACTATCAGTTCCTGGAGTACCGCGCGGGCAATCTGGTGAAGCTGGAAATTTTGCTGAATGAAGAACCAGTTGACGCGCTGACGGCGATTGTGCACAAACAGGACGCATATCACAAGGGACAGGCTTTGGTTTCGAAGCTGAAGGAGATCATCCCGCGCCAGATGTTCACCATACCCGTGCAGGCTTATTCCGAGGGACGGGTGATCTCGCGCGCGAACGTGAAGGCTTTACGCAAGGACGTTTTGGCGAAGTGTTACGGTGGCGACATCACGCGCAAGAAAAAGCTTTTGGAAAAACAAAAGAAAGGTAAAAAGCGCATGAAGATGGTCGGTTCGGTGGAACTGCCACAGGAAGCCTTTATGGCGATATTGCGTCTGGATAACTAATTTGCAAAAATCACGGTACTGGCTTGGGCGGGTTTTGCGTGTAGTCCTTCCGCTCTTAATAAGTGCCCTTGCGATTTGGTGGGTGGTTCGCAAATTAGACTTTGCGGAACTTTGGGCAACCCTCAGGAATATGCACCTGGCAGGGCTTTTGCTTAACCTGCTGGTTTATATGGCTGGATTGGTTTTTCGGGCTTTGTCCTTTAGCACCATTTTGGGCGCTAAATTCAGCCACATGGAAAGTTTTCATGGGATGAACGCGGGCTATTTTTTGAACAATATTTTGCCTTTTCGACTGGGCGAATTTGGGCGCGCGGCCTTGATGGTTGCCCATTCCAAAAAGAAAGCCTCGTTTATGGAAGTGTTTGCTGGCATTGTGACCGAACGCACTCTGGATGTGGTGATTGGTCTGGTGCTGTTTATTGGCGGATTGATCCTGATTAAAAGCACGTTGGTGCCAGTGTGGACTTTGGTGCTCGCACTCGTGCTAATGCTGGGGATGGTCGTTCTGGCGGCTCTGGGCGCGAAATACAAAGAAAATGTGATGACTTTTTTGTGGACACGCTATCAGGACCGAAAGATTGTGCGCGAAAAGCTGTTGCCCTGGCTGGAAAACTTTTTGAAAGGTTTTGAGGTTTTTCTTCAACCCAAGCGTATCACTCTGGCGATCGTGCTATTGTTTGTCAGTTGGCTGTTCGCCATTTTGCAGGTGTATTTGTTGCAAAAGCAATTGATGACTGGCGCGGTTTGGTGGTGGCCCTTTGTGGTTGTGCCAACGAGTACTTTTATTATGGCTTTGCCCTCAATGCCTGGTGGAATTGGCGTATATGAGGTTGGCTTTGAGCGGGCTTACACGATGCTTGGCGCGCCTATGTCTGCGGCGGTGGCAGTTGCTTTGGTGATGCATGTTTTTCAACTGATTGTGCCCAGTATTTTAGGCGTTATTGGTGTCTATGCTTTGGGTGAAAATATTGGCTCGCTGGTAAATAAAGCTCAGTTCGCGAAAACAGAGGCTGTTAAACAAGCTGAAGCTGAAAGCGCTGATATTGAATAGCTTATGAAAATATTGATGTCCTGCACCTATTTCGAACCCTATAAATCGGGATTGTCGATATACGCTTTGCGTTTGGCAAAGGGCTTGGTGGAACTGGGGCATGAAGTGGTCGTGCTGACTTCCTTGTATCAAGACGGATTGGCTCGCGAAGAGCTTTTGGATGGAATACGCGTGGCGCGTGTGCCGGTGGGTTTGCGCCTTTCGAAAGGCGTGATAATGCCCACTTTGCGACGTGCCGCGGAGCCATGGGTGCGCTGGGCGGATGTGGTGAATTTGCATCTGCCACAGTTCGAAAGTTTCGTCTTGAGCGCGATCGCAAAGCGCATGGGAAAACCCCTTATAGTGACTTACCATTGTGATATCGTTGCGGGAGCATCGCTTTTTGAGAAATTAGCGGTATGGGGCACGTCGCTTTTGGGACGACTGAGCCTTAGTCGGGCTGATTTGATTGTGCAAAACACGCTTGATTATGCTTCTTCCTCTCCTGTGCTATCCCATTATTTATCGAAAATAATCGAGATTCCTACGCCGGTAAATGTCTCGGTGGTTGCTGATGACGCGGTGGCGTCGTTTAAGGCGCGCTTCGACATTGCGCGATCGGACATTGTTTTGGGGCTGGCGGGACGTGTGGCGCGGGAAAAAGGATATGAGTATCTGATTGAAGCTTTGCCGATTATTTTGGAGGCTTTTCCGAACGCGCGCGTGGTGCACGCGGGGGCATGGAAGAGCGTTATCGGCGAAGAAGCTTATCAGGCGCGCATTACAGAGATGGCTTCGTGTTTTGGCGATAAATGGATGTCGACCGGCTATTTGAGCGATGAGGACTTCCTGGCGTTTTTTGCGGCGTGTGATGTGCTGGTTTTTTCAAGCTTGAATTCAACCGAGAGTTTTGGCATCGTGCAGATTGAGGCGCTGTCGCAAGGCACACCGATTGTGGCGAGCGATTTGCCTGGCGTGCGACAACCGGTTTTGCGCACGGGCATGGGAAAGATTGTACCCATTCGTGACAGTCAAGCCCTGGCATCTGCTATTATTGATATCCTGCGCGCGAATGCTGATGGCAAGCGACGTGATATTCCGGTAAACTATTTGGCAGATTTTAGCCAGGAGCAGGTCGCGCTGCGCTATAAAAAGGAACTTGAAAGGCTTATCAATGACTGAGAAGCTTAGCTCAGAAGATTTGGACCAGATTTTAGAAAACCAGTGTTTTCATTTGCCTTATTTTCGGGCGATGTTGCGCGCTGTGGAGCAGAGTTTTTATCCGCGGGAGGGACTGCCCGAACCTGTTCTGGATGTTGGATCAGGCGATGGGCACTTTGCCTGGGCGATGCTGACGCAGCAAGGCTACTTTGGTTTTGACCCCTGGCTTGAACCCAGTGTTGAGGCGTTGAAATACAAGGTTTATAAGTCGATAATCCTCTCTGATGCGCATAGCCTGCCTGTTCAATCAGGCTGTTTTGCATCAGCATTGAGCAATTCTGTTTTAGAGCACATCCCGGATGTACAGGGTGTGCTGGATGAAGTGTATCGGGCTTTGCAGGATGGCGGTGTGTTTTATTTCGCGGTGCCAAATCATCGTTGGCGGGAAAAATTGTTTGGACAGGCTTTTTTCAATCGCTTCGGTTTAAAAGGTCTGGCTAATGCCTATGAGCGCTTTTTTAATAAGATTTCGCGGCATGTCAATTTGGACTCACCGGAAGTCTGGACTGAACGACTAAAGCAGGCTGGTTTTGAAAGTGTAGAGAGCTCCAACTACTTTCCGGTTTGGGCTTTGCGTATGTTAGAGCGGGGACACGCGGCAGGCTTGCCAAATTTGCTGTGGAAGAAACTTTTTGGCAAGTGGGTGCTGTTTCCATCCCGAAAAAATCCATTCTTGCGTTTCAAAAAGATTCGCAAATTAGTTGAAAACCCCAAATGTGAAGATGGCGTATGCAGCTTTTTTATAGCCAGAAAAAACGCAGGAGTTGACCGTTTATGATGCGTTTTCTGCGTAAGGTTGGCTATTATATTTGGTCGGTTTTGGTGTTACTGGTTTGCGTTAAGAACTGGAGTGCACTTTTTTCAATATTCCTTGGAAAAGCATTTACCGGTTTGCGCTGGCTGAAGTTGCGACGAGATAATTTGACCATGGCGGTAACCAGTAAGATGGAAGCATGGTCGGTGAAGGAATCTTTGTTGGACCGCTTTTATACGCGGTATAGCGCGCCATTACAGCCGGAATGGACGATTGTGGATATCGGGGCTTCGATTGGCGAATTTTGTGTTGAAGCTGCCTTGCAGGTGTCGGATGGAAGGGTGATCGCTTTTGAGCCTAATCCAGGTTCGATTAATATTCTGCGCCAAAATATGCGGGTTAATGGACTCAAGAATGTTGAGAGCTACAACGTGGGTATTTGGAAAGAAAAAGGCGAAATTACGCTCGAAATTCCACACGATGAGTCTATCAACGCGCGCAGTTTGGACTGTGATAAGGAAGCTGGTCCGGATTGCAGACGGACGAGCATACCGGTTTTGTCGCTAAATGAGATGCTGGAATTGATTGACGTTGACAAGATTGACTTGATGAAAATCGATACCGAGGGTACAGAATTTGAAATTTTGATGAGCCAGCCGGCGGAAGTTTTTGAGCGAATAGAGCGAATGATTATAGAGGTGCATGAGATTTCGCCAGAGAAAACATGTCAAAAGATGGTTGAGTATCTGGAAAGTTTAGGCTACAAGACGCGTCGGCATAATAATTACGTACATGAACACTTGCATTATTTATATGCCTGGAGAGAAGATTAAACTTTCTCATGGCATTTTATAAACGAAATTAGGCACAATTCCTACAAGCTGTTAAAATAACCATATGATGAAGAATAAGCGTGAGCTGGATGCTGACCCGCGTCTTTTCGATTATTTGATTTCGAAGCTCTTTTTCCGGAGAGAGAAAAATACACATAATTCCGAAAAAGGTATAAGCGATGTTGAAGCTAATGTCGTTCATGAAATAAATATTGAAGACATTGCTAAAAGAGATGAAGAGGGTGTGAATCACTTAAAGAAATCGAAAGGTTTCTTTTTCTTTGGACTTATCTCCTTAATTATCGCGCAACTTAGTGTTGAATTATCATCAGGAAAACCAGCTTGGATTGCTGGCATTTTCTTTGCAGTTGGTTTGGCCGGTTTGGTTTTTTCTTTTATGAATCAAAAGGGAAAAACAGATAAAGAGCACCTGGAAGCCAATCCTGCTGGAAAAGTGAGATCTGTAAATTGGCTGGCTTTAATTGGCGCTGTGTTGATTAGCCTGTTCAATTTTTTCCTGTGGCGAAACAATGGACTGGGCTGGGTGCAGGTTCTTGTTTGGATTGTAAGTGTCGCACTCATGGGCTATCTAAGCTTTGAAAAGCGTGATGACGATGCTGTTGAGGAAGATTTATCGACTGTCAAGCGAATAAAATCAACATGGCAAAAAGGTCGGTTTGACCGTCGGTATTTGATTGTCGTAATAACGGTTGTGATCGTTGTTCTTTTATTCCAGATACTATTTATTCGTAAAACACCAGTTGAATTGATAAGTCAACAAGTCGAAACTTTTCTTGCTGTGGATGAAATATTGGCTGGTTCGAGAGCGCTGTTGTTTCCTCGGAATGTTGTTAGCGAACCGATGGGCTATTATTATTACGCACTGTTTGGGGCTCTTTTTCCGGAAAATATGCGACTTACTGCTTTCCACTTTGCCAACATAGTCAGTTTTTGTGTGGGTTTGTTTTTCTTATATCGCCTCGCACTTTTGTTGTTTGATAAATGGGTGGCAATCGCGACGGTGTTTTTGTATGGGATCGGTTTTTGGCCAATATTGCAAAACACCGCATTGATAGGAAACAGTTTGGTTTTTCCACTGCTGGCTGGAGCGTTGTTCTATCTTTTTCGGGGTTTAATCAAAGAACGCCGAATGGATATCTTTATCTTTGGCCTGATAAGTGGTTTAGCTTTATTCGCGAATAAGCTTTTTCTAATGATGCCTTTTTTGGCTTTGATGGTTATTTTGGTTTGGTGGGTTGCTACAAAGGATCGCAATCCTTTTCCGCGTGCGATGGCTTGGTTAGCTTTGACCTTGCTGACTTTGCTCATTGTCTCGCTACCCCTGATTGCTACTATTAGCCGATATCCGGAAGTGTATTTCGCACCTATCCTCAGTCGGGTGAGTGATTTTGAAGTTCCGTTAGTGGGAAGTCCTTTAGTCATTTTTCTTAAAAACTTTCTGACTGCTATTGCTTTAGTCAATTGGTCGAATAACAGCTCCTGGGTGGATGGAATTGCCAAACGACCAGCTTTTGATTGCGCCAGTGCGGTGCTTTTTCTTGTGGGATTGGTTTGGGTTATCACACTTTGGAGAAAGGAGAAGCATTGGACCTGGCTGACAATACCATTGCTTTGGATTCTGCTGTTAATCCCCAGTGTGATGTCACTGGCTTTTCCGCTTGAAAACCCGTCATTAAGCAGAGCTTATGGCGCAGCTATTCCTGTTTTTATAATATCAGGTGTGGGCTTGGTGGTTTTCATCAAGCAAATTCAAAATTTAGCAAGGGCACGGATAATAATCGCATCACTCATTGCGTTGCTTGCTCTTTTCTTAAATTATCGATTACTACATGGCATCTATATTGACCAATACCGTTTAAACGCATGGAATACCCGGGAAATGAGCGCGACAATTATGAAATTTGAAGCCGATTATGGTGAAGATGCCCAAGCTTGGGTTGTTTCCCATCCACATTGGGTTGATGAGCGTGCGGTTGCTATCCAAAGCGGAAAAGACAGTGAAAGTCTGCGTTTAGATATCAGCGAAATTGATACACTGGGTAAACAGGATGGAGATAAGCTTTTTATCTTAAATCTTGAGGCAAAGGAAGCATTGGATCGCTTAAAAAAGCTCTTCCCAAATGGGGTAGAATCTATAGCTCAGAGTAAGACAGAAGGAAAAGATTTTAGAATTTATTTGGTTCCAAAAAAATAAGTCAAGAAAGCAAGTTGAATGGATAAAGACAGAAAACATCCTTTGATAAATATTGCTGTGAGTTTGTTTTTAGTGGCGGTTTTGTTAACCGGCGCGGCATTGCGTTTGATGAACGTCAATTGGGATGAAGGGCGACATTTGCATCCTGATGAACGCTTTTTATCGCAAGTGATGAGTGTTATTTCCCCGGTAGAATCAATGGAAGAATACTTTGATACTTCAAGGTCATCACTCAATCCTGCTAACCGGGATTTTGGTTTTTTTGTTTACGGTACTTTGCCGGTTTTTATCATTCGATATGTTGGAGAATGGACCGCCCAAACTGGCTATGATCTGAATACGATTGTAGGCAGGCAACTTTCTGCTTATTTTGACATCCTTACGATTTTATTGATTTTTTTAATCGGCTTGTTTTTATATAACAAATGGGTTGGTTTGGGCGGAGCCACTTTATATGCATTCGCGGTATTGCCTATCCAACAAGCTCATTTTATGACCGTTGATTCTTTCACCAACACTTTTGGAATGCTGACAGTGTTAGCCACTGTGCTCATTTTGAAGCGACCAAAAATGGTTTTCAAAGAGCACGAAGAAAGCGAAGAAAAATCTGAAAATGTGTCTTTGAAGCAGAAAATAGTTGGTTTTGGCGATATTCTTCGTTTCGTTTTCTTTGGCATTGCTCTGGGTATGGCGACCGCATCAAAAATTAATGCCATTTCTCTGGCTCTTTTATTGCCATTGGTGGAGTTGGTACGCTATATACAAGCCTCAGAAGACGAACGGGATGCAATGGTTTGGCCAAGTATCGGCTTAATCGCGCTTGCTGGTATCATCAGCTTTCTCACTTTTAGAATATTTCAACCCTATGCTTTTGATGGACCAGGTTTCTTTGGTTTGAAAATCAATCAGGGTTGGTGGGGAAGTATGCAGGCATTACGCGGTCAGGCGACTGGCGAAGTCGATTTTCCGCCTGCCTTGCAGTGGACACGCCGTGAGCTCACTTTTTCTGTGAAGAATCTGGTCTTGTGGGGTATTGGCATTCCTTTCGCTATCACCGCTTTTTTAGGCGCGTTGGGTATGCTTTACAAAATCATCAAACGTAAAGAACTCATCCATCTGCCAGTGTTGGCATGGACTGCGGTCTATTTTGCCTGGCAGGGATTCGCCTGGGTTAAAGCGATGCGTTATTTATTGCTCATATATCCCTTTTTGGCGTTATTCGCGGCTTGGTTGCTTTTCACCTTGATTGGTAAACCAAAAGAATTCAAATTCAAACGATGGACAATATCCAAAAGCTTTGTTCGGGTTGTAGGTATCATCATAGCGGTTATCGCTATTGCGGGCACGGCTGCTTATGCCTGGGCTTTTACGCGTATCTATACCAGACCAGTAACACGCGTAGCCGCGACGGATTGGATTATAGAAAATGTTCCAGGTCCCATAAACCTGAAAATGAAAACTGAACGTGGTGAGATAAATTACCCTGTTGGGTATCGTTATCAAGCGCAGGTTCAGCCCGGAAAAAGCCTTCAATTAGCTTACAAAGCCGAAGAAGACGCTCAAATTATAAGTATTAAATTTTCAGAAGTGGAAATTTATACTGATATGCAGAAGGGTCTTGAATTTAAACTCAATATATCTGAATCGAAACAAAGAGAAACGATTGTTGGTGGACTTAGTGGACAAATTAATTTCACCAATGCTGAGAATACCCGCGCGGAATTAGTTTATCAATTTAATGGCGAAGTACGGCTCAACGCGGATGAAGTATATGTGTTTGAAATCACCCCTTCATATGAAACTGGCAATGTCTATTTCTCTGGACAGCCTCATATTAGCTATTTGGATCTTGATGGTCAACTGCAAAGCCGTCCGCTAAGTAATGTAAATGAAAGGGTGACATCAGATTCCAGCTATCGAAATAAAATATATATTGCTGAAGCTGGCATTATTGAATCAATACAATTCCCGTTTGTATTGGATGTAAGTCAAAATAGCAATCAGAAGACTGTGATTGTTAACCTTTCCACAGAGGGTGGCGACCCTGTTCAAAGTCAAAAAGTAGTTATCAAAGACACCTTTTTAGATATCGGTGGTGGGCGTGGAAAGGAATACGTAGCTCAATTTGAAGAACCCATCTCTATTGACCATCCGCAAGTGCTTGATATCGAAATATCATTGGAAGATGGCGAGGGCGCAATAACACTTGGCGCTTTTGCTCCGATTCATGAATCTTCCTGGGATGATGGTTTGCCGACCTCAAAACCTGGTTTTATCGGATATGCAAGCAGTGGTGGATTATATCAGGGTGGTCTAAACCTTGAACTCTATTGGCCAGATGATGCTTCAAAACTTGAGCGATTTAAGGATACATTAATCACTGGTGATTACATTTTTATCACTTCAAATCGCCAGTGGGGCACCATATCGCGTGTGCCTGAACGCTATCCACTCAGCACTTTTTATTATCGCGCTTTGATGGGTTGTCCGAGTGATATGGATGTAGTTAAGTGTTACAACATCGCTGAACCAGGTATGTACAAAGGTAATTTGGGTTTTGAGCTCATTAAGACTTTTACATCTTATCCAACCCTTGGCAATTTAGAATTTAATGATCAGTTTGCTGAAGAGGCGTTCTCAGTCTATGACCACCCTAAAGTATTAATCTTCAAGAAAACCGAATCTTTTAATGCAAAAATGCTTGATATATTGGATCAGGTGGATTTAAGCAAGGCTGTTTTCTTGACACCTAAACAAGCTCATACTTACAAGGTTCCAGCAGATGGGGCGGAAAGTTTGATGTTGGATGAAGACGCGCTCAAGACACAGCGAGATGGTGGTACCTGGGCGGAGCTTTATAACAGGGATTCCTGGATAAATCGATACCCTGCTGTTGCGGTTATTGTTTTTTATCTATTCGTGACGCTGTTAGGGTGGTTCGTTTTTCCCTTAATTCAAGCTGCTTTTTCTGGATGTCGCGATAAGGGATATGCGTTCTCTAAATTAATCGGATTGCTTTTATTTGCTTGGATCGCTTTTTCTTTGGGATCTTCAGGATTGGCTATTTCAAGACCTGTTTTATGGCTTATTCTGGGATCAATCGCCGTTTTGGGAGTAATCAGAGCTGTATTATGCCGACACTCTTTGAAAGAGATCATTAAAACCAACTGGAAACAATTCCTTATCATTGAGGTAGTCGGATTAATCTCATTTCTTTTCTTCCTATGGGTGCGATGGCTCAATCCTGATTTATGGCACCAATGGAAGGGCGGAGAGAAACCGATGGACTTTTCATACCTCAACGCCGTTTTGAAGAGCAGCACTTTTCCCGCTTATGATCCATGGTACGCAGGTGGTTATATTAATTACTACTACTACGGGCAGGTGCTTGTTGGTATGCCGGTAAAGGCATTAGGCATTGTTCCCGCAGTGGCATATAACATCATTTTGCCATTATGGTTTTCTCTGTTGGTTATTGGCACTTTTAGTGTAAGCTGGAATTTAAGTAAATTGATTCGGAAAGACGCGCCTGAACGTTTATTTGGCGCTTCGTTTTGGGCTGGTATTGCTGCTGTCTTTTTGGTGTGCGTTTTAGGCAACCTCGGTGAGTTGAAGGTTATTTCTGATGCCTGGATGATTTTAGGCTCACAGGGCGTTCCCTTACAAGACCTCAGTTTTGGGCAAAGCATTACCTCTTTTTTTAGAGGTATTGGTGAAATGTTCCGTGGTCAACCGTTGCCAGTCGCGCCTGGCAACTGGTATTGGAATCCAAGTAGAGCTATTCCTGGTGAGCCAATTACCGAATTCCCTTATTTCACCTTTTTGTATGGTGACTTACACGCGCACTTAATCGCTTTGCCCATTGTGATGGCTTCAATCGGGTGGTCACTCTCTATGCTGGAAAAGAAAACAGACTTAAATGGCTTACGATTTAGGGGATGGCTAAATGTCCTGGCTATGTTTATTATTGGCGGACTAATCATCGGCGCGCTCAAACCTACAAATACATGGGATATTTATACTTTCTTCGCTTTAGCAGCGTGTGTGTTGGCTTATGTTATCCTGCGATATGGTGTGGGTTTTAAAATACCCAAAACAAAAGAATGGCAAACACGCGTTCTAATAAGTTTGCTCGCTGTAGCTCTCTTGTATGGGCTTTCTATGCTCTTGTATGCACCATTTAACGAGCAATTTAAGCCTGGTTTTACCCAAGTAGGGTTTTGGCATGGTGATCGCACACCTGTTTCTTCTTACTTGATGCATTGGGGTTTACCAATCTTTATTATCTTGATCTGGTTTGGCTGGGAAAGTTACCAATGGCTGGCAAAAACACGTCTCTCGGAACTCAAAAATAGACCTTTAATTAAGAAATGGGTTATCACATTAGGTGTCCTCGCTGGAGTGGTTCTGATTGCTTTGCTCATTTTAAAAGTCAAGATTGCAGTCATCGCTATGCCAATTTGCATTTGGGCATTAATCTTGCTGATAGCACCTCAGCAATCTGATGGTAAACGTTTCCTTTACTTTATTATCGGCACAGGCTTCCTATTAACTATGGTGGTGGAGTTGGTCCATTTGGTTGGAGACATCGGACGCATGAATGTTGTTTTCAAGCTATACATGCAAGCCTGGCTATTGATCAATATCGCAGCTGCAAGTGGATTGGCCATTATCATTCGAAAACAAAGACGGTGGTCTTTCAGAAAACAAATCCTCGTGCAGGTGCCTCTTGTTATCCTTATTCTATCTGTAGCACTTTTCCCAATTCTGGCAACAAAAGATAAAGTTACCGATCGTATGTCATATAGTGCGCCACATACCCTGGACGGTATGAAGTACATGGAAAGTTCGTTATTCTACCTGGATGGCATACAAATGGATCTCAGCCAGGATTACCGGGCGATTAATTGGGTTTTAGACAATGTCAAAGGCTCGCCCGTTATACTTGAAGGACAGGCTTTGGAGTACTCCTGGGGCAATCGTTACACGATTTATACAGGACTACCAGGCGTTGTTGGGTGGAACTATCATCAACGTCAACAACGCGCCATTTGGGCGAATAATGCGGTTTGGGACAGAGTTGATAGTGTCAATGCTTTTTATCAGTCTACGGATGAAAAATTTGTGAAAGATTACATAGAACAATACGATATTCAATATATTGTAATTGGACAATTAGAGCGTATTCGGTATTATGGGGATGGACTTATGAAGTTTGAAGCCTTAGATGGTCAGCTTTGGGATGAAGTCTATCGTGATGGTGATACCGTGATTTATAAGGTGAGGTAATGCTGGATTTTGTTAAATGGCTTTTGTTTGGGCTCTTTTTAGGATGGGTCTCTCTGCCCCTAACCTGGCAGTTGTTTAAGAAACTTCCTTCCCGTGGAAGCTATTTGGCCAAACCTGTTGGTTTACTGATCTGGGGATTCCTTTTTTGGTTTTTCGTATCAATAGGCATTTTTCGAAATAATCTCAGCTCACAAGTTACAGCCTTATTTATTATCGTGGCTCTAAACGGGTTGATATTAAACAAAATTGGATGGGAATCATTTAAAGCAAGGCTCAAAGAGAATCGGAAATTTTTGATCGTAACCGAGCTAATCTTTCTTGTTTTCTTTGGCTCATGGACAATTGTTCGCGCGGCAAATCCTGATATTATCCACACCGAAAAGTTCATGGAAATGGCATTTATCAATGGTATTTTACGTTCTGAAACATTTCCTCCGTTGGATCCCTGGCTGTCTGGCTATGGTATTTCATACTACTATTTTGGCTATGTTCTTTCAGCCATGCTTATCCGTATTACGAACGTGGCATCATCGGTTGGTTACAACCTCATCAGCGCTTTTTGGTTTGGGCTTAGCGCCATAGGTGCTTATGGCAATCTTTCTGACTTGATTATTCTTAATAAGGCTTCAAAGTGCGATACCGAACAGGTAAAACTCCTGTCCAGGAAAATACAATGGATCGCCTTACTCGCGCCAATCATGCTTCTATTGGTATCAAATTGGTTTGGAGCCTTAGATCTTGCGCATTCACGAGGAATTGGATGGAATAACGCTAATGGAGAATTAGTTCAATCTGATTTTTGGACTGGCTTAAACATTAATGAATTAATTAATCCTCCAAGAGAAATCTCATGGGTTCCAAACCGTGGGGGATGGTCCTGGTGGCAAGCCAGCAGGGTCTTGAAGGATACTTCTTTAAGCGGAAATTCCATTGAAGTAATCGACGAGTTTCCGCAATTCACTTTCTTATTATCCGACATTCATCCGCATATGCTGAGTATGCCCTTTGTTTTGTTAGCCATCGCTCAAGCCTTGAATGCGATAAAAGGTGGCTGGGCTGCAAGTCCTGGAAATATAACAGTATTTAAACATTTTGATCCATGGGTCGTTTTATTCGCGATATTAAATTTGGGCGGAATTGCGTTTATGAATACATGGGATTTCCCTTTCTATCTCGCCCTCATGGCTGCCGCGTTGGTTTTTAGACGATATCAACAGTTAGGCTGGGATGTGAAACGTATTTACGAATTCTTAGCCATAGTTATTGTTGGCGGTTTACTGAGCATCGTCTTGTATTTGCCGTTTTACTTGAGCTTCGCCTCACAAGCTGGTGGTATTTTGCCAAGTCTGGCATTTTTTACCCCAGGAAAGTCCTTCTGGATTATGTTCGGGCCATTTCTAATACCTATCACTGCCTTCTTGTTGGTCGAATTTGTGAGAAAGAAAGCTTATAGGCAGATAGCGATCCCACTACTTATAACATTGGCATTGTTCTTTCTATTGTTCTTAATGTCCTGGGGGATTGGGTTTATTTTAGCACGAAGTGAAACATCCTCTGGTTTTCTTCTCGGATTGCAAGGCGCAACGAATGTTAAACAACTTTTGACTGAAAGTATCTTGCTTCGGCTAAAAGCCCCTGGTACAGCAGTCACTTTATTCTTTATTATTGTAATGAGCCTGTCATTGCTATTGAATAAGAAGACTGACGAAGTAGGTGAGATACCAAAAAACCACAATCAAAAACTAAGCTCACATTTCGTCTTTGTACTGTTTCTCATCATACTTGGCGCTCTGCTGACATTGGCACCTGAATTTATCTATCTGCGAGATAACTTTAGCTGGCGCATGAACACGATATTCAAGTTTTACTTCCAGGCATGGATTGTTTGGTCTCTTTCTGCAAGTTACGCTATCGCAATCATGATAAACCGTGTCAAAAAGGGCAGGTTGGTCAATATTCTTTTCACTGGTTTGATATCCCTATTAGGTGTTGTCTCATTTACTATCAGTCTGAAAGATAGACAACCACTGCTGGGTATTATAGATTCGACTAAATTTGGCGCGCTAAAAGCGGATTGGCTCGTTCTCATTGTTGCAATCTCTTTCTTGATATGGATAGTCTGGCATCTTGCGAGGAGACAATATTCGGCTGCATTAACTGTTATTGGTGTTATGGCGATATTTGGCGGTTTAATTTATCCTGTCTTGGAGATATGGAATAAAACGGAAGGTTTCCAACCACACTTGGGATTTACATTAGATGGCAAGCGTGTTTTTCGGGAAAGCTATCCTGACGCGATGCTTGCTGCTGAATGGCTTGAGACAGCACCAGTGGGTGTGATGGCGGAAGCGGTGGCTGACCAGGGTGGCTCATACACAAGCTACAATTTGATTTCAACTTTCTCTGGCATGCCGTCTGTTTTGGGCTGGGTAGGGCACGAGCATCAGTGGCGTGGTGGTGGCGCGGAAGTCGGTACGCGACAACAAGATTTAAAAGAGCTTTACAGCACCAGAAAAGCTGATCGCGTTAAAGCGATTGTTGCTCAATACCATATTCGCTATATTATTTTTGGAAACTATGAGCGTGATACTTACCGGACAACTGATGACCTTTTCGCGCAATTATTTGAACCAGTATTTGACACGAATACTGTAACTATTTATGAAGTGAGACCCTGATATGAACTGTAAATACCAAAGCAAAAATAGCTTAAATCGAAAGGAAATAATCTGGCTCATATCCATAATAGCCGTAGCCATTATCGTGCGCATTATTAACCTTGGGAAAATGCCATTCCTTGCGGATGATGCAAGTTTAGCCGCAGACGCATTGGCGTATGCTCAATTTGAAGAGCCTGAACTTGCTGCATTATCTGCTTATACTGGTTTAACAGGTACACTTTTTTATATTTTTGGGCATTCTGCCGTATTGGCGAGACTTTTACCAGTTATCGCAGGAAGCTCCCTCGTTGTAGCAGCTTTTCTAATCACGAAACGTTATGATTTACGGGTAGCTATTGTTTTCGCACTCGCATTGGCATTGGATCCCTTTATGGTTTCAATGTCCCGCCAAATTTATTCGCCACTAATTGCCTTAGCAGGCATTGTCTGGACAGTTTTATTTATAGAGCGCAAAAAGTATATGTTGGCGGGCTTTTTTGCCTCGATTGCTTTTTTGGGTGGATATTATTTTTGGGTCTTCTTAATCGTCATTGTTTTAATCTGGGTCATTGGAAAACAATTAAAGATTGAACAATTCGCAGACTACAGCTCAGTTATAAAAGATAAAAAAAATCTAATTCCATTTTTAGGTGCTTTTGCTGTTTCATTGATCCTGGTATCAACTGGATTTCTGCTTAGACCAGCAGGAATGGGAGATATTGCCTCAGGATTAATCGCTTTTCTCAGACTATTTGGGAGACGATATGAATTGCCAATTTACCACAGCTTTTATATTATATTGACCTTTGCTTTATTACCTTTAGTGGGTAGCATCATTTACATTTCTAAAAAGTTCCCAGACGAAGATAAAAAGAGAAAACTTTTCATTGGATTAATAGTTTTTGTTGGACTAATCCTGAGTGTTTTGTTTTCTCGCAAGGACATGGGTTGTGCGGTTTTGATTATCATCCCCTTATGGTTCATGACAGCAAAATGGCTTGCAGACCTACGGATAGAAATGAAAGACAAAACACCGATAAAAGCTGGTAGTTTTTTCTTGTATATCGTTCTAATGGTTTACATTGGGACGAATGTGAAACGGTTGTTTGAATTTGGTATAGGCGCCCCCATAACTTTGCAAATCGGATTAGCGACAATAGCTGGTGTGTTGCTTGTGCTGATACTCTTCTGGTTAAGTTCGTTAACCTTAGGGATTAAAAAGAGTTTGCCAATATTCACGATTGCTTTGGTATCAATATTGAGCGGTGTGATGGCAAGTAAAACTTTCAACAGCCTTGACAAATGCACCATGCAAAACCAACTTAGCCTCAATAGTGGACCTGTTGTTTTGGGAAATATTAAACAAGTTCAAGCTATTGAACCTTTCCAGGACTATGGACGAATTAACTTTTCGGAAGCAACGGTAAAAGTTGAAGATATAGAATACGATTTACGCTGGCATCTAAGGAAATTTGTTACAAAAGAAAGCAATAAGGCACCAGATTTCATCATTACATCAGATGCTATGACCCCTAACTATGATGAGCCTTATCGTGGAACACGCATTGAAATGAGCAAGTCGATCCCATGGCGAAGTATCGACTTTCACAACTATTTATTTAATATAGTTAAAACTACTCCAATATGGAATACAGAAACAGCCTATCTTTGGGCAAAAACAAAATTGTTTACAGGAGCGAATTAAGACATGATAAACGGATGCTGCAAAACAAAACCATGCACGATTGCCATAGATGGCCCAGCTGCTTCGGGTAAATCAACCATCGGCGCCATTGTAGCCGATAAATTAGGCTATGTCTGGCTTGATACGGGCATTATGTACCGAGCGGTAGCTTGTGAGGCTTTGGAAACAGGTGTGCCAATTGAGGATGAAAAAGCTGTAACGCGATTGGCTGAAAATCTGGATGTGGATGTATTACCCGCGACTGTGGATGATGGCAGACAATTTGATGTGTTAATCAATCAGAAAGACCGAACATGGGAGATACGTTCCAATGAAGTCAACGGATCAGTATCTGAGGTTTCTGTTTACCCGGGTGTCCGCATTGCTATGACAGAACTGCAAAGGAAAATTGCTGCCAAAGGAAATATAGTTGTACTTGGCAGGGATATAGGAACAGTGGTTTTGCCAAATGCCGATTTAAAAATCTATTTGGATGCCTCAATTGAAGTGCGCGCTCAGCGCCGTTTGCTTGAAGAACTTGCCAGGGGAAACCACCTTGACTTGCAAAAGACGATTGAAATGTTGCGTCATCGTGACGTGATTGACTCCTCACGTGAACATGCGCCACTAAAAGCCGCTGATGACGCGATATTAATCAATACTGACGACTTATCGATTGATGAGGTAGTGAATAAAATACTTGAGATTGTTCAAAACTGGAGTAAAAACGAACTAAAATAAGCTCCTCAGCGTGCTATAATTTTTACGATATGAAACCATTTTTATGCTCGTTTAATTATCAGACGCTAAATCTTCCGGGTAACATTCCCTTTGGCACTTGGTTTTTAATTTTTGTTTTTCTAGGACTGATAATTTGGTCTCTATTTCACCTTAGAAAACCAGATGTCAGGCTGGATAAAAAGCAAACATATATGCTCATGGCTGCCATTGTGCTTGTCGTACCCTTAAACTTGTTGGGAATAAAGTCTAAGATAAACGCGCTGGATATGCTGTCATTTTTTGACACCCCATATTTTTTTATTGGTTTTCTGCAAGTCGCATTGATTATCGCCACTTTAGGTTTTATCGGACTTGTACCTTCATTCATCGTCAGCATCCTGAGTGGATTGGTGCAAATACTCATTCATGGACAGGATCCAGCAATTCTCATTGTTTACACAGCAATACCAATCATCCTTAGCGTGGGATTATGCCTTTCGAGGTTTCAAAAACCAGCATGGAGAGGCAAGAATGCCTGGATAGTTGTCTTTCTAACCTGGTTAAATTTACTGCCACTTATTCTCATCCTTTTTGGAACACGCGCTTTATTTTTACGGATGGATTTTGAAGCCGCTGTACTTCGCTACTGTCTATTCTTGTGGTTAAGTATTTTGCCGGCATTCGCGATAGGCGCAGCAGTTTTTTGGATTATATTAAACTGGTATCCTGGCGCCTGGCGATTGGAACAATTTATCAGAAATCAAAACAATAATGATGAACTAAAACCAGCGATTGAACAAATCCGGACACTTAGTAATGGTAATTACGAGCTTGAAATCATTCCAAAATCCGGTAAACCCGAGTTGCGCGCTTTATATGGTGCTTTAGAAATATTACGAAAAAATCTGCAAGCAAAACATGAAGCGCAATCAAGGTTGCTGTCTTTGGATCCATCGCATTATTCTAAAGAAGGTTACGATCTTGTTCTGTCTTCCATTTTACGAGCGGCTTTAACACGAGACGCAAAATCCGCTCGGCTCTTGCTATTGGACAGCTCAAAAGATGAATATCAAAATAATATTCGGTCGCGATTTGGGCAAGGGAATAATACGCGGTTCTATGCTTATCTGGACGCAAAGATTCTGGATAAAATGGGAAATCAGGAGCTGCTTATCCTAACGGATATAAAAATTGATCAATATTTTGGGCTTAGTGCTGGTTCACCATTTCCGCAATCTATCATTGCATTGCCATTAAGAGATAAAGGACGCATCCATGGTGTTTTGTGGGTTGGTTTTGAGCAAAAGAAATGGTTCTCTCAGGACGATATTGATTTTTATCAGGAATTGGCGCATCGGGCTTCGGTGGTGATGTCCACCAAGCAAGATACTATGGAGCTGCTCAGTGAAAAGAATGCGTTTGAACTAAGTTTAAACGCGATACCACACCCATTATTTATTCTTGACACAGATGAAACTGTTGATTTTATGAATCAGGCAGCCAAAGATTTGGCCAGTGAAGCGGGGGAACTACTGAATCTGCAAGATAATAAATACCAAATGAATCATCCAAAAGTGTTGCAATTATTAGCTGAAAACAAACAACAGGGGATTTACGAAAAGGGTTTGGAATTAAGCAATGGTTCAATTTACGATCTTGATGTTTACAATTTGCTTGACGATGATAAGAGTTTTGGTCATGTTGTTTTGCTCTTTGACAGAGCCTGGCTAACTCAGGTAAATCTCCAGCGTACCGAATTCATCACTAATGTCAGTCATGATTTACAGTCACCGCTAAAGATGATTAAGGGGCATCTCATATTACTCGAACGAATGGGTAATCTAAACAAAGAACAACAGCTTTATGTAAAGCTTATTGGCGATAACGTGGAGAATATGAGCCGTTTAGTAAATTCCATGCTTAATCTTGAACGATTAGACATGATTGAAACACCCAATTATTCACGCTTTGATTTTCAGGAAAAAACAGACGAAGTCATACAATTGCTGTCTCCAAGTGCTCAGCAGAAAAAAGTCACGTTTAAAAGAGATTACACTGGGATGGCAACACCATTTATTTCCGCAGATCAAACATTAATTCAGCAACTGATGTACAACCTTCTTGATAACGCCATAAAATACAGTCAACGAGGTGGGACGATAACTATTCATGCAGAGAAGGATGCGGCTATGCTTCATGTAAGTGTGAAAGATGAAGGAAAAGGGATAGCGCCTTTGGACCAACCCTATCTTTTTGAACGTTTTTATCACAACACAGAAGATACAAGCTTTGAAAACAGTGCAAAGGGTTTGGGATTGGCTATTGTAAAGTCAATAGTCGAAAAACATGGCGGAAGTATAGAAGTTGATAGTCAGTTAGGCAAAGGCAGTACTTTTACCTTCACCATTCCAGTCCATAAAATTAGTTGAAAATAAGCGACATTTCGACTACAATTATGCAATCAAAATGCATAGGGCGATTTTGGCAAAAAACTTGACACGGATGTGTTATTCAGACTATAATAAACAATTGCGTAATTTGTATTAACGAGCCAAAAAACACTGGAAAAGCCATTTTCCAGTGGGCTTTTTATGTCTTAATTTTGTCCTCATCGACAGGAGGTATGAGTGGAAGCTAAAGGAATGGAAGCACTTCGCATCAATCTGGCGTCACCAGAGATTATTCGTAGTTGGTCATACGGTGAAGTTTTAAAACCCGAAACAATTAACTATCGACGTTTACGCCCTGAAAAGGATGGTCTTTTCTGTGAGGCTATCTTTGGACCAACACGCGATTGGCAGTGCTATTGTGGAAAGTATAAAAACCCTCGTTACAAGGGAATAGTTTGTGATAAATGTGGTGTTGAAGTAACCCGGTCTTCCGTCAGAAGAGAACGCATGGGGCACATTGACCTTGCTGCACCAGTTGCTCACATTTGGTACACTCGTAGGATTCCATCTTATTTGGGTCTGTTGCTTGATATTTCGCGCCGCAATCTTGATAGAGTGTTGTATTTTGCTCAATATATCGTTACTTATGTTGATGAAGACGCGCGGCAAAAAGCTCTAAAACGCTTGGAAGATGAAATTAGCATCTCAGAACATGAGTTAAGCAACCAGCTTAATGATGAAATCATTGAACGGAAAAAAGCTCGTGACGCTCGAATAAAGGAATTGGATATTCAGATTGAAAGAACCAACGCTGAATATGATGAAAAAGTTGCTGGCTTATTTGGACCTTCAATCGCTGAAGGCCAACGCTTGGAACGAGAAATTTCTGAAAAAATTGGTAAATCTATACGGAAACCAATCGTTTTCAATGCTGACGACGTTGAAATTACTGTTGTCGAAGCAGGTGTCGAGGTTACTTCAGCGCACTTATCCAAAGTTCAGGAAATTGTTAGCAAGCAGACAAATGCTTTGGAAAATAGCCATGAAGCTGAAAAATCCAGCGTGATCAAGAAAATCAATCTTGAAAAAGAAAAAGTTCGATCTGCTTATGAATTAGAAACATCTGCTTTACGCGCTCAATTGGATGATCAGGAAGAATTGACCAAAACTGAGAACGCAAAATTACGCGATGAGCTTTATGAACTCCAACCATTCACCTTTTTGAGTGAAACACAATATCGCACATTAAAATCCCGCTGGGGTAATGTTTTTAAAGCGGATATGGGAGCTGAGGCTTTCTATGATATTCTGAAACGTTTGGATATCAATGCTTTAGCAGAAAGTCTTTGGAATGAAGCCCGCACAACACGCAGCAAACAAAAACGCAAAAAAGCGACCAGTCGATTGAAGGTTGTAGAAGCATTCAGACGTTCGAGCAACCGCCCTGAGTGGATGATTTTGACTGTGTTACCTGTTATTCCACCTGACTTACGCCCAATGGTTCAACTTGATGGCGGACGATTTGCGACGTCTGACTTAAATGATCTCTATCGCCGTGTTATTAACCGCAATAACCGTCTAAAGCGTTTGTTGGAGTTAGGTGCCCCTGAAGTTATCGTGCGGAACGAGAAGCGCATGTTGCAGGAAGCAGTTGACTCCCTTATTGACAACTCTCAACGTGGGCGTATGCTCTCACGACGTGGTCGCCGCGAATTGCGCTCCCTTAGCGATATGTTAAAGGGAAAGAAAGGACGCTTCCGCCGTAACCTTTTGGGTAAACGCGTGGACTATTCCGGACGTTCTATTATCGTTGTTGGGCCTCACTTGAAACTTTATCAATGTGGTCTGCCCAAATCAATGGCTCTTGAACTTTATCGCCCCTTTGTCATCGCGGGTTTGGATCGTCATGGCTATACCTCAAACATCAAAGGCGCGAAACGCTTCATTGAACGTAATCGCCCAGAGGTATGGGAGGTTTTGGAAGAGGTTATTCAGGACAGGCCAGTCTTGCTAAACCGCGCCCCTACGTTGCACCGTTTGGGTATCCAGGCTTTTGAACCTGTTTTGATTGAAGGAAGCGCTATTCAATTGCATCCCCTTGTTACTACCGCTTTTAACGCTGACTTTGATGGCGACCAAATGCCTGTGCACGTTCCGCTGTCTGATAAAGCTGTTGCTGAGGCACGTGAATTGATGCTCGCCAGCAAGAACTTACTTAAACCGGCCAGTGGTGAACCTATCATCAGCCCTGGAAAGGACATGGTGCTCGGTGTTTATTACTTGACGATGAACAACGATACCCCTCAGAAGGGTGATGGTCGTGTGTTTGGCGATATTGACGAAGTTATTTTGGCTTATCAGCTTAAACAGGTTCATGTCCATACCAAAATTAAGCTTCGCACCAAAACCTGGTTTGATGATAAGCATAACCGCTTAAGTCAACCAGAAGTTCGTATTATTGACACCACTGTTGGTCGCGCGATGTTCAACGACATCCTTCCTGATAAAGCGCAATTTACAAATATGCCACTCGACAAAGGTGGTATTCGCGATTTGATTGAAGACATTTACGAGATTGACGGACAGGAAGAAACCACCATCGTTGCTGACGCGATTAAGGATATTGGCTTCCGATACGCTACTCAAAGCGGTTCAACTCTCGCAATTGCTGATATTACTGTTCCACCTGAGAAACCAGCGCTTATCAAAGAGGCATTACTTGAAGTTGAACGTGTGCAGAAAGAATACAAACGTGGTTTATTGACCGAACAGGAACAAAACGAACGTATTATTGAGATTTGGCAGGATACATCAAAGCGCGTTTCTGACGCAGTTCGTGAATATATGGATCCAATTGGGAACTTGTCTACCATGGCCATTTCTGGTGCCACAAAGGGCGGTTTTGGTCCAATTGCTCAGATGGCAGGTATGCGCGGTTTGATGGCTGACCCGAGTGGTCGTATTATTCCAATGCCTATTCAATCCAGCTTCCGTGAAGGTTTGGATGCATTGGAATACTTTATTTCCATTCATGGTCAGCGAAAGGGTTTGGCTGATACTGCTTTGCGTACTGCTGAAGCTGGTTATCTCACGAGAAGATTGGTGGATGTTGCACAGGATATCATCATCAACAATGAAGACTGTGGTACACATGAAGGTATTACGCTTTACGCCAATGACGAAAAAGCAGGGCAACCTCTTCGCGATCGCATTCGAGGACGTGTATTAGCAGAACGTGTTATTCATCCTGAGACCGGCGAAGTCATTGCTGAACGCAATGAATACATTACAAAAGAAATCGCCCGAAGAATTGTCGCTGCCAATGTAATGGCAGTTAAGGTACGATCCGCATTGACTTGCGAGCTTACTCATGGTGTTTGTGCTGCTTGCTATGGCGAGGATCTCGGTCGGGGTACCATGGTGGAATTAGGCGCCGCAGTTGGTATAGTTGCGGCTCAGTCCATTGGCGAGCCAGGCACGCAATTAACGCTACGAACGTTCCACACGGGTGGTGTCGCGGCTGGTGGTGACATTACTACCGGTTTGCCTCGTGTTGAAGAACTTTTTGAAGCCCGTCGCACGCCTAAGGGTGAAGCGATTATCACTGAAATTTCTGGTACAGCGCATATTGTTCAAAGCGAAAAGCATCTTGATCAACGCTCGGTACAGGTTGATTTTAGTGAAATGGTTCCTGAACCTTACGAAATTCTTGAGGGTTGGAACATTATGGTTGAAGATGGCGATGAGATTAGTGCGGGTGATGTGATTGCAACGCTGGATGAAGCAACAATCAACGCAACCCATGGCGGAAAAGTTCGTATCGAAGGCAATACAGTTATTGTTTCCTATGAAAATAAACTTTCTGAGACCTATGAAATCCCAACGACATCACGTTTGATTGTCACTGATGGTCAAAAAGTGGAAGCTGGCGAACAGTTGACAGAAGGCTCGCTGAACCCGCATACCATTCTGAAAATCAAAGGGCGTGAAGAGACCGAACAATACTTGTTGCGGGAGATTCAACAGGTTTATCGTACACAGGGTCAGAATATTAATGATAAGCATTTTGAGGTAATTATTCGCAAGATGCTTAATAAGGTACAAATTACCCGACCTGGCGATACTGACTTCCTGCCTCAGGATCTGGTTGATCGCCTCGAAATTTTGAAACTTAACGAAGACCTGCTTGCAAAAGGTATGAAACCGGCCCGATACAACGAAGTTCTTTTAGGCATTTCCAAGGCGTCTTTGAGTACAGAAAGTTTCCTTTCTGCAGCAAGCTTTCAGCACACGATTAAAGTACTGGCTGGCGCAGCCATTGCCTCTAAAGAAGACCCCTTGTATGGTTTGAAAGAGAACGTCATCATTGGTAAGCTCATTCCTGCCGGCACAGGTTTCAAACCCGGTCGTTTCAACGATAATGATACTGAAGATGATCAGCAAACAGAAGATAACGCACATGAGCAACTGCCAATGTTTGATGACGTCAATGATATCGACATCAATGATATCCTGGACAACGACAAAACCACATTTAATCTTGATTCAGTAGTATTAGATAGTAACTTTGATACTGATTTAGAAGAAGATTATCAATTAGATGAAGAGGATGACGAGGACAATTAATCTTCCCAAATCTTTAGAACAAACCCGGGATGTGTTCATTCCGGGTTTTTTTGTGCTATATTTATAATGCCCAAAAGGAATAAAAGCCAAAGGATAGGCTATGAGTAAAAGCGACATTAAAATAGTCAACATTAATCATGAGATGCAACAAAGTTATCTCGATTACGCGATGAGTGTTATTGTTTCACGCGCGTTACCTGATGCTCGAGATGGAATGAAGCCCGTGCAAAGACGTATTCTTTACGCGATGTACGACATGGGGGTGAGGGCGGACACGCCACATAAGAAATCAGCCCGTATTGTTGGTGAGGTTTTAGGTAAATATCATCCTCATAGTGACTCCGCTGTATATGACGCGATGGCGCGTATGGCACAAGACTTTGTTATGCGCTATCGCTTTGTAGATGGGCAGGGTAACTTTGGCAGTATTGATGGCGATCCTCCTGCCGCGATGCGTTATACCGAAGCCAGGCTCAGTCCTGAAGCGATTGAGATGCTCAGCCAGCTCGACATGGATACTGTAGACTACGTAGACAATTTTGATGGCACCTTAAAAGAACCCAGTGTACTGCCTTCCGCTCTGCCAGCTATGTTGATTAATGGCGCTTCTGGTATCGCAGTCGGTATGGCGACAAATATTCCACCACATAATTTAGGGGAAGTTGTTGACGCTCTCGTAATGATGCTTGAAAACTGGGAATCCCTGGAAGATATCACTGTTGAAGAGATTATGCATTACATCAAGGGCCCTGATTTTCCAACAGGTGGTCTAATATTGCAGGATGAAAGCACGGATACTTTGGCGCAAATTTATGGAAGTGGCAATGGTATCGTTCAGATGCGCGCGCGAACACGCTTGGAAGAGATGTCTCGCGGAAGAATACGCATTATCGTCTCAGAACTGCCGTATTTAGTCAATAAATCAACATTGATTGAGCGTATTGCTGAAATTACCCGTGATGGTGGTTTGGAAGGTATTACAGACTTACGTGACGAATCAGACCGCCATGGGATGAGGATCGTAATTGACTTGAATAAAAATACGGATCCTGAAAAAATTCTCGCGACACTTTATAAACGAACTCAAATGCATTCTGCTTTTGGGGTTAATATCCTTGCCTTGGTTGACGGAAGCCCTCATCGTTTGCCACTCAAACAGGCTTTACGAGTCTATCTGGATCATCGACTTGAGGTTATCCGCCGAAGAAGCGAATATCTATTACGTAAAAACGAAGAAAGACTTCATATATTAGCGGCTTTGCGTATAGCTATTCAAAATATCGATGAAGTTATTCGTATTATTCGCAAATCTCAATCTGTTGATGACGCCAGACAAAGCTTGATGAAAAAATTTAATCTGGATGAAATTCAAGCCAATGCTATTCTCGAAATGCCACTAAGAAGGCTGGCATCACTCGAGAGAAAAAAGATTGAAGAAGAATACAAACAGGTTAGCAAAACCATTGATGAACTAAAAGCACTCTTAAAATCACCTAAAGCAATGAGAAATGTGGTTATAAAAGAGCTCAAAGACCTTCGCGAAAAATTTGCTGACCCAAGGCGCACCCAGATTATTCAGTTGGGTGAAGGTGAAAAAGCCTCAGAGCTGTTTACCCAAACCGATCTTATGCCGCTCCAAAACTTTTGGGTAGAACTGAAAGAATCGGGAATGATATCACGCACTGAAAGTGACAAGCAAAGCAGGCTTGGTGGAGTAAATTCGCCATGGCAAATACTCAGGACTAATTCACACCAGAATGCTTATCTTGTAACAACTTCGGGGAAAGCCGCGTCCATATCTTCGCTTTCAATACCTTCCCAGGTTCAGTTTGAAGAAGGAAAAAAGGCTTCACAAATTTCGCCTTTAGGTGATGAGGAATTTGTCCAAGCTATCTTCACTGTACCCATGGAACGTGATGAATTGCCTGAAAGATATGTCGTTAGTGTTAGCCGCAAAGGCATGATTAAACGTTCTCTTGTAACAGAATTGCCTGGTGCTTCAGCAAGCAGTTTTGTACTCGCGCGTACAAATGATGATGATGAGCTGCTCACTGTTTTCCTGACGAAAGGCGGTCAAGATATTCTGATAACAACAGCTAACGGAATGTCCATTCGATTTAATGAAGAAGATGTTCGACCGATGGGTTTGATTGCCGCAGGTGTAAACGGCATAAAACTAAAAGATAACGACTATGTGATTGGCGCGAGCGTTATCGAGGAAAAAGACGAAGTTGGCTTCGTCACAAAACTTGGATTAGCCAAACGTGTGCTTGCCGATGAATTTCCTGTACAAGGCAGATATGGTCAAGGTGTTATTGCCTGGAAGCTTGCGAAAGATGATGAAATCGTCGCACAGTTAGTCGGTAAGCTTACGGATAAAGGTGTTTGCCATTTTAGGAAATCAGCCAGTAAAGTTTTTACTATAACAAATGCAGTTTCCCGGAAACGCGCAGCGAATGGTCAGGCTATGTTTACACTAAAAGCGGGTGATGAACTCATCGATTTTACAACGATTCACGATTACACCCGTTATTGGGAAGGACTTGATGATCGTCCTGTAAGCAGTTCAATGGATAACAAAGGCATTGACGAAGACGATTCGCCTCAAGCAAAACTCTTTTAATTTGATGAGGTTTACTTAAAAATAGGTTCGGGATTACCTAAAACTGGCAGGGGCTTGGCGATAAAAATGTCCCAATAAGCTGCTAGGGTCGCGAAGACCTCGCGAAAGTTCCAAAATAGAAATCGTTGTCTAATATACTGGGACTGCTCAACGGCCAGTCCTTCAGTTTTTATGCCCAATTCTGAGCATAGAAAGGTCATCCTGGGCAGGTGATAGGGTTGGGTGACGACGATGATTTCTTCAAGCCCAAAGATCGCTTTAGCGCGATAACAGGAGTCGTAAGTACGTCTTCCTGCATAATCTAAAACCAAATCTTCTTCTGGGATGCCTTGTTCAATCAGATATTGCTGCATCGCGCCTGGTTCATTGTAATTCTCAAAACGATTGTCACCAGTAAGTAAGATTTTTTGAACTTTTCCAGCTTCGTAAAGTCTTGCCGCGGCATCAAGGCGATCGCGCAATGGAGATGAAGGAGTGCCATCGCGTAACAAGCCGGCACCGGGCACCATCACAACTGGCGTATTTTCCACAGAATCATAAGTTTTAATATATTTTTCGGTGGCGATTAGCATTCCAACGCGAAAACCACCAATGATAAAAAATAGTATCAAAAACAAAATGAGAAAAAGTTTGAGAAAGCGTAACATCTTATTGAACAAGATCTAAAAGTTTAACGTCCGTGTGGCTCAAAAGTTCACGCAGGGTTTCAAAAGCGGTGTCATTTTGAGCAACCAAGGCTGAGACCTCATAATTAAGCGCGGTGCTGAGAATAGTTTTTCCAGTTTCATTGCGAGAGAATTCCAGCAGGAAATCTGATACCCTGGATTGGAGAGCGAGATCAACCTTGTTAGAAGCCGCAAAAGCGCGATTTGGGATGATGGGAGGTGAGATCCAAATAATCGGGAGCTTCTCAATAGCATCGGGTAAATCCATGATAACGGCTGAAGATGTTCTTGGATCGGCACTAATGGCGTAAGTAGAAGAAAAACCACAAATACCTTGAATGAAAAGAGCGCGAAGGTTGGCGCTGTAAGATTGTGTTTGAACAGGTTTCTGCCATTCAATATTGTATTTAGCAAGATACGCCAGCGGGACCCAATAGCCAGCAAGCGATTGGTCGCTGGTTAGGCATGGGCGCATACCCGCGAATTGTTGTAAGGCTGCTTCAGGGCTACTGGTTGAGGTATTGCTGCCTACATCAAAGTATTCGGTGAGGTTCGCATCGCGGTGGGCAAGGTATTGAATACCATAAGCGCTGACCCCAAGATTGTTTACACCAATAATAGAGCTGACCAATTCTTTTTGAGTGGCAAGAAGATATTCGGTGCTTTGTAGCCAGGCGAAATGAAGCTCTTCTTTTTGAAAAGCAAGTTCAAGCGAAAGGTAATCGTTATATACCTTTGACTCAACAGTCAATTGTAAAGCACCGGAAAGTTGACTGCTCAGTTGTGATAAAGCGTCAATTTGATCATTGCTTGGCGATTCATTAATGATGCCAATGACAATGGGATTGTCTTCGTGGCCTAAAACAGCTTTTGTAGGTGTGTAAGTCGGCAACGCAGTAGGCCCGCCGTTTGGATTAGGTGTCTCTATGCTTACCTGTGGGGCGCCTAAAGTTGGTTGGGCGTTAGAACTAAAGTTGCATGCAACCATTGTTGCTAATAGCGCTAACACCAAAAGGGCCATGGAGACTTTTCGTAATAGAGCCATAAAGAAATTTTACCTTAAATATGCAAAGTCAATTTTCTATCCACCAATTTGTTTGGAGAAAAAATTATAGCTTTGCCCATTCTATTAATGCGTTAAATCCCTGGATGGCTCGCGCGCGGTGACTTATTTGATTCTTCATATCACTTGGAAGCTCTGCCATTGTTTTCTTTTGTTCAGGAATATAGAAAACGGGGTCGAAACCGAAACCATTTTCCCCACGATAATCAGTAATAATTTCTCCAGAACAAATGCCTTCTGAACTGTAGACTTCAATATTATTTAAATATAGCAATGCTGTGGAGTGGAAAGCTGCAAGCCAGGGTTTGGGTTTTTCTGCAAGACGCCCCAATAAGTAAAAACAGCGATCCCTATCAGAGGCGTTTCCAAAAGGTACAAAGCGATGTGAATGAATACCGGGCAAACCGAGAAGAGCGTTGACCTCTAAACCAGAATCATCCGCTAAGACCGGCAAACCACTCGCTTCATGGAAAGCCTGAGCTTTAATGAGGGCATTCTCGAAGTAACTATTACCAGTTTCCGCGACTTCAAGCTTTAAACCTAAATCCTTGGGCTTAATCAATTCAAGATTTAGGTCAAAAAGGATAGCAGATAATTCTTCAAATTTATGGGCATTATTACTGGCAATGAGGAGTTTTTTCATAGGATGTTTTACAGATGCCTTTCAACGCTAAATAGAAAAAAACGCGTGTTATAATCATGAAAATCATCTATGATTGTACTCGCTATGGAAAAGAAAATCTATTCACTACGTACAAATGTCGGCTACTTTTACAACAGGCCAATCGGATACACAAAAGAATTTGAACAATTCTTTGATGAAATCTATATCAAGCCCGATCTCAATTTGCGTAACTTTCATATTCAATATAGTCTTTCTCGAACCCGTGAAGGCTTATTGCTACAGGCTCATTTGACAGCGGATATGGAAGCACAGTGCGCGCGATGTCTCATTCCTTTTTTCGCTCCTGTAACAAGTGATTTTGAAGAACTTTTTACTTTTATGGAACGATTTCAGGAAGAAACAGACGAGGAAACCATTCCTGAAGACGGCTATATCGACCTGGGTGGCTTATTCAGGGATTATTTGCTTATAGAACTGCCTATGAATAGTGTCTGCAAAAAAGATTGTAAGGGAATTTGTATTGAATGTGGACAAGATTTAAATGAGGGAGAATGTGAACACACGGACAGCAGAGTGATATTTGACTAAAAAAACAACTTAAGTGCTAAAAGTGTTAGAATTGCCAGACTTAGAATATTGGAGTTAATATGAACGAAAACATTTTGATTGCGATTGCATGGCCTTACGCAAACGCGGATATCCATGTTGGAAATATTACAGGTTCCCATTTACCCGGGGATATTGTTGCGCGATATCATCGCTTAAGAGGGCGAAATGTGCTTATGGTTTCGGGTGCAGATGCTCATGGCACACCCATTACCATTAAAGCCGACCAACTCGGAAAAACCCCTATGCAGGTTTATGAAAGCTATCAACCGCGATTCATCGAATTGTTTGAGCGTTTGGGAATTAGTTATGACTTGTTTACATCCACACACACTGAAAACCACTTTGATATAGCCCAAAAAGTATTTATCACCCTTCTCGAAAATGGTTTTTTGCATACGGAAATATCAAAACAATGGTTTAGCGAAAAGCAGGAAAGATTCCTGCCCGACCGCTATGTGGTAGGTACATGTTATTTATGTGGTGCTGAACGACAGAGGTCAGATCAATGCGAGCTGTGCGGACAAATATTAGACCCTGAGAAACTCATCGCGCCATGTTCCATTATTGACGGCTCAACACCTGTACTCAAAGAAACCGAGCATTATTACCTCGATTTACGCTCGCTTGAGCCAAAAATCCGTGATTTTTTGCTTGCCAGAGAAGACTATTGGCGACCGAACGTCATGCGCCAGAGTTTGGGTAATATTCAATCAGTGGGTTTGAAACCTACATCAATCACACGGGATTTGCAATGGGGTATTCCTGTTCCATTGGAAGGATGGGAAAACAAAGTTCTTTATGTGTGGTTCGAAGCTGTGATGGGATACCTTTCCGCGACTATTGAGTGGTCAAGCCTGCACGAAAAACCGAACGCGTGGCGGGACTGGTGGACTAATCCAGACGCAAAAGCATTTTATTTTATTGGCAAGGATAATATAACTTTTCATGCAGTGACCTGGCCAGCTGAATTGTTGGGAATGGATACTGGCTTTGATGCGCTAATGGGCGCTGAAATGCCAAAACCACTAAATTTACCCTATAATGTGCCTGCCAACGAGTTTATGAATCTTGAAGGACGTAAGATTAGTGGTTCTGCCAATTGGGCGGTTTGGGGCTTGGATATTCTTGATCGCTATGACGCGGATGCGATTCGCTATTATCTGACCGTTACGATGCCTGAATCACGTGATACGGATTGGGATTGGGAAGATTTCTTTAATCGAAATAACAGCGAATTATTAGCAACATGGGGAAACCTTGCCAACCGTGTTTTAAGCTTTACTCACAAAAACTGGGATGGCGTTGTTCCTGCTCCGGGTGCTTTGCGAGAATCCGATAAAGAGCTATTGCAAAAGATTGCTGATGGATTTGAGGTTGTTGCTGAAAAGTTTGAAAAAGTGGAACTTCGAAACGCGCTTAGTTATATTATGGAATTGGCTACTGAAGTGAACAAATATCTTGATGTTCATGCACCTTGGTTTGAAATAAAAACAGACCGCTCTCAAGCTGAAAAATCTGTCTTTACCGCAATCCAGGCTATTGAGTGGCTAAATGTGATGTTCGCGCCGTTCCTGCCTCATATATCAGAAGCTCTCAATAGAATATTGAACCATTCAGGAACGCTTTTCGGTGTAAGCCAACAAAGAATGGTTATTGACGACCTTGGTGAACACCTGACGCTTGGATATGCGTTGCAGGAAGACAGCCTTAGCCAACCTGGTGTCGATTTATGGCAAGCCAAAGAGATGGAAGGTGGACGAAGCTTTAATAAGCCAACTCCGCTGATTAAAAAGTTAGACCCAAGCATTATCGCGGAGGAACGCGCACGATTGGGATAGTTTGAAGCTAAAAGAAGCTTTGAATTTAGTTTTGTGTTGGTTTACCGACACTCGCCATATAGATGACAAATTTTTCGTGGCCATCCAAGCCTAATGCCTGGTTGGCCGCGTCGTCATTAAAAGCACCAATCGCGCAGACCGCGTTGCCTTCTGATACCGCAGCCAGGTAAAGATTTTGGCAAACATGTCCGGCATCCAGAAATAAATAGCGGTAGGCCCGTTCGGTATATCGCCAACTGGTGCGGTAAACTTCCGCAACCCAAATAAAATTAACGGAGGCATTTATTACATGCTTTTGGTTAAAAGTGCTGGCGTTAATTGCTTCGATAATCTCAGGGTGGTTATTCAGCAAATAGATTGCGTGTTCCTGGGGCACAAATTGGTAAAGACCTGTTGTTAGACTTTCGACACGGTTTATAAGTAAGTAGGTCTCGAAGGGATGGCGTGAACCTGCACTTGGAACGTTGCGAAGGGTAAGACCTGTTTTTTCCGAGTATTTAACCATGCCTTGGCTTGCCCACAAAAGCCAGCTGAGTTGTTCAATGGTTAAGATGGCGTTTGTATCGTATCGCCGATTTGTTCGTCGGTCTTCAATAACAGCTTTAAGGTCATTGTTATGAGGATTATAGCCTTGCATATCAGGCAAATGAATAAGTTTCGCATCTTTGGGGTACCGGGTCAGGTATTCAGGTATCGGTTCACCGCGGTCAGCGGCTGATTCGCGTCGTGGCAAAGAACGTGAGGCAGAAAGGAATGCGTCACCGGCATCTTCATAACGGCTCATATTTTCTCCTAAAATCTAAACATGGATAGAATCATTGCCAATACAATGATGATGGATAGGATTGCGATAACAATTCTATAAACTCTGTTAGTGTTTCGAGACATGTTACTCCAGTTGTGTCTTGATTTGTTGCGCTAAATTGAGCGAAATACCTTTGATGCCAGCGATATCTTCCACATTAGCATTTTTAATGCCCTCGATGGAACCAAAGCGCTCAATGAGGGCGCGTCTTCGGGCAGGTCCGAGTCCTGGAATTTCATCCAGGCGCGACATCAAGCCTATTTTACCACGGCGACTTCGATGCGCTGTGATAGCAAAACGGTGGGCTTCATCACGTATGCGTTGCAAAAGGAACAAACCTTGTGAACCATCTTCCAAGCGGATCGAATCTGTTTTGTTAGGTATAAACAGCTCATCTTGTTTTTCAGCCAGCGCGGCAATAAAAAAATGCTCCCGTAATCCAAAGCTTTTAATAACCTCCAAGGCAGTCGAAAGCTGACCTTTTCCACCATCAACGATAATTAAATCGGGTAACAGACTGAAAGCCAGATCCTGTTTTTTACACGGTTCATCTTTTAGTTTTAAAGCTTCTTCATAATTCGCAAAACGACGATGAAGGGCTTCAGCCATTGATGCGTAATCATCAGGACCTGTCACACCACGGATGTTAAAGCGTCGGTATAGTTTTTTATTGGCAACACCGCGTTCAAAGACAACCATACTCGCAACACTTGCCATACCCTGGATATTGGAAATGTCAAAACACTCGATGCGATTGGGCGGAGCCGGCATATCTAATGCGTTTTGAATTTGTGCCAGGGCTTCCTTTTGACGGTCTTTATCGGCTTTCCAACGCGTTTCCAGGGCAGTGAGTGTTTCTTTGGCATTCTCCATTGCCATTTCAACCAAATCGCGCCATTTACCGCGTTTTGGTACCTTGATTTCTACTTTCTGACCACCACGTTTGGTATTAAGCCATTCTCTAATGATATTCGCTTCTTCAACATCTTCGGGGAGAAGGACGTTTTTAGGGATAAATGCGGCTTGCGAATAGAATTGTTTGATAAATTCTTCCAGTATTTCAGTGGTTTCTTCATCATTAGTACCTTCAAGAATGAAGTATTCTCGCCCAATCATTTTTCCACTTCGGATGAAGAAGACTTGCACACAAGCTTCGTTGTCGCCTCGTGCCATAGCGATGATGTCCGAATCCTGTTGGGAATCAGAAACAATTTTTTGACGTTCAACGACCCGTTCAATCGCATTGATTTGGTCGCGGATGGTGGCGGCTTTCTCGTAATTGAGCGCGTCTGAATGTTGCGCCATGTCGCTTTTGAGACGCTTCATAATAGCGTCTGTTTTGCCTTCCAAAAACTTGCATAAATCATCTACCACTTGACGATAAGTTTCCTGGTCAACAGCGCCAATGCAAGGGCCTAAACACATTTTTAAGTCATAATACAAGCAAGGACGCGTGTCCTCGCCAGTAATAGTTCGATTACAGCTCAACACTGGAAAAATTTTCCGCAAGACGTCCAGGGTTTGATGTACTGCCCAAACGGAAGTGTAAGGCCCAAAGTATCTTGATCCGTCGTCGTCCATCTGGCGTGTGACGGATAGCTTTGGAAAAGGGTCTGCCCAGCTGACTTTGATGTATGGATATCGTTTATCATCTTTCAACTTGACGTTGTAAAAAGGGCGGTGTTGCTTGATGAGATTAAGTTCAAGGATGAGCGCTTCAAGTTCTGAGCCAACTACAATCCAGTCAATATCCCTAATCGCTTTAACTAACTGACGGGTCTTGAAATTTTGGGATGCAGTCTTCTGAAAGTATGAACGCACTCGGTTCTTGAGATTAATCGCCTTGCCGATATAAATAATCTCATCTTTTTCGTTCTTCATCAAATAGCAACCAGGTTTATCAGGCAATGTGCTCAGAATGTCTTGAATATGTTGTTCATAATCCATAACATCATTTTAACATCAAGCTATAGAAACTTTATAAATTAATTCGACTTGGTATAATAAAACTATGAAAATACAAGTACTATCAGAACAACTGGCGTCGCAAATAGCTGCGGGTGAGGTGATTGAAAGACCTTCATCAGTGGTAAAAGAGCTCATTGAAAACGCGATTGATGCTGGCGCGACACAAATTGAATTAGAAATAAAAGATGCTGGCAAAAAGCTTATACAAGTTTCCGATAATGGTGTTGGCATTCCTGCAGATGAGATCGCATTAGCTGTATCAAGGCACGCAACGAGCAAACTCAGCAAAGCGGAAGACTTGTTTGACATTCGTACTCTGGGGTTTAGAGGGGAGGCGTTGTCATCCATTGGATCGGTTGCAAAACTCTCAATTGTCAGCAAACACCGTGATGCTAATATTGGCGCTGAAATTAGCGTTGATGGCAGTAAGAGCGAAGGTGTTAAACCCAAAAGCGCGCCTGATGGGACAGTTGTGCGAGTTGAAGATTTGTTTTTCAACGTCCCTGCACGATTGAAGTTTTTGAAAACAAACACAACCGAAAATCGGCAAATAACAGGATTAATTACACGTTATGCGTTAGCCTATCCAAATATCCGTTGGCAACTCATTCAGGATGATCGCGTGTACCTGCAAACATCTGGCAGTGGTGATCGGCAGGAGATTTTACAAAGCTTGTTTGGCGTTGCTGACGCGAAACGCTTGTTGCCCATCCTCTTTGAAGATGGTGAGATGCGCATTGAAGGTTTTATCAGCGAATTAGGGCTTACGCGCTCAAACCGTCGGGATATCACATTGTTTGTGAATGGGCGTTGGGTTTAGGATGCATCACTCACAGCAGCAGTAATACGAGCTTACAATACCATGCTTATGGTTGGCCGATTTCCTGTTGTTGTTTTGTTTATTCAGATGCCGCCAAACATGGTTGATGTGAATGTGCATCCCTCTAAGGCAGAAGTGCGATTTAAGGAAAGTGACCAGGTCTTTAGTACTGTTCAGCGCGCGATCAAACGGGGTCTTTTAGCATACTCGCCTGTACCTGAATTGAATACTGCTGTTTTGTGGGGACGACCTGTTGAGGAAAGTATTCCAGCAAAACCGATACAAATGGAAGCTCAATGGCAATTAACAAAAAAAGAGGAAGAAAAAAAGCCGAAAACAGAAGATGTTGCGCTTGTTTTACCTCAGAACTTACAAGCGCCTCTGTCAAGTGATTATTTGCCTGTTTTGAGGCTGGTGGGGCAAGTCGCGGCAACTTATCTTATCGCTGAAGGACCAGATGGTTTGTATCTCATTGATCAACACGCCGCCCATGAGCGGGTTCTTTTTGAACAAATGATGGCACAAACGCGATCGGGTATCGTACCCTCTCAAGCTCTCCTTGAAGCGCAAGTCATTGAACTGACACCCGAAAAAGCAGGACTGTTGGAGGAACAGATAGATGTCCTCAAAGGTTTGGGATTTGAAATTGAGAATTTTGGTCCGAATACCTTTTCATTACGCGCTATTCCTGCCATTTTAGCTGGTGGTAATCCTGCTGAAGCTATATACGCTGTTGTGAATGCTTTTGAAGAAGACGAAACACCTTTAAAGGCGGAAATACAGGATTTAGTTGCTGCCAGGGTGTGTAAACGCATGGCGATAAAAGCGGGACAGATTTTAAGCCCTGAAGAACAAAAGAATCTCTTACTCAACCTGGAAACATGCCAGGTACCACGAACTTGTCCACATGGTCGCCCAACAATGATTCACCTAAGCGCGATGATGCTTGAACGACAATTTGGAAGAACTGGAGCCATTTAATCTTAGGAGTTGACTATGAAAGCATTATGGCTTGAAGAAAAACAATTGCAATTAAGGGATGACGTGCCTATGCCTACTTTAAATCCTGATGAGGCATTAATAAAAACACAACTGGCTGGTATATGTTCTACCGACCTTGAGATGCTTAAAGGTTACTATCCTTTTACAGGCGTTTTGGGTCATGAGTTTGTTGGAACAGTAATCGAAGCACCTGATAATCCAGACATTGTTGGGAAAAGAGTAGTGGGAACCATTAGCATTTATTGTGGAGCGTGTTCGGCTTGTAAGGCTGGAAGAACTGGTCATTGTGAGAATCGACGCACCTTAGGTATTTTTAACTATCATGGCGTTTTTGCAGAGTATTTTAAGCTTCCAGTCAAAAACCTAATCGTTGTTCCTGATTCCGTTGAAGATGAAAAGGCGGTGTTTACTGAGCTTTTAGCTGCTGCCTTACAAATTCCATTTCAGTTGCATGTAAAGCCAACAGACAAAGTTGTGTTAGTTGGCGCGGGACGTTTGGGTTTGCTTATTGCCCAGGTATTAAAGTTGACTGGCGCAGATTTGAGCGTTGTAGTCAGACGCCCAGAGCCTGCAAAGATGCTCGAAAAATGGGGAATCAAATGGGTTTACGCAAATGAATTGCCTGATGCTTATGCTGATATTGTGGTTGAGGCAACCGGTTCCGCGCAAGGCTTTGCTCTATCCCAAAGACTTGTTCGGCCGGCAGGAACTTTGGTGTTAAAGTCAACTTTTGCCGGCGAAGTGCAAGTTAATCTTTCAAAACTTGTTGTGGATGAAGTTAATGTCATTGGTTCGCGTTGTGGCCCGATGGATGCGGCGCTCCGCTTGCTTGAACAGGGAATGATAGATACTAAATCGATGATAAGCTCACAATTCAATATATCACAGGGAATGGAAGCATTTGAACTTGCAAAACAGCCAGGTATTTTGAAAGTTTTAGTTTCTTTTGATGATTAGAAAGTTTGGCTTTATTCATAGAAAGTTGTGCTATAATATCGGCTCACGGGGCGTGGCTCAGCCCGGAGAGAGCGCTCGGTTCGGGACCGAGAGGTCGGCAGTTCAAATCTGCTCGCCCCGACAAAAGACAGGCTAAGCTTGTCTTTTTTGTTACAATCAAAGAAAGCACAGGAGCGTGATATGTCCAGCGATACTCAGGTAATTTATTCAATGATGCGGGTTGGTAAGCTCTACCCACCCAATAAACAAGTTTTAAGGGATATCTCGCTCGGATTTTATTATGGCGCGAAGATCGGCGTCTTAGGTTTGAATGGTTCAGGTAAATCTACACTTTTACGCATTATGGCTGGAAAAGATAATGATTATCTTGGAGAAATCACTATGTCGAAAGGTTATACGGTTGGTTTACTTGAACAGGAACCTGAACTGGATGACGAAAAAACAGTTATTGAAGTGATAAAGGAAGGTGTTCAGACTATTGTAGATCTTTTAGCTGAATATGATGCAGTCAACGAAGCTTTTGCGGACCCTGACGCTGATTTTGAAAAACTGATTAACAAACAAGCGCGATTGCAGGATGAACTTGAAAAACATGATGCCTGGAACCTTGACAGCAATTTGAAAATGGCAATGGGTGCCTTGAACTGCCCTGATGCTGATACACTGATTAAGGTGCTTTCTGGTGGGGAAAGACGTCGAGTCGCATTAACACGTTTGCTATTGCAAGAACCAGATATATTGCTTCTGGATGAGCCTACTAACCACCTGGATCCTGAATCAGTAGCATGGCTTGAGCATCATCTCCATAACTACAAAGGCACGGTTATCGCGGTTACCCATGACCGCTATTTCTTGGACAATGTGGCTGGATGGATTTTGGAATTAGACCGTGGGCATGGCATACCATGGAAGGGAAACTATTCCAGTTGGCTTGAACAAAAGCAGGAACGCTTGCGTATTGAAGAAAAAGCAGAAAGCAAACGCCAAAGGACGCTACAAAACGAGTTGGATTGGATTCGTATGTCGCCCAAGGCACGTCAAGCAAAGGGTCAGGCACGCGTGAATGCTTACGAAAAACTGCTATCACAGGAATATGAGAAAGAACGCCAGGACCTCGAAATATATATCCCGCCAGGACCACGTTTAGGGAATGTTGTTATCGAAACACATGAACTCAGTAAGAGTTATGGCGACAGTGTCTTATTTGATGACACCAATCTCATCATACCTCCTGGCGCAATTGTTGGGGTTATCGGACCGAACGGTTCTGGTAAATCCACATTAATTAAAATAATTGCAGGGGTAGAGACGGCAAATAAGGGTAGCGTGCGTTTAGGTGAAACTGTGAAATTAGCTTACGCGGATCAATCGAGGGCATTAAACCCAGATGACACGGTTTATGAAGCTATCTCTGGAGGCGCGGAATTTCTGCAATTAGGACAGGTAACAGTCAACGCGAGAGCCTATTGCGCCTCATTCAATTTTACTGGTTCAGATCAACAAAAATTAGTCAGTGAACTAAGTGGTGGTGAGAAGAATCGCGTACACCTGGCACGGACTTTAAGCGCTGAAGCGAACGTGTTGCTCCTTGACGAACCTACCAATGATTTAGACGTGAATACTCTTCGAGCGCTTGAAGCCGCATTGGAAGATTTCGCGGGCACTGCGCTTGTCGTTAGCCATGACCGTTGGTTTTTGGACCGAATTGCAACACATATATTAGAGTTGGGTCACGAAGAAACGCCAAAGCTATACCTGGGTAATTGGTCTGATTATGAACGTTATCAGCTAAGTCTGGGAAGAGAAATGGGCATAAATCGACGAGATCGTATGCGGAGTCTGAAAAGAGATTAAAAAAAGCCGTGGTTATCCACGGCTTTATCGATTTCGTATAATCAATTATCCTATAATCTTAACGTCTTGTGCTTGGGTGCCTTTGCCATTCTTGCCTTCCACAATCATAAACTCAACCTTTTGGTTTTCCTTCAAGGTTCTGTATCCATCAGCTATAATGGAAGTGTAATGAACAAAGATATCATCCGAGCCATCTTCTGGGGCAATGAATCCATAGCCTTTTTCACCATTGAACCATTTAACGGTTCCTTTTTCACGTTCTGACATTCTAAAAAAATCCTCTCAATACTAAAAAGTTTGTTGTTACTGGGGGTTTACTTCTAAAGACAAGCGCAGAAATGAAACTGCCAATACGCAGTTAACTTTACTACAATCCCGGAATTGCGTCAAACAAAACAACAATATTCTGATTTTATGGTTGTAGGATTACACTACATATTGGACAGTGTATAAAAAAAGAATAGCAGGAAATGGAAGTATCCGTTATTGTTATTGCGCACAAACAAAACAAAAAGGAGAAACCACAACCTGCTATGGATAAGATA
>Ga0255346_1000097_pt1 | contig 152659 bp, 121 predicted proteins | sample wastewater_treat_FD_194410 | JGI IMG/M metagenome (GOLD analysis project Ga0255346, IMG submission 194410) | Wastewater microbial communities from Lulu Island WWTP, Vancouver, Canada - plant22 | ecosystem: Engineered > WWTP > Wastewater > Unclassified | place: Canada: Vancouver, British...
CCCCCAAGCTACCCCCCAAGCTACAGCCTGAGTTATCGCAAAGAAGACGGGAAATTCAGAATTATATTGAAATAAAGGGCAGGAATGATGCTATAACAGGTTTTTTAGTGTATTTTTAGGATATACTAATAAGCTATGACCTAAGCTGTGACCTAAGCTATGACCAAAGCTTTGACCAAAGCTGATTATATATTCTACCGGTGAAACAAACTTCCCCCAAGTTGGGGTGGAATTTAACATATATAGAATATGGTTGTGGAGAGCAGAAAATTGTAGACGTTTATCGATATAAATGATGAGATATGGTAAATAATAGTTGCAACGTGACACGCCATGAATGATTTAATACAGCATGGTGGGCAGTTTGAAAAATCATTGATATTATTGAGCCTGCAAAAGAATGTGCTTACCGTAAAGTCAACGAAGAATTGATTTTAATGTACCATGATATTGGAGAATATATCAGTATACAGTCTGAAAACGCTGAGTACGGCGATGCCTTTGTACAGAGGCTTACCGACTTTTTTGCGGAAAATTACCCTGACTTAAAAGGTTTCAATCGTCGCGGACTTTATAGAATGAAACAGTTTTATGAGCTTTATAAGGACAATGAAAAAGTGTCAACAGTGGCGACACAATTGAGTTAAACAAATTATCTCAAAATCATGTCTGTATGCAAGACGATGGAAGAACGTATATTCTACACGAATATGTGTATCAATGAACGTTTTTCAAAAAGAGAGTTGGAAAGACAAATCGACAGGGGATATTATGAAAGATATATGTTTTCCCAAAAACCGATAAAGCCTGCCATAGAAGAAGCAAGAAAGGCTGATTATATGCTTGATTTTCTCGATGTTGCTGAAACTGTAGAAAAGCAGAGAATTAACCAAAATTATTCTGTTTGTATAATATATAATACTGCTCATTTTCTACTAAAAATATCTATAATATCGCTATGCATATTTTTCAACATTGCGGTTTTGTCAGTGATTGTAGAAAAAATGTAATAACACATATTTACTTTTGTGCTAATTTGAGATATGATATTAGCACGAAAGGAAATTGTTATGGGCACTGAGTATGTTGTAAAACAACTTTTACAAGAAAATGATGGCTGGCTTACACTAAAAGAAGTCTTGGAACAGGGTATCAGCAAATATGAATTTTACAAGTTTGCTGAAAAAAGCGGATTGGAAAGAGCCGGACAAGGCATTTATGTTTCGGCTGATGTTTGGCCTGATTCTATGTATCTGATTCATCTCAGATCGGCGCAGGCTATCTTTTCTCATGAAACAGCTCTGTTTTTACACGATATGACTGACCGAGAACCGTCTTATTATTCTGTAACGGTAAGGACAGGCTATAATCCACATCGCCTGAAGGAAGACGGTATCAAGGTTTATACCATAAGAAAAGAATTGCATGAACTTGGTAAAAGTAATATAAAAACTCCGTTTGGTCATATAGTTCCGGTTTATGATATAGAGAGAACATTATGTGATATTTTACGCAGCAGAAATGGTGTAGAAATACAGGTATTTCAAGATGCTTTGAAATCCTATGCAAAACGAAGAGATAAGAATCTTAGATCTTTGATGCAATTTGCGGAGGCTTTGAATGTAAGCGCAATACTCAAACCTTACTTGGAGGTGCTTCTTTAATGATTAAAACATCAAGACAATTAAAAGATAAAATCCGTAATCTTGCTAAAGAAAAATCTGCCGATGCGCAAATTTTAATGCGAACATATATGATGGAACGACTTCTGGAACGCATTTCTATTTCCGAGTATAAAAAGAATTTTATATTAAAGGGTGGCTTGCTGATTGCTTCTTTAGTGGGCTTAGATTTCCGCAGTACGATGGATGTCGACACAACAGTTAAGGGTTTTGATGTTAATCTGACGAGCATTGAGCAAATGATACAAAACCTTATTGATGTTCCGCTTGAGGACGGCGTTCTTTTTCAGATAAAAAATATAGATTCTATCATGGATGAGGCTGAATATCCGTGCATAAGAGTCAGTATGCAAGCCTTATTTGATGGAACTATAACGCCTCTTAAAATCGATATATCAACGGGTGATGTTATAACTCCCGATGCCATTCAATATTCTTATAAATTAATGTTTGAAGATAGGTATATTCAGCTGCTCTCATACAATCTTGAAACTGTTTTAGCCGAGAAGTTGGAAACTATCATGAGAAGGCACCTTACAAACACACGCATGCGTGATTTTTATGATGTTTACATTTTGAAAAAGCTCTATGAATCGGAAATTTCAAAACCGCTCCTTCAAGATGCGCTTGAGGCAACAGTACAAATACGAGGGAGTACGGAACTTTTAAAGCATGCAGAGCCTTCTCTGAAAGAAATAGAAAATAGCGATGATATGAGAAAATTATGGCTTTCTTACCAATCTCATTATGAATATGCACAGAACATTTCTTGGGATGCTGTTATGGAAGCTGTAAAAGCAACATATTGACGACAAATTTTATCTTGAAGGATTGTTAAAAAAGATTATTCCGGATAAGCCAACCGGCCCAAATTAAAAGTACGTTGCAGAAGAATGTGCTGAAGTTGAATAATACTATAAATGATTTTTAGTGTGTTTTTAGGATATAACTAAAAGCTGTGACCTAAGCTGGTTATATATTTTACCGTTGAAGCAAACTTACCTCAAGTTGGGGTGAAATCTAACGCAGACAGAATATGGTTGTGAATGGGGTTAAGTTTGCCTTTACTCCTTCATTTTTGTGTGATATATTCTTTCAAGTATTCTAATCGGAGGATTTATGAAGAAGTATAACGCATTTGTTGAAAAGTTGTTCTGGCTGATGATTATAATCAATCCGTTTCTTGATGCGGCTACAGGTATTTATAAGACATTTTTTGAAAAAGAAGATGCAACTTTTTCTCTTTCTCCCAGTCTCATAATCCGTTTACTCTTCTTATTACTCTTAGTCATATATCTCTTTACCACCAAAAACAGAAAAGCCATTCTCACCCTTATACCCATAGGTATTGCGGCTGTGGCTTCGGTCGGTGTGGAAGTGGTACTGAAGATGGAGTTTTCCATAATTGAAGACATGATGTATATTGCCAGATTCGCATACAATGTGGTGATGTTGTTCTGCTGGTATAGTATTTTATCGGTATTGGGATATGAGAAAGAACAGCTTCTTAAGAAACTCAACAAACTGTTATGCTGGACTTTAATAATAATAGGAGTAAACGTAATATTCGGTCAGATAACCGGAACGGGGCATTACACTTATGCCGACAGATTCGGTTACAGAGGTTCCATGGGATACTATATAGCGGGTAATGACATAACGGCGGTATTAATGCTGGTTTTCCCGTTATCGATATCGGCCTTCATGCACACCGATAAATCAAACAAAAAAGAGAGAAACTTTTATCTTGTCGCCTCTTCAATAACCGTTGTTACAAACAGCCTTATAGGTACAAAGACCAGTTTTTTGGCACTGTTTACCACTTGTGCCGTAGTTATTGTCTACGGAATAGTAATGCTTGTTAAGAAAAAAGAAAGTCTTTATTTAAAGAAATTCGGAGTAATAATACTTTCAGCCCTAATCCTGGCCGCCGTCATAATCGGCCTGGAATTTGCACTGTCAAAAGCATCCTTTATGGAAACCATATCCCAATCTTTAAGGAGTACCGGCATTATCTTAAGAAGAGAAGGATTACAGACGGCGCTGTTGAGCGGCAGACAGGTAAAATTGAAAGAAGCCTTCATGCAGTTTAAGGAAGCGGGACCGTTGGCATGGGTTTTCGGAATAGGAAGGGGCAGTCAGGAGTTTGTAATAGAGATGGATGTACTGGAAGTGCTGTGCTACTACGGTATTTTCGGAGCGGTTGCAATGCTGTGGATTTATATTGCTTCGGGCTATATGCTCATAAAGAACTTTTTGAAGAATGTCAACTTCGACACCGTTATGGCTGTTACGGCCATAGTGCTTTGCACCGGTTATATGCTTATAGCAGGTCACATTCTGTTTTCCGTTACTTCCGGCTACTATTACACCATGATGTTTGCATATGCAGATATTCTGCACATAGATGACATAAGAGACCTTCCGGAAAGGATACCTTTTCCTTTTAAGAAGTTGCTTGAAAGAAAAAGTAGAGTTTAATTTTTTCTTAAGGCTAACCGATACGGTTTTTTCCTGTTTACTTTACGGACAGGATAAAATATAATAACCATAGTAGCGTTTAAATTTAATTGACAATATGGAACCTACGGTGTTTTCATTACGTCAAATAATAACAGACGTTCGTACAAAAGAAATTCGTAACTAATAAGGAGGAACGATAATAATGAGAAAGACAAAAAAACTATTAGCAGTAATTCTGGCTGTTTCGATGATTGCTGTTTTGTTTACCGCTGTTCCGACATCGGCTGCAGAACTGACCGATCCGCAGAAGCTGGCTGCTATGAATCTATTCAGAGGCGACACTGCCGAAGGTCTTACGGCAACATATCTTGCAAAGGCCCCCGACAGAAAAACTGCCGCCAGACTGTTGCTCAGATTTACCGGTCTTGAAGAAGCCGCCGATGCTTACACAGGTACGGCTACTTTCCCCGATGCCACATCAGCAACGGTATACTGGCAGCCGATGATCGGTTATCTCAAAGCCAATCCCGGTGCCGGATTCGGAGGATATGAAGACGGTACTTTCCGTCCCAATGATCCTATGACTGCACAGGCTTTCTACAAAGTTCTGTTGACCATTCTGGGATATAAGCAGGATACCGACTTTACCTGGGCACAGACAATTACCTTTGCAGCTTCCAAAGGACTTTCCAAAGTAGCAGGCAAAACAACTTTAACAAATGCCGATGCGGCAGTTGCTATGGTGGAAGCTTTGAATGCAAATACCAAGTCGGGAGAAAAGTTAATTAATGCCCTCATCAATGATGAAATTGTCACACCCACACAGGCAGCTGCAGCCGGATTTACCGTAATTACTTCCATTACGGGATATGAGGCTCAGTACACAATGGGATACGGCGGAGCTAATCCTCTTCCGGCTACGGTAACGGCAGTTTACAAAGACGGAACCACAGCTTCCGTAGCTGTTGCCTGGAGCGCATTCTCCACAACCGTTGAAGGAACATATGATGTTACGGGAACAATTGAAGGTTACGGAACAATTAAAACAAAAGTAACGCTGACCAAGACTCTTACCGTAACCGACGCATATCCTTCAGGTACAAAGGAAATTACGGTTGTATTCAACATGCCTGTTCCGACTTCCGCAGCAGTTACATGTAAATTCGGGGTATCAATACTTCAGGGTCTCACACAGACATGGTCCAATGACAGAAGAACATTGAAGATATCCAGAACATACAACTTCACTGCGGGCACATATTCGGTTACCGTTTTGAATTCAACGAAAGAATTCGTTATTGAGAATGAAAAACTTACCGCATTGGAAATAGGTGCTATAAACCTTTATCCTCAACCAGGAGCACAGGATCTCAATGTTACATTCTATAACCAGTACGGTTTACCTATGAATCCTTTGACCATGACCTTACAGTTATCTGCATTCAGCCCGCAAAAACCGGCAGAGGTATTCACAATGAATAAGACAGCCACATCGGTAACAATAAGCGGAGTGGAGAATCTTGTGGTCAACGATACCGTTAATCTGTTTGTAGTGGATAACAATACGGCACAAGCGGCAACAAAAACCGTTACAGTCGTTGCAGCTCCTACAATATCCGCATTCTCCTTCGGAGAACTGACAATTGCCGGCTCCGCAACAAGGATACTTACCGGAACATCAGGTCATCTTATTTCAGTAAATGCTTATGACCAGTATGGCAATTCGTACAAGCTCAGAACGGGAAATCAGGATATTTCCACAGTTGTTTCACCTACAATTCCTTTACTTCTCATATCCAGTGATAACACAGTAGTAGATGCAACACAGATTGAGGTAAATGCCGACGGTAAACTGTTCTTTAAGCCGGGAGCTGTAAGCGGAACAAAGGGAGGAACCGTAACACTTACCGTTATGTCTACAATAGGTTCTTCAGCAGTCAATACATCATTCACTGTCACGGTTTATGAACCTGCTAAGATATCTACTTTACAGATTCAGGGCGTATCATCTACAATGTATGCAGGACAATGGGCACCGCTGGTAGTATATGCTTATGATCAGTACGGCAATTTCCTGGCACTTGAAAATATAAACACACCGGCAAATCTTGCAAAACTAAAAATTGTTTCATCAATTCCTGCAGTCATACCCAGCGGTGATGCCGGTACAGCAACGGGAATAAGGTACAACACAGCTACTAAACTTTTAGAAATTCACGGAGTTTCCGCAGGGACTGCCACTGTAATGATTTCATACGACGATAAGTTCCAGTCTTCCATGAGTATTACAGTTCAGGCGGCTGCCGCATCGTCACAATTGACCGGTGTTTCATTACCGACAGTATTCCAAAAGACCGCTGTAGCCAATCTTAATTTGGACAGTTTTGCACTGTTTGACCAGTACGGAGCACCGATAGGACTGACTACCGGTTATACTATAGAAATAACATCAGCGGCAGGTCTTGTAATATCCAATAATATTTCGACAGGTACTCCTACATGTACAATTACTGCACCTAACGAGGCTAAAAATTGCGACTTGGTGTTCAAGCTTTTGGATGATCACGGCAATACACTTTCCAGCCAGGCCATGAACATTCAGGTAGTGGATACTACAGGCATAGCATCCTATCAAATTGAGCAGATAGGAACTATGTATTATCAGGCAGCACCCGGAAATGCAGAATATCATAAGCTTATAAACATAACCGGTAGAACCTCAACGGGACAAAGTGTACAGTGGGTATATGCTGCAAACGGATTACCGGAAGGAATACAGAATATTACATCATCCAATGCTGCATTCGATCCTGCAGTAGTAAGTGGCGGAAGACGTTATCTCAAAGCTACCTATACCGAGCCTCCAACGGCACCTTCATCGGTATCAACAACTCTTAAGGCTTGGTCCACCGGAGGCACGGAGGTTGCAAGTATAACCGTAACAGCTTCAAAAACAGCTCCGTATATGCAGAATGTATACTTTATAGAAACAACAAAGACCATGAAGATTTCTGATGGAGCAGTTCATAACTTCTCCAACTTCATTGAAGCTAAAGACCAGTATGGGGTAGTCTTTAATCTGGCATCAACCAATGTATACTATATGACAACCAATGCCGAAGTTATTTCAGTAGACAACACAACTAAACAATTTACGTTGCTGAAAGCCGGAACATGCACATTGAAAGCATACTATCCTGCAAAAAACAGAACTATTGAAATGGTTGTCAATGTTACAGACTAATCTTGTTTTATTAAAATAAGATACAAAGAGAAGCCCTTCGGGGCTTTTCTTTATTTCTAATATTACAATTATGTAACAAGTGAATAACAGTTTTGTAATTATTTAAGGAATTGAAAAACGGCGTGATATACTGCATCCGTAAAGTAGGCAAATTATGCCACTAATATTAAAAAGGAGGAAAAACATGAAAACAAGAAAGTTATTAGCACTGGTATTGGCTATAGCTATGATAGCAACAATATTTGTTGTTCCGTCAGCTGCAGTTGCTCCCGGTGCTGCTTGCGAAATTCTTGGTCTCTTGAAAGGTGAAGGCGAAGGCGTCACAGCCGAATATCTCGCTAAAGGCACAACAAGAGCTCAGGGATTACTAATCACTCTGAGAGCCAGAGGATTAGAAGACGAAGCATTAGCTTTCACGGGCACGGATACATTCACAGATGCCGGCGATGTTCCAGCATTCTGGGCACCTATCCTTGCTTATGCATACGCTAATCCCGCATTAGGCTGGGTTGGCGATGGCGACGGAACTTTCAGACCTGCCGACATAATGACAGGAGCAGAACTTGCAAAAGTTATGCTTGCATTGTTAGGTTATGAGCAGGGTGAAGACTTCGAATGGGACGATATCGCAACATTCGCAGAGTCCAAAGGAGTAACCGTTCCTGAAGGCGATGCTACAAACGACGACCTTGCTGCTTCTTTAGTAGAAGCTTTAGCAACGGAGACAAAAGAAGGTGGAACACTGATTGATGCTATGATAGAAACCGGTGTTGTAACCGAAGAAGCCGCTCTCGAGGCTGAAGTTAAGGAAACCGAACCCGTAGTAACCACCGCATTCGCAGTGGAAGTTACAGGTGCTAAGAAAGTCAAAGCTGTATTTGCTGAAGCTCAGGACAAGGATACTGCCATCATATCCCTCAAGAAGGGTGCTGTAGGACAGGCAGTCATAGTTGAGTGGGATAAGGACAAGAAAGTTGCTACTTTGACTAAGTCAACAGCATTTACAAAAGGTGACTACACCTTGACAATCAATGGCGAAGCTGTTGATTTCACGATAGCAGCCGATGAAACCGCTACGGAATTGGTAGTAGGAGCAACCTCGGTTTATGATAAGGATGGCAATCAGGACATCAAGCTCCATCTTCTGAACCAGTATGGAGAGCAGATGACATTTACCGGAGCTCAAATGGTTGGAGGTGCATCAAAGGGAGTATTTACACTTGATGGAAATACCGCTCAATTGGATGTATCTGATCCTAACATAAAAGCAGGTATGGCAATTACATTGTTTGCTTATTATTCACCCAAGAACTTCTCGGTCAATGCTACAATAACAGTATTAGAAGACCAGAAGCTGGCATCCATAGTATTTAACGGACCGATAGAAATGGGAGATGATAGTAAGAAATTAACAAGATTGACAGCCGGAACAGCCGGAAACAAACTTCCTTTCAAGGCCCTTGACCAGTATGGAAATACGATTAATCTTGTCGGAAAAGATCCTGCAACATACTCACTGGTATTGTCCGGTGCAGATAATCCGGTTGTTGCAGATATTGAAAATGGCAAGCTTAAATTGAATAACCTTAAAGCTGGAACATTTACAGCCAGAGCAATAGTTATGGCAAGTGGAAGTGTATCCGAGATGTATTCGGAAACTGTTTATGCAGCTCCTAAGCTTGCATCATTTGATGTAACAGTTCCGGAAGCTCTTTATCAAAATGAAGCTGCTGATTTCGCAGTTGCAGGTGTTGACCAGTATGGAAAAGCTATTAATGTTGACGATGCAGGCTGGAATATTTTCGCTATGGCAGCAGTCGGTGTAACAAAAGTTTATGCTACAAACAAGGTTAACCTTAAATTCGATGGAAAAGGAACATTTGATCTTCACTTCACAAAGAATGGTGTTAGTGGAACTGTAATAAAAACTGTTACAGTTCAGGCAGAAAAGAAAGTTGCTTCCATATTCTCTATTCCTGTATCAACACAGGCATTGCTTGACGGAATAGCAATTGACTTAGACATAACCAAAGTTAAACTTCATGACCAGTATGGCAAAGAAATAGCTGCTTATGTTGCGGAGTGGAATTGGGATCTTAGAAGAAATGTCGCTGATGGCGATCCGTATGGTCTTGCAACAGGCACAGATGAAAAAGTCTTTAAGATTGTAGGTATGAATATCGAGGCTCAAAAACCCGGTGTTGAACAGTTAAGACTTACATACTATCACGGTGCAGACTATGCCACCAGGGATCAGGAAATCATATATGACTTCCCTCTCTCTGTAGTTGCTGCTTCCGCAGTAGTAGCTTATGAATTTGACATGGCTGACTTTATGTATGCAGGTTATGATGCTATTCCTACTCCTAATCCTCATGACATAGGAATTAAGTTAATAGGTAAGACAGCTAACGGAACAACCGTTACGATGACCGCATCCGGTGAAACAAAATTGCCTGATATAATCCCTCAGTTCACGGTAACCGGTACTAATGTTGAAGTAGACAGAGCTAACAGTAAGCTGAAATTAATAGATAAAGTTGGTGCAGATACAACAACAACAATTAAAGCTTGGAACAATAAGGGTGAAGTAGTTGCTGAGAAGACAGTAGCACTTAAGAAAGCTGCTCCTGCGAAAGCAACTGTTACGATGGCTTATGATAAGGGCACATTAAAAGCTAGCGTTACTGCAAAAGACCAGTACGGTGTTGATATTGCAGCTCCTGCCGGAAAATACTACAGCAGCGATGCAGCCATATTTACAGTTGATGCTGATAGCGGTCAAGTAACGAAAGTTAAAGCCGGAACAGCTTTGGTACGTTTCGTATCCACCGACGGTGTATGGGCTAGAGAAATATCAGTTACATTAGACTAATTGATTAACTCAACACAAAATTAAGAGGGCAGAGCAATCTGCTCTCTTTTTTTGGTTTAAATTTATAGGGGATTGTATCAGTTTTGTTACATTTCCTATTCATATATATTTATCTGATATAATGTACATGTTATGAAAAGAGCGCTTGGTATCATCTTAATAGCGGTTGTTCTTTTAAGTAGTTGTGTTGTATTTCCAAAGGCATATACTTCGGTGGAAATAGCATACGGGTTGAATATTCTTAGAGGAACCGGAAGCGGTCTGGATGAGGCTTATCTTTCCTCCGTTCCGACCAGAAGTAATGCCGCCATGATTATACTTAGATTATTGGGGTTGGAAGATGAAGCTCTGGAGTATGAGGAAACCGCTACTTTTCGTGATGCTTCTTCGGCTGCTCCTTACTGGCAGCCCATACTGGCATATCTGTATGCCAATCCTTCTGTAGGGTTTTCCGGTTTCGGTGACGGCACATTCAATCCCAACGGCAGTATAAATGCTCAGATGCTTGCTAAAGTTTTGTTGACTGTGCTGGGATACAGACAGGATGTGGATTTTTCCTGGAATAGTACACTTTTGTTTGCCGAATCGGTAGGATTACGGTCCTTGAAGAATAAGGCGGGTATTACCAATACCGATGTAGCTGTAGCGCTGGTGGAAGCTTTGAATATACGTACCAAGGAAGGATATACACTGGTTACCGAGCTTGTGGCAGCCGATGTTATCAGTCTGGAACGGGCGGAAAAGTACGGGTTTGTTGTAGAAAGTACGGAGGTTATGATTTCCGGAGCTTCGGTTACGGGAGTAAGAAGTATAACGGTGCAGTTCTTTATGCCCGTGTCGGCTGATACATCCGTTGTTTTAAGAAAAGATTTGATAGGAATAGCCAATACATATGAGTTTTCCGCTAACAGAAAGAAGCTTGTTATAACCACATCCGCTACATTGAGTCCCGGTACCTATACGGTGGTTGTCGGGGGAGCGGTGCAGAATTTAACCGTGGAAACGGAAAAGGCGCAGTCTTTGGTAATAACAGGTGACAGGTTGTATAAGACTTTCGGGCAGGATATAGGGTTGAAGTTGTTGAACCAGTACGGAGAACCTATGCCTTTGACCGATGTTACGGTGTCCGCAACCAACAAGACATCGGGAACAAGAAAAGTAATTGTTAATAAGACAGAAACATCGGTACTTATAGATGCCGCTTTAACGAATATAGGGGATCAGATATATATATATGCTTTGGATAATAAGACGCTGCTCAGTGATTCGGTTCAGCTTACCGTTCAGTCGGTGCCGGCTATTAAACGTATCAGTGTAACTGAAGTTGCGGAAGCATCGGGTAAGGAAAGGATATTTGAAGATACCTCCATGCATGTTATTAAGCTGTCGGCTTATGACCAGTACGGGCAGGTGTATAAGGTAAGGCAAGCCGATATAGACAGCGGCTCCTTGATGCTTATTTCCTCCAATTCCTTAAGCGTAAGCGTATCAAGTATAAGGGTAAACAGCGAAGGCAATCTTCTTTTTAATGCGGGAAAAGCCGGAGATACAAGATTACATATTATTGTAAAGGAAGAAGGCATATCCACATCGGCGGATATACAGGTATCACAGGCACCGTTTTTGTCAAGCATAAAAGCGGAACAATTACCTTCCACCATATTTAAAAATGAGAGAATTGAAGTAAATGTAATGGGTTATGACCAATATGGGAATATATATGAAATGACAGCGGCCGATGCGGTGTCATATACATCATCGGATACCGCGGTAGTACCTACGGCAAATATACAGATAAGTAACGGAGTGTTGTCTTTCAATACTTTAAGTAGCGGTGTTGCTACCGTGAATTACAGTATTAAAGGCGGTATTCAGCCTTTACTTACCGTAAATGTAAATGACGGAAATGTACCGTATATAGTTACAGGAATGAATTTGCCCTTTACTCATTTTGAAAAGGGAGTAAAGAATGTTGTATTGGATTTGGATGATGTTGTTGTGGTAGACCAGTACGGTAACCCCAATTCGTTAAGTTCCAGACCTTCATGGGATACGGTGGAATGGGGTGTATATATAGATAAAGTATCGGGTAACAGTTTTGCATTTTCCGGCAATACTTTCAGTACAACCGATATTCCGGGAACCGATGTATTTAATATTTACATAACCCGTGACGGAAGAATAATGGACAGGTCGGGTTACAGTTTCAGCCTTACCAATGTGGATTCGGAGAATATACAGATATTCGATATAGAGGTACCGGAAGTTATTTACGGAGGAGCTAATAACAGGATTGATGCTCATACCAAATATATATCCATAAGAGGATATACATTGTCCAATGAAAGGGTGATGCTTAAAACCGACCAATCGGGACTTCCTACCGTAATATCATCGGTAACCGTTACCGGGAACAAAGTTTATGTTGATACCGCAACATGGGCTATTAAATTCCACTCATATTATACCGAGAATGATATTGTCACGGTTAAATTCTGGAAAGAAAGCAAGGAAGTCAAGTCGGCAGATATAGTGGTGTTGGCAGCCGAGTCCAAGGTCAGCAGGATTGAATATGATGCCAATCAGTCATTTGTGATATCCTCAAGAGAATTCTATACCGAACCTTTACGGATATATGACCAATATGATATTACAGCCAATTTACCTTCCAATACCAGGTGGTTGTGTAACAGCAATTTTGTGGATTCCATTACATTTGATCCCGTTGCCAAGAGGTTGAAGATAGTTGTCAGAGGGACGGTTACTACCGAAACCGAAGCCATTATATCTTACATAGCTCCCGACGGATCCTTCGCTTTCAGAGGATTCTATACAATAATGCCGGGAACATATTGATTGAAAATTATGGAATTTTTATATATTATTAAAAAAGGATATGTATTATGGGACATAAAATACTGGTTGTAGACGACGAAAAGAATATAGTGGATATTTTAAAGTATAATCTGGAAAAAGAAGGTTATGATGTCATATGCGCTTATGACGGCAAAGAAGCCATATTTCAGGCATTGAAGCATAAGCCCGATCTTATTTTATTGGATATTATGTTGCCGGAATATGACGGATTTGTGGTATGCAGAAAGCTTCGTGAAAGCACCACCGTTCCTATAATAATGCTGTCGGCAAAAAGCGAAGAGCTGGATAAGGTTATAGGATTGGAAATGGGAGCGGACGACTATATGACAAAGCCTTTTTCCGCAAGAGAGCTTATAGCCAGAGTGAAAAGCAACTTACGCAGAGTCAGTTACGCAAATGTGGATAATTCCGAATTATTATCCTTCAAGATAAGAGATTTGGAAGTTGATGAAGGAAAATGCGAAGTATTAAAGAACGGTCAGGTTTTGGAGCTTACCGCACGTGAGTTTGAGCTGCTGGTCTTCTTCATGAGAAACCCTGAAAAAGTATTCAGCAGGGAGTTCTTACTGGACAAGATATGGGATTATGAGTATTACGGAGAGATGAGGACGGTAGATGTCACGGTCAGCAGGTTAAGAGAAAAACTTTCGGGTGATCCTAACGAGTACATAGTAACGAAAAGAGGAATGGGCTATTATTTCAAAAAAGACTGATAAGCATATATCCTTACAGACCAAAATGGTCTTCTACATCTGTATCATAGCTGTATGTATGATAATACCTGTCGGTGTGCTCATGAATAATAACGTGGAGCAGTATCATTACACGCAGTTTACAGGCAATATCGAGAACGGCAGGAAAATGCTCAATTATACGCAAGGGGAACCTCTTAACATATATACGGTATACACCGATATGAGAGACCTTTATGCTTCCTCATTCGGCATATACGGAGATAACCGCAGTTTTACCGTAGTGGACAGAAATACCAATGAAATATACAGTAACGATTCGGTTTTTTTATCGCAAGACAGCTCTTTATTTATAAATGAGTTGTTTTTGTCATATAATTTCCTGTCTTCCATGGCGGGCACACCGTTAAACAGCAAAGCGTTACAGAATATAAGGGGAAGAACATTCTATGATTATGCCATAACACTGGAAAACTTGGTTATATATTTCCGCTATTACAAAACCGATTGGCAGGCTATGGTTATGCAGTTTAACGAAACGCTGCTTACGGCGTTGCTGTTTTCCATAGCGGTGGCATTTGTTGTTGGTTATCTTTTATCCAGAGCCATAAGCAGACCCATTAAAGATATGACCGTTCGTACAAAGGCAATTGCCGAAGGGGATTTCGGAAGAACATTGGATGTAAAGGCGGATGACGAAATAGGACAGCTTTCCACAAGTATAAATAACATGAGTTACAGCCTTAAGAATATGTTGGATGAAATATCTTCGGAAAAGAACAAGATGGAGATAATATTGGACAATATCGAAGGCGGAGTTATAGCTTTCAACCTTGACGGTCAGATGATACATAACAATCCGGCTGCATATACGCTGCTCAACAGACCGGATATGGATTTCACGCTGGAGAGCTTCGTGAAAGAATATAATCTGGATATTGATGTGTCGGATATTCCCGCCGATTTTTATAAAGAAGACATACTTCCCGTTGATGAAGAGATGCTTGCATTCAGTATAGCTTCTTTTAAGGACAGTCTGGACAATGCCGAAGGTGTCATTCTGCTTTTCAGAAATATAACCGAGCAGTACAGATTGGACCGAATGAGAAAAGAGTTTGTTGCCAATGTGTCGCATGAACTTAAAACCCCTCTTACTTCGATAAAGAGTTTTACCGAAGCTTTAATGGAAGGTGTGGAAGATCCCGCTACCGAGCAGCACTTTTTAGAGGTGATAAATTCCGAATCGGACAGGATGGACAATCTTGTAAAGGATCTTTTGCAGTTGTCCTCCATGGATATGGGAAGAATGATATTGAAAATCTCCCATCACAATGTAACCTCCCTTATAACCGATGCGTTACAGGCAGTGGAAGCGGAGGCAAAACAAAAGAATCATACATTAATTTCCGATATTGCTTTTAAAGGAATAGCATATTTCGATTATGACAGAATGCTTCAGTGCCTGATAAACCTGTTGGTCAATGCAATTAAATATACCGATGAGTCGGGCAGGATAGAGATAAAGGCTTACGAAGGGTCGCATAAATTGTGTATTGCGGTCAAAGACAACGGCATAGGTATTTCCAAAAAAGATCAGGAAAGACTGTTTGAAAGATTTTACAGGGTGGATAAAGCCAGAACCCGCATAATGGGCGGAACGGGCTTAGGTCTTGCCATAGCAAGCGAGATAGTTAAAGCGCATGACGGTGATATAAAGGTGGAATCAAAAGTCAATCAGGGTACGACCATTACGGTTTCGATACCGTTGGGTAAGAAGGAGGCGGCACAATGAGAAAGAGCATCGCTTATCCTCTGCTTATAATATTAATCCTGCTGACCGTTTTCCAGTCATTTATGCTTATTAATTATCACTCCACCGGAAGACTGCTTCCCAAGAAGGTTATTCCGGGGTCAAATACGGTGACCGATGTCATGAACTTTGAAGAGTATCTTCTGGAAACATACATACAGCCGTCGGAAATAACCATGACTTCCGGAGAAGGTCTCAATGTCCATAAGATAACCAAACAATCTTCGGCATATTACACTCAGATATGGAAAGATACGGTTACTCTGCTTGATACAATCTCCGAGCTGAAAGTCTATGAGATATATGATGCGGATAAGTGGAACGAAATGACCGGAAAATCCGGATATATAGTCAAGTTCGGATATGACTGCCCCATAGAGTTTATCAACCGGATAAGCGACTCGGTCAACACCAATAATGAGATTAAAAGTATTGATAAGATAATGATTTTACCGGAAAGTACCGATGAAGGCGATGTGTATATAAATAGCGGGGAAAAGGTTTACAGGTATATAGGGGTAAAACTGAACGGTTTACTTAAGGGGAATGAGTTTTTAAGCATATATGAAGAGATAAAGCAAAAAAGCGATATAACATATGTATATCTTAATGAGGTGGTTTCATACGACAATTTCAAAGGAAATATTCAGCCCGATACCACTGTAGTGATAGCGGATGACAGCATTACAATCGGAAGTATAAGGGTGGCCGGATATGAACTTCTGACAGAATGTATGCTCAACCTTCAGATAGAACCGGATGTAAATAACCTGTCACCGCAGGTCACACGCTATATATCGGAAATTAAAACCAAATTGTTCGGTGTTTATTCCGATATATATAGGGTAATAATTGCACAGAACAGGGATTTGACTTTTTCCGACCAGTACAATATCTACACTATTCATACCGACGGCTCGGTCACTTACAGATATGCTTCGGCATCACAGATACAGGAAAAAGGAGAGATTTCTTTAGCTTTCAATAATGCTTTAAGTATGCTTGCCGATCTTACTTCGTTATCGGCAGCCGAGAAAAATCCGCCCGTGTTGGCTTTTGTCGGAATAGAGGAAGATTGCTATGAGTTCCGTTTTGTATACCGCTACAACGGTTATCCCGTCCTGCTGGATAAGGAGAAGTATTGTATAAGCATAACCGCAACGGCGGACAGAGTGGTGGCTGCCGATGTAAATCTTTTCGATATTTCCGATGCCTCATTACCTACAGTTATGTACGACTTACGTACATTTAATATGCTTTCGGAAAATGATATGGCTTTAGGCTCCATAAAAGCAAACGGTATGTATATTGCATACATAAAAGATGACAGTACCGTGCTGCTGCCTAAATGGATAATTGAGGGAGAGGAAATAACGGAACTCGGACTGAAGGAGGTTAAGCACTGATGGATTCTAAAAAAGCTCTCAGGATAATAATCGTGCTTCTGCTTGCAGTCAATATATTCATGGCCGCCTTTATTATCAATCTTGTCTATTCCGAACCGGATACAAAAGATGAGCATAAGTATATAACCGAGATACTTGCATACAGGGATATCACTTTGGATTGTGAAATACCCCAATATGCAGCACCGAGTGCCGTAATTGTAAAATCCGATTCGGATAACAGTGCGCTTTTGTCTTATCTGGAAGCGCAGGGCGGTACCATATCCGATTCACAGGAAGACATAATCATATATACTCCTGCGGTTAAGCAAAGATATGAGGATCTTACACTGGAAACCGCTGCAAAGATAGCGGATGATTTCATTCAGAAACTGCCGGTAGACAGCCAATCATATATGCCCGATTCCATACTGACAGCCGGTGTCGGGGTATATAAGGTAAATTATATATATCTTGACGGTTCCTACTGTATTTACGATAAGAAGATAGAAATGACGATAAGTAAGAACGGAATAGACCGTGTATATATCGGATGTCCCGAATATACTGTAGCGGAGACGGAATATAACAGACCTATGGTTTCCGTAGGCAATATATTGGTTAGCGGGTTTACCCGTCAGGGTCGTTCTTTCATCACCATAAAGAAAATAGATGCGGGATATATATATGATAAGAACACATCGTCTTTTGTCAATGTGTGGCGAGTGATGTATAACAACGGGCAGGAAAGATATTTCTCATCGGTTGACGGGACGGTTATTGTTGCGGATTAATCAAATCCCTTAATAATCATGTCAATATCCATGTTTCTACGTAAATCCAAGCCTACCGATGAAGCAATTAATATACCACCTTTCAAAATGAAATTCTTCCTATATGAAATGATTTGATAATGTCGCTATAAATGTCGGTATATATTGACATAATGTCGCATATAGATATATAATCATTATGAGGTGATATCTTATGAAATATTATGAATCCAACCGGCTTGAATTGAAAGAGAAATTGAACGATAAATTTATCCGTGCGGTTGTTGCGTTTTTGAATACCGATGGCGGCAGAGTACTTATCGGTGTAACTGATGACGGAACAGTAGTGGGAGTTAATGAGGTTGATAAGACCTTAAAACAGATTGCAGATATTATTACCGCTCAAATTGAGCCGTCTCCGACAGATAGCGTGAAAACCGAAATTCTTATGGAAGAAGGTAAGGTGCTTGTTTCCGTTTCGGTTTTGAAGGGAATAAAGCCTATATACTGCATCAAAAAATACGGTTTTTCCTCCGTAGGTTGTCCCATTCGTGTCGGATCTACCTGTCGTGAAATGACTGAAGAACAGATTGCAAATCGTTACAAGTTGAAGTTTCTGAATAATGATTTAATAACGGAAGCGGTTACCAACCTGCCTTTACTTTCTTTTCGTTCACTCAAGCAGTATTACCTTGATAAAGGATATAGGCTCAACGAGGATAACTTTGAGACAAACCTGTATTTAATAGCACCGTCAGGAAAATACAATATTATGGGTGAGCTTTTGTCAGACAATAATAGGTATTCTCTAATATATGTGAAATTCAGAGGATTGGATAAAGCATCTATTTCACAGCGAACCGATTACGGACAGCGTTCATTGATATTTGCGTATGAACAGCTTATGAACCGTATTGCTTCGGAAAATATTTGCACTACCGATACAACAATAAGACCGAGAAAAGATACCTATCTTTATGAGTATGACTGTGTAAAAGAAGCAGTTATCAATGCTATTGTTCACAACGACTGGTTGATCAGCGAACCGCAAGTATCTTTTTATACCGACAGATTGGAAGTTTTTTCCCATGGCGGATTACCGCACGGGTTAACGAAAGAAGAATTTTTCCGCGGAATAAGCAAACCGAGAAATTTAAGATTGATGAAAATATTTTCCGATTTGGATATTGTGGAGCATACAGGGCACGGTGTCCCGACAATAATCAGGAAATACGGAAAGGAAGTCTTTGATATTACCGATAATCATATTATGGTTACAATTCCCTTTGAAAGAAGTGTTTTAAATGAAGTTATTCAGAATAATGTCGGAATAAATGTCGCTACAAATGTCGATATAAATAAAACTGAAAAAGATATTATGGAAATAATATTGAGAGAACCGAGGGCTACATACGGTGTTATTGCCGAGAAGATAGAAAAAACACCTAAGACGGTGGAGCGCAACTTATCCAAGCTAAAAGAGAAGGGATATGTAATTCGTCAAGGTTCTAAAAAAAGCGGTTGGTGGAAGGTTATCAAATAGACATATATTCATTGTTTTGTTCACCTTACATGAAAAGAGTGTATAATTATATATGACTTAAAGTATGACAAGGAGATGTGTATCATGGATTTTTATTCGAATTTAAGAAATAAGCTTCAGGCAATGAAAGACGGAGGTACTTACAAAGAGTATCAGTATCTTACAACACCTATGAGTAATAAATCGGATATTGAAAAATATGACGAGGTTATCGTATTGTGTTCCAATAACTATATAGGGCTTTGCAATAACAGGGAAGTAATACAGGCAGGACATGAAGCATTGGATAAATACGGTGCAGGTGCCGCTTCCGTCAGATTTATCTGCGGTACTTATGATATACACAGGCAACTTGAGAAGGAAACGGCGGAGTTTATGCATACCGAGAGCTGTTTAACATATATGTCGTGCTGGAATGCCAATACCGGTGTAATTCCCGCTATTGTTTTTGAAGGAGACTGTATCATATCCGACGCGTTGAATCATGCCAGTATAATAGACGGATGTCGTTTAACCAGCAGGAAAGTGGAAAGATTCGTATACAAGCATTCGGACATGGAAGATCTGGAGCGGCTTCTGAAAGAAGGCGAAAGGTTCAACACAAGGCTGGTTATAACCGACGGCGTGTTTTCCATGGAAGGCGATATTGCCAAACTGGATGAGATATATAAACTGTGCAAGAAATACAAAGCAATCTTATTGGTGGATGATTCCCACGGAATGGGTGTAGTAGGTGCAACGGGAAGGGGAGCCATAGAATATCACAATCTCTTAGGCAAGATAGATATTATAACCGGAACATACGGTAAAGCGCTCGGAGGTTCGGCCGGAGGTTTTGTGGCCGCTAAAAAGGAAGTAATCGATATGTGTATCCAGGCCTCCAGAACATCGCTGTTCACAAACAGTCTTCCGCCGGTTGTTGCGGCAATGTCGTTAAAAGCAATACAGTTGCTTAAGAGAGATAACAGCATTATAGAGTCGTTACATAAGAAGGTAAAATATCTGCGTCAGCGACTGCATGAAGAAGGATTCGAGCCTTTGGAAGGAGAAAGTGCAATAGTGCCTATAATTGTGGGAGATACCGCAAAAGCCATCAGAATAGCCAAAGCTATGCTGGAAAAGAAGGTTTATGTTACCGGATTCGGATTTCCCGTGGTCCCGGAGGGTACCGCAAGGATAAGAATACAGGTTTCCGACGCGTTGTCTTACGAAGATATCGATTATTCGGTTAAAGCTTTTAAGGAAGTATTTGATAATCTGTAGTATAAGACGTTCCTGCTTGGGACGTTTTAATATACTTAAATATATTGTGTGAGGTGTGAAATGGGTGCTTCGGTAATTAACTGTAAGTTCGGTTCCAATCTTCTTTACTATCAGGATGAATGTAATGTTATACTGCCGTCTTTGGCAAAGCCCAAAGATTTAAAGGTATTGTATCTTCTGCACGGTATGCACGGGACATGCCATGACTGGATTACATATACAAATATAGTAAGGCTTGCCGAGAATTATAGAGTTGCGGTGGTCTGCCCCAACGCAAAAAACAGTTTTTATGCCGATATGCGATACGGTGAGCCTTTCTACACATATCTTACTACCGAGTTTATGGAGTATGTTCAACGCACATTCGGATTTTCCGCCAAGAGAAAAGACAATATTATTGCCGGTTTATCCATGGGAGGATACGGTGCTTTGAAAATAGCATTTAATAATCCCGACAAATTCTGTATTGCGGGAAGTTTTTCCGGAGTGTTGGATATGGCGAACATTAAAGGTTTTGTTACCGGCGATGAGCAGACCGACAGGAAAAATATGCAGTTGTTTATAAGCATTTTCGGTGAAGACCCCGTACTTTTAGGAACCGACAACGATCTTATTTCTCTTGTACAAAGAAACAAGACGGTTAACGGATATTCCGTAAAAGACCTTTTGGTTTATCAGTACTGCGGAACATCGGATTTTCTTTCCCTTCACAACATGAGTTTCAAAAAGTGTGCGGAAGAAGCGAAATTAAACCTTAAATATGCTACCGACGGCGGCTCCCATGATTGGGAGCGCTGGGATGAGCAGATAGCTCTGTTTTTGCAGGAGTATTTCGGATAAATTATGGTAGGCCGTATTAACATTATTATCATGGCAATATCTGCAGGGGCATTTATAATTCTGCCCCTTGTTTTTTCTGTTGTCATGATTATACGGAAAAAAACAAAGTCCATGCTTTTAGGTATGGCGAGTTTTTCCATTTACGGAATTGTAGTGAAAAATCTTATATTCTCCCTTATTTTCCTCGTTCCTTTTTTGAAGACACGGTTGTCTTCCGATTATATTGTTTATTCTCTTTTTATCGGTATTACAAGTGCTTTAATACATATGGCTACAAGATATGCTCTGCATAGAAAGATAGGTATTAAAGACAAAGCAGCTTTTTCAGCAGGCGAATCGGTCATTCAGTGCATATATGTGGGCATACCCACAACGATAATAGGTCTTGGATATGCCGTTACAATAAATCTCGGAGGTTTTGAATATATAGGGATAACAAATAAAGTACTGCCCGCTTTAACCTCCCTTATTAATGCCGACTGTACCGAATATCTGCCGTACGTTATCTATCCGCTTTTTGCGTTTGCATTAAACTGGATGACTGTTGACCTGTTTATTAAAAACAAGTTTGTGTCGGCGCTTACCGAAGCCGTTATCCTATCAATCTATTCATACTTTATGCTGTGCAGGTTATATATTCCCGGCACAATATTTCTTTCGGCTGTAACGGTAGTGATTGTGGTTGTACTGATAATATCAGCATCAAAAAAACAAGTCGGAAAAAGGCTTGATTCGGTTGACACAACTACCCTTTTATGATTAACTAATTATACAACTCAATATGCGATTTTTACGGTAAAAGCAATTTTTTAATAGGGAAGCAGGTGAGAATCCTGCACGGTCCCGCCGCTGTGAGAAGGAGCGATTGCAATAAACCACTGTAGAGATACGGGAAGGTGCAAAAGCGATGAATTCCAGTCAGAAGACCTGCCGTAGGATATAGCATACATTGCTTGCGGAAGATGGGGAATGTAATTTAATCCTTTTCTCTGCAAGAAGAGGATTTTTTAATTTTAACGGAGGATTGAAATTATGAGAAGAAGTACAAAGATGATCTGCATGATAGTAATAACGGCATTACTTATTGCAATGACACCTGCAGTATTCGCTGCACAGACGGAATATGCATACATACGCATAGAAGGATATGAAGGCACTTTAGTGGAAAAGACAGCGGTACCTTTGAACAGGTTTGACCTGAAGTCCTACGGAGTTACCGAAGAGCCTTCAGATTACAGCGTGCTTCATGCGGTAATATATGCTTTGAAGGAAAAAGGACATGACCCGTCCAAAGCAAAGGTCTTGGAAGCAAACGGCGGTTCCTACATTTCTTCGGTACTGGGGCTTAAAGCCGAAGGAAATGCCGGTTGGATGTATGTTCTGAACGATGAATCGTCATGGAATTCCGTAAAGGACCAGAAGCTGGAAAAAGATGATTATGTAGTTCTCTACTATATCAAAGACTGGATGAACTGCTCCTATTCCACATTCGGTGTAGCGGACGAGTATGAAGTTGACGCATTTACCACAGTAAAGCTCAACCTTAAGCATCAGGTAACCGACCCCGTTACATGGGCTGCTTCTAATGAGAATCTTGCAGGAGCGGTTATAACGGTGGACGGAAAGAAGACCGATGCGGTAACGGATGAATTCGGCAATGCCTACCTTACATTCAAAGATAAAGGTACACATGTAATATCCGCCGAGAAATATGTTGACGGTATAAACACCATCTCCCGCTCCTATGCATACATAGATGTGCAGGGTAAAGGTGTGGCTGTAAACATATATACAACCGATAGGACCTACAGAGCGTGTGTGGAGCCTAAAGGGTTTGATCTTGCAAAATACGATGCATCATCGGAGTGTGAGTTTTCCGCTTTACATGCCATAATTGCGGCACTCAACAGTAACGGTTTTGATGCAGCCGATCCTAAAATTGCTAATTACAACAAGGGTTCTTTTATATCCGCATTGGCGGGAGTGGAAGCCTCGGGCAATTCCGCATGGATGTATACGGTAAATAACCAAACATCCTGGTTTGCGGTAAATGAACAGCCGCTGACTGACGGAGATGTTCTGGATATTTATCTTTTGAACGATTGGGCAACCGATACCTATTCTTACTTTGATATGACAAGCATAAAAGTCCAAGGCGGTGAGAATATACGAGTGAGATTGTATCGCCATGTACTGGATTTTGTCACATGGGAAACATCGGTTCATCCTTATGCAAACTGTGAGATAACGGTAAACGGACGTAAAGCGGGATATGTAACCGATAACGACGGATATGTAAATCTTAAGTTTAACAAAAAAGACATTTATGAAATATCCGTATTGCCCAAGGAAGACAATATTTCCAGAGCATCGGTGACCGTTGAAGTAACAAATGACAGCGATATATCTTTGGAGCAATACAACGATTACAAGGAAGTAACCGATAAGTACTTAACATACATGGAAAAGGCGGTAGGTAAATATATCATGAACGGGGATCAGGATAATAATCTGAGACCTGCCGATGAAATTACCAAAGCGGAATTCCTTACAATGCTCGTACGTGCATCCAAACTGGACGTACCGGGTAAATACAGGAAGAGATATACCGATGTCGTTGCAGGCAACTGGTTCGGAAGTTTTGCTCAAGCGGTATTCAGATACGGTCTGGCAAAGCATGATAAAGGATTCCTTTATCCCGATGCCGCTGTTTCATCGGATATTGCGCTATATGCTTTGAATACGGCATTTGCATCGGATGCCGCTTTGAGTGATGCACAGAAAGCGGTATTTGCTGAAGGTTTAACGCGAGAAGAAGCTGCCTACCTGATAATAAGCTATATGGAGGCTACAGGCAGATAAATGAGAAAGGCTCTGACTGTGATATTGGCTGTATGCATTTTGCTGAGCACTGTCAGTGTAAGTGCTTCAGAAGATGTGTATGTAAAAATATCACAGTTATACCTTGAAAAAACGGCTCTTTCCGTATGGGAAGCTCTCGGACTTTCACTGAACGGTTATAGAATACCGGACTCATATTATGCGACATTAAAAGAAGATATTGTGAGCAGAAACGGAGTCTACAGGACATCTTTGGAGTATGCCAAGATAATAATCCTTTTAAAGCAGGGCGGAAAGAATCCCAAGGATTTTCACGGATATAACCTTGTTTCACTGCTTCAGTCATTCAAGAACATAGATAAATCGGGAATAAACGGCGTTATTTTCACCATTTTCGCATTGAACGACATACAATCGGAAAGTAATGCGATATGGACAAAAGATAATCTGCTTCCTCTGCTTTTGGAATATCAAAATGAAGATGGAGGTTTTCCGTTGGTAAAAGGGTGGGGTTCGGATAATGATTTAACTGCAATGGCTGTGTCCGCACTGGCATATTATCCAGACAATAAGCAGGCAAAAGAAGCCATAGATAAGGCTTTATCCTATTTGAGCGGTAAACTGGACAATGACGGATTTATGTATTATCAGAACTCCGACAGTTCGGAAATTCTTTCTCAGATTATTATTGCATTAAGTACCGCCGGCATTTCCTTGAACGATAGCAGATTTGTTCGTAACAACAAGACACTGTATGATACTTTGATTGAAAAATATATGACAAAAGATTTTCGTTTCAGGCATAGTATTTCACAGGAGGCCAACGATATGGCAACCGAACAGGCTTATTTAGCCTTAAGTGCGATTAAAACCGGTTATGTATATGCAAAGAAAGAAAAGACTATTGTACCGGATCCGACCCCATCACCTTCACCGACTGCATCTTCAACAGTACCGCCGGAAATTATCCATGAACCGACAAATCCGGATGTTGCAAAGAAGACGGGATTTTCCGATGAGGAAAGAATTTCAAAGCGGTATTATAGCGATGTTTTGACAGCATATACTGAAAAACTGGTTGTAGGTGACGGAAGCAATTTGCGACCTTTAGATAATCTTACCCGGGCTGAGGCATGTGCCATTCTGTACAATGTTGCACAGTTGGGTATCAATGTTTTCATTCCCAGATTTAAGGATATCGGGAAGGAGAGTTGGTATTCAAAATATGTTATTGCGTGCTATCTTAACGGAATAATGTTCGGGGCGGATGAAGTATGTTTTGAGCCCGACTCATATATAACGGTTTTTGAACTGACCGAAAGTATTAACAGGATGTCCGGAACGGATGTAGTGTATGATGACGGTTTTATAACAAGAGAAGCAGCTATATCATTGATAGTGAGGATTTTTTACGGAGGTTTTGATTAATGAAACGTGCGGTATATATTATTTTTTTATTATGCTTAATATTTGTCTTAATAACCGGTTGCACAAAGGATACCGATGTTTCGGAAGGGTATGTATACGTGACCATAGATGCAACCAAAGCGGATAAAGGAATAATCTTGTCGGAATATGCGGTAAGTCTGAAAGAAGGCACGACGGTATTTGATATTACCTTTGCGGCATGTAAAGATAACGGGATTCTGATGTCCTCCAGAGGAACGGTAGTTACCCGTTATATTGAAGGGATTGCCGATTTATATGAATTTGATTTAGGACCTGCCAGCGGTTGGGTGTATTATGTGAATGACATATCGGCAACTATAGGCTGCGGTTTATATGAAATAAAAGAAGGGGATAAAATAAGGTGGGAATACATAATAGAATGACAAGTCCGTTCGGTATATCTCATCCGTTTACACTGTTGATGTACTATACGGCTTTATTTTCCTGCATATTTATATTCAGAAATCCCGTCTTCATCCTGTTTCTTTTTATAGCGTGTTGTCTTATGGCGATTTACTATGCCGGAGCGGATAGCTTCTTTAAGTCAATGAAATGGATAGCTCTGATAGGCGTTGCGGTTCTTGTTCTTAACGCGTTGCTTGTCCACAGGGGCAGTACAGTCTTATTCTTTCTTTTCAAAAATCCGGTAACAAAAGAAGCATTGATATACGGAGTGTACAACATGCTTATGCTCATGTCGGTAATGGCCACATTTATATCCTTTAATGTATTACTGGACAGCCCTAAGTTTTTGTACCTTTTTTCCGGTATACTGCCTAAACTGTCTTTTGTTTTTGATATGGCTTTGCGGTATATTCCTTTATTCAGAAAGAGAGCATCCGACCTTGCCGCGGTCCGGTCGGTAAACTCCGACAGGGAGCATATGACTTTTATACAAAAGATTAAAACATACGGTATATACTTAAAAGCTCTGACCGCCTGGAATTTGGAAGAGGGTATGGAAACGGCGTTGAGTCTAAAAGTCAAAAACTACGGCACGCATAATAAAGTGCATTATGCAAAATACCGCTGTACTTTAAGAGATATTTTTCTGTCGTCGGTATTTGTTCTTTTTACTTTATTTGTGTTCATAGCGGCAATTTCGGAGCATACAGGATTTACCTATTATCCCGTTACCGATTCCGTTAATATTAAGGATTTCGGCATTGTACTGTTTATTACCATGATATCGGTTATTTATCTGCCTTTCATAACAGAAGGTATTGCATATGTAAAGAGAGGATTTATTAAGTTATGGCTTCAAAAGCGCTGATAAGCATTAAAAATATGGGATTCACATATGAAAACTATGCCATGGGTAAGACGGTTAATAAGGTAGCTCTTACCGATATTAACCTGGATATATATGAAGGCGAAATACTTCTTATCATGGGGCCTTCCGGTTGCGGAAAGACCACTCTGCTTCGAAGTCTGAAAAAAGAAGCCGTTCCTTACGGAATTTCCACAGGTAAAGTGGAAAGCGCGACCGACAGCAGTAAAATCTCCATAGTGTTTTCCAATCCCGAAACTCAACTGGTCACCACAACGGTGTTAAGCGATCTGGCATTGACGATGGAGAACCTAGGCTATGATGCCTATACTCAGAAGAAGCGAATGAGTGAAACGGTAAGCTATTTCGGTATAGAAGATATTTTGCACAGGCATCCCGACACATTATCCGGCGGGCAGAAGCAGATAGTATCTCTTTGCTCACAGTTAATGGTGCATCCGGAAATATTGCTTCTTGATGAACCCATAAGTCAGCTGGATCCCATCTCCGCTCTGGAGTTTACCGATATTTTGCGTAGATTGAATGAAGAGATCGGTATTACCATAGTTATGACCGAACACAGACCCGACGATGTAATATCGTTGGCAAACAGGGTTGTATATATGGAAGATTCCCGTATACTGTTTCAGGGACAATCGCGTGAGGTGCTTAAAAAACTTTGGGAAACCGGCAAAGAGAGAGTGAGAGATTTTTTACCCGTAGTTTCAAAGTGCTCGCTGCTCATTGATAAAGAGAGACCGGCCTGCATAACATCAAAAGAATTGAATTTTATGGTGCGGGATTATTTACCGATAAAGAAGGCTCAAAAGGAGAATGATGATATTTCCTTTAAAATGTCTGAAGAAAAAACCGTCAGGATAAGAGAGTTATTTTTCGCATATACAAAGGAAAAGTATGCTATAAGGAATCTGGATCTGGATGTATGTAAAGGGGAGTTCTTATGTATAATGGGTAGCAACGGCTCGGGAAAAACCACCCTTCTTAAGATTATGTCTGGAATACTGAAACCTCATATCGGAAGGATAAAGGCATCATTCGGAAAGATACAGTATATGCCTCAGGAGTTGAATTTGTTTTTTACCGAAGACACGGTGTATGAACAGATGTCTTTTAAGGAAATGGACAAGGACTTATACCTGTCCCTGGTAGAGGAATTGAACTTAAAAGACATACTGTATAAGCATCCGTATGACCTTTCCTCGGGAGAACAGCAGAAAGCGGTGCTGGCATGTATGCTGTTGAGAAAGCCGGATTTTATACTTCTGGATGAGCCGACAAAGAGCATGGATCCTTCTTTAAAACGCGTAATATCGCGGTTATTAAAACAATCGGGAGCAACAATAGTGTGTGCCACACATGATTTGGAATTTGCCGCAAAATATGCCGACCGCTGTGTAATGATGTTTAATGGTGAGATAGCATACTCCATGGATGCAAGAAACTTTTTTAAAGAAAACAGATATTATACCACCTCGGTCAACAGAGCCTTCGGCAGGATTGATACCGATATGGTGCTGTACGAGGATGTGGAAAATGCATTCGGAGGAACAGTATGAAAAGACATTGGTACTTTTTCATAATTTCCTTTGTTCTTGTTATTGCTTCTTTGATACTGTCTTACAGCAGTATGGCATTGGCCCTGATACTTGCCATTATGGGTATACTGCTGATGGGATTCAATGTTTTCGAAAGAAAAGAAGTAAGTGCCGAGAAGATAGTATTGCTGGCCATACTTACCGCCGTATCGGCAGCCGGGAGGGTGCTTTTCTCCTCTTTACCCAGTGTTAATCCGTCTTCTTTTATAATCATAATGTCGGCAATGATATTCGGTCCTTCTTTCGGTTTTATGACCGGTGCTTTGACAGCTCTGGTCTCCAATATGTTGCTCGGACACGGACCGTGGACATTATGGCAGATGCTTTTTTGGGGACTGATGGGCTTTTTGGCGGGAGTGCTGAAAAAACCGTTAAAAGAGCATATGTGGTTCAGACTTGCCTACGGTTTTGTATGGGGATTTTTATTCGGTTGGGGAATGAATGTTTTTTATGTGCTGTCGGGATATATTGCCGAACCCGGAATAAAGACTTTTCTGGTTGCCTGTTCCGCTTCCTTTGTGCTTGATTTATTGCATGCAGGTACCAATCTTCTTCTGATACTGCTTTTGGGTAACGGGTTTATAAAGATATTTGAAAGAGCGGCAGCTAAATACGGTCTTAAGGATGTTCCTATTAAGAGAGAATAAATATATGGGAAGAATATCGGACAGTTAAAAGCGAACACTTTACAAACATATGTTCGTATTATATAATACGCCTGAAGGTAGGGGTATTATGGAAACTATTATTTTGCATGCGGACTTAAACAGTTTTTATGCTTCGGTGGAGTGTCTGTATAATCCTGCCATAAGAAATCTGCCGGTTGCCGTATGCGGAAGCGTGGAGAACAGGCACGGAATAGTACTTGCCAAAAATCAACAGGCAAAGGCTGTAGGTATAAGAACGGGAGAAGCGGTGTGGCAGGCAAAGCTTAAAGCCGCCAATCTTGTAGTGGTGCCTCCGCATTATGACAGATATCTTCGGTTCGGCAATCTTGCAAGAGAGATTTACTGTTCCTATTCCGAAAAGGTTCAGCCTTTCGGTATGGACGAGGCCTGGATAGATATTTCTTTTCCGGGCAGAACAATGGATCAAGGTTACGAGATAGCCGAGAAGATAAGGAGATGTATCAAATTTGAATTGGGCATAACCGTATCCATAGGTGTCAGTTTCAACAAGGTTTTTTCCAAATTAGGTTCCGATATGAAAAAACCCGATGCCGTCACCGTTATAGACCGAGACAATTACAAAGATAAGATATGGCCTCTTGATGTAGGGGAACTTCTGTATGTGGGATATGCCACTAAAAGAAAACTGAATAGTTGGAATATAAATACAATAGGGGAGCTTGCCAACATTGATGTAGTATTTATACGTGAGAAATTGGGAAAATGCGGAACGATACTTAAAGATTACGCAATGGGCAATGATTATTCACCGGTGGAGAATACCGAACATGAAACAATAATCAAATCCATAGGCAACAGCACCACTCCTCCGAAGGATTTATGTTCAACGGAGGATATAAAGATAACTTCTTTTGTATTGGCAGAAAGTGTTGCGAGAAGGCTTAGAGAACACGGACTAAAGGGAAAAACCGTACAGATATATATACGGGACTGCGATTTGGAATCGTTTGAAAGACAGGGACAGCTTTCCGATTACACCAATATATCCTCGGAAATAGCCGACAGAGCCATGAAACTGGTAAAAGCCAACTGGTATTTTAATAAGCCGGTACGCAGTTTCGGCATAAGGGTAACCGACCTTGCAAGTTCCAAAGGACCTATACAGATATCCATATTTAAAGAGGAAAATAAGCGCTTCAAGACAATGGACTTGGAATACTCCATAGATTCAATAAGAAAGCGATACGGACCGTATGCCGTACAAAGAGCGGTACTTATTCACGGGAGAGATTGCGGGGATTTATCCGACAGCACCGAAGCACTTATGAGGAAAGTTTCTTTTAACACGGGAGAGAAAAGATGACAGAAGATAAAAGGGTAAAAGAATATGTCAATGTTACCGTTAAATTTAAAAAGGACGGACAGATGATACCGGTTAATATAGAATGGGAAGACGGAAGAATATATACCGTAGACAGAGTATTGGATATAAGGAAAGCGGCAAGTCTCAAAGCAGGGGGTTGCGGAGTGCGGTATTTATGTAAGATAATGGGTACAGAGACATATATATTTTTTGAAGAAGATAAATGGTTTGTGGAAAGGAAAGCGTGATGTGCGGAAGATTTCTGAATTTGGAAGAAAGAGAAATATTTCCTTCCGACCTTGTGGAGATAGAAACCATACAAGGTACTATGGATAAGATATGGGGAGTGGTGAATAAGTACAATAACAAAACAGTCATCAATGCAAGAGGCGAGACCGTAAACGAACTTACTATGTTTAAATACATGAAGCCGTGCATAATACCCGCTACGGGATATTTTGAATGGGATAAGGATAAAAAGAAATATCTGTTCACAAAACCCGACCGCTCGGTTATATACATGGCAGGTGTATATAAAGAAGACAGGTTTGTTATAATAACAACGGAAGCATATGAGCAGTTTATGTCCATACACCATCGTATGCCGTATATAATATCCATAGCCGATATACCGGCATGGCTTAAAGACAGAAGATTATTAAACAGACGGGAAGAGTATATATATAAAAGAGCTTAAGGGGGAAGAAACAATGGCCAAATCAGCGGTTCAGAAAGCCAAATTATTGCATATCTACAAAATGCTGTATGAAAACACCGACGAAAATCATGTTATGACCGTAAACGATATAATACGGCAGCTGGCATCCGTAGGTATAAACGCCGAAAGAAAAAGCATATATGATGACATAAAAGTATTAAATGAATTGGGATGTGACATAATAGGTGTAAAATCCAAAACATACGGATACTACATGGCATCAAGGGAGTTTCAGATACCGGAGTTGAAGCTTATCATCGATGCTCTGGTAGCTGCCAGATTTTTAACCGAAAAGAAGACCAAAGAGCTTATTGACGGTTTATGCAATCTGGCATCACAACATCAGAAGAAAGAGCTTGTAAGGAATACCGGAGTATACAGTAAAGCTAAAAGTAAAAATGAGAATGTCTATTACAACATAGACAGCATAAACGAGGCAATATCCAAAAATGCCAAAATACGGTTCAGTTACTTTGACTATGACATTGATAAGAATAAAGTTTACAGGGGAGTAAAGGGGAAGTATAAGGTATCTCCGTATGCCCTGATATGGGAAGACGAGTGCTATTATCTTGTATGCTATTACGAAAGATATAATGTTACCCAGTTCAAAGTGGATAAAATGGAGTCCATAGAGATATTGAAAGAAAAGATTGATATGGATAAAAAAGAAGAGTTTGATCTTGTAACTTATACAAAACCCATGTTCAACATGTTTAAGGGAGAGCCCGTAAAAGCCGAGATTATTTTTGATATGTCTCTTTTGAATGTGGTGTTTGACCGGTTCGGGTTGGATATAACGGTATACCCCGTGGGAAAAAACAAATTCAAGGCTTTCCTGAATGTTTCCATAAGTCCTACATTCATAGCTTGGCTTTTTACATTCGGGGATAAGGCGCAACTGGTAGCTCCACAAAATCTGGTTGACGAGATAAAGAGTACTTTGAACAGCTTAAACAAGACATACGGTTGTTGAGGAAAAGTCGAGAAAAAACGCCGTTTTTAGCTATTTTCAAATTTATATAATCCTATAATATCAAGCTTTTACGAGTGTAGCATTTGTTTGACATCAGGGAGTATACAATTTGAGGAACGACAAACCGGGATTTATCTCTCTGCTAATTTAATATAATTCTCAACAATAATACCCGCATTATATCAATTCCATCAATGCTGTATATTCTCTCAAATACATCCCCTTGCGCATTTCATCTATACCTTCATATGAATTATGCTTTGAAAAAATATCTTTAATTTTAGAAATAGAATGCCATCTTGGTTCCATACCAACTTCCATCTCTCTTTTTGTTTGCTTTATTTCAGTTGTTCCTATTGCTTTACAGATAAAATACTTATTAACCCATTTACAATTTTCGTAGTATTCATCAATCTCCAGCAAGCAATGCGATATCTCTACTTTTACGCCTGTTTCTTCAGCTATTTCCCGAACACAGCATTCCGCTTCACTTTCATCGTCTTCCAAAGCTCCACCCGGAATCATCCACTGATTTGTTTTTGTTTCATATGAAAGCAGGATTCTATCTTCATCAATAACTATACCTCTACAAGCAGTTCTGATTTTATCCCACTTACCAAAGTAGTTTTCTCCAACAATATCTATAACTTTCACTTTCGCCTTTTCTCCAATAAACTCTAAATTTTTATCCTTTTGCAATCACAGTTTAAATTTAAATATGTTAGGAATAACCCCTGTTCCAAATGTCGCTATGCTCATCCTGTACATGGCTTTTGCGTGAATTCTGTCGTGCCAGAGAAATCTTCTTAAAACTTTTGGAATTGACCATTCTTCCCCATAACTGCCTTCGTAAACTTTGCCTGACAAAAAATTTCCTCTTGCTTCCAATTCTTCAAAGCCCCGAATACGATTTTCTACTATTGTCCCATCATTTGAAATATCCAATCCGATTTCTCCCCAATAATATGCATTGACATTTTTAGTGTGCAAATACATTTCCGAGGCGGTTCTGGGAGCAGTGCCGTAAAAAGTTTTTCTTACGGGTAGCACGCTTTGATTCTTATCATGGAAAGAATTATAAAGGCTTAAAAAATCATTTGCCGATTTCAACACAAGAACTTTTAGTCGCTCATACTCTTCAATTGACAAATCCTTTCTTTCCGTCTCGAATAAGACCTCTGAGTCTGCATCGCTAATGGATACATTCGTTGCGCTTTCCTGAGTAATTATCATTTTTATTAAAGACGGCGGAATTTCTCCCGTCCAGAGAAAATACGATTCAATTTCAATCGGCATTTTTTTCAAAGCCTCTTCTTTTGATGCTCCACGACTAAAAGCACCGATAACATTGCTTGAATATATCAAACTATCATTGCTATTATGTTCCCAAACACAGTGAACGATTATTTTGTCGTCAGTTGTCATCTTTGCCCCCTCAATTATATAAGCTTTCTCTATTGAGCATTTTTTCTAAAGTCAAATATTATCTCCTTTTCAGCCCGGCTTTTAATCCGATATCTTTAGTATATTCTGAATTGCAGTTATTAATACTCCAAGCTATCTTGATTCAGTAAGAAGTCATAAATATTCATTATTGTAATACCTTGCTCATTACGCCAAAGTGGAGCTTCATTTGCAACAACAATAATTTTTTTGAATGAGTCAGGTATTTTAATGAGTGATGCTTGTTCCTGATTCATCTTATTTAAATCCGGTACCGCAAAAGCGGATTGAACATAGTATCGTCGGCTTCCTCTGTTGGCAACAAAATCTACTTCAAGCTGTCTGCGTGTAATTTTCCCGGCACTGTTTTTTTCATCATGGGTAACAATTCCGACATCTACGGAATATCCTCGCAACAGGAGTTCGTTATAAATAATATTTTCCATTAGATGTGTTTCTTCATATTGACGGAATTCAAGCCTGGCATTTCTTAATCCCGCATCGCAATAGTAATACTTGCTTGGCGTTGAAATATATTTTTTCCCCTTTACATCGTAGCGACTTGCCTTTGAAATAAGAAAAGCATCGATTAAACAATCGATATAAGTTGCAATTGTTTTGTTGGACACATCTTTATACCCGTTACTTGCAAAAGTGTTTGCCAGTTTGTTAGGATTGGTATTTGAGCCAACCGAAGAGGCCAGAATATTCACCAGAATATCTATAATATCATCTCCGCGTAAGTTGTTGCGATTAATGATATCGTCCAAGTATACTTTTTTAAATAAATTCTTCAGAAAAATCTCCTTTTGCTCCGGTTTACGCTGCTCAACTATCTGTGGCATCCCGCCGTACATACTATATTCTTTCCACGCCTCTGCTTTTGTACCGCTGAAAACCGAACAAAATTCCGAGAACGAAAGCGGATAAATTCTGATTTCATCCCCTCTGCCTCTAAATTCAGTTAATATATCGCTTGATAAAAACTGTGAATTGCTTCCTGTAACATAGATATCTGCGTTTTTTATACGGTTTAACCCGTTAAGCAACTTTTCAAATCCCTCTACAAGCTGAATCTCGTCCAAAACAATGTAGTAAGTCCCATTATCGGTGATTTTGCTCCTGATATAGTCGCCAAGCAGTTTTCTATCAAGCATTTTTTCATTTTGTTCATCGTCGAGTCCAATCATTATAATATGATCCTCGGAAACACCGGAATTTATGAGCCAATCACGATATATGTTAAATAGGAGATAGGATTTTCCACAGCGTCTTATCCCCGTAATAACCTTAATCATGCCATTTTCTTTTCGGTCTATCAATCTATTCAAATAAAGATTTCGTTCTATCATGAATTACAATCCCCCTCAAAAACTTGACCGTTTTAGTAATACCATTATCCGCTATTATTTTTCATAAGTCAATACTATTCAAATTTGCAATCATATCCGGTATTTTCGCCATAAGTCTCTCTGTATTATTTTTCATAAATCTTACGTACAGCATCATTAGCTCTATTCCTGTTATGGCAGTTTCCCTTATCCGAGTTGGATATAAATATCATCAATCATACTTTGTGGAAACCCTGAAAACTTATTATTTGTACTTGTAAAGTAACGCAGTTCTACTTCCGACTACTTTAATATCGTTGTGGCGGGGTTGGTTTTGAAGTAGGTTGTTCCGTTTATTTTCTCCGACAACAGATAACTCTGCTCAACCAAATTGTTAAGTATTCTACTCCTTAAGTAACTCGAGTCCGTTATTCCTAAAAAGGTTGCTATTTGCGAGCTCTTTCGCGGACTGTAGTAGCAAAAAGAAAGATTTTTATTGTCGTAAATACTTCCGTTTTCTATCGGTATATATTCTAAAACAGGTAAGCTTGATTCGCTTATCCCGCCTTCGTATGTTAAGTCCGGTAAAACAAGAGTAAAGTGGTCTGATTTGGAATATATAAACGGTCTATGCGTATTGCCCGCATCTTTATACTCCTGTGCAATTTTTTCAAAACCTGTACCCGCCGCTTCCATAACATTGCATTTGACCAATATATCGGAAATAAGTTTATTTCGTCTTTTTGAAATAATAGACATTAAATCATATTGCATGACACAACTTCTGCTTATTGATTTACTTCTGTTATACTTCAATGGTTACTTCAACGCAACTTCAATGATTACTTCAATGTAACTTCAATAACTATTGAAGTAGTTATTCCGGATTAGTTAAAAAAAAGAATACGGTACAAAAAACAGTCATATAATAATCAGAAAAAAACATATTCAAGTGTTTGAGGAAGATTTATTCAAGTGTTTGAGGGATTTCTATTCAATTTTTTATAAATAGGCACACTGTTTTATGTTTAATCAATACTCTTTTATTACCTTCCATTGATTATACAAATCATCCATGGAATATCTTGCATTGGCAGGGCTGGTAGACGGAAGTTGAATAGCTTTAGCTTTCGTTTTTTGCTCCTGATATTTCTGATAGTAGTGATAAGCGGTTGCTCCGTTACAGAAAACTTTCTTTATATCCGCCTCTTTAAAGATTCGGCTTAAATCCGAGGGGATTACATTTTGGATACTGGAATCACCTGACCCGATGATATCACATTGATAAATGACATCATAGACGGCAATACGGTGCTGCAAAAGAAAGGTTCTTCGCTCTTCAATATCCGTACTCAGTTTCACATCAAAAATCCTCTCAATCAAAGGCCAGAAACGATTCTTCGGGTGTCCGTAAAAGAAGCCGTATTCTCTGGTTTTTACGGACGGAAAGGAACCCAAGATTAAGATTCTTGAGTCCTCTTTAAAAAGAGGTTGTAACGGATGAGTAATAGTTTGGTGTTTGTTCATTTTTCTATTTGTCATTTTGTACGGTAGTTGTCGGACTAAACTGTTTCTGTGTTACATAAATGTGTCCGATTGCAAATATAACGGAAAAACCCACAAGCAGCCAATGTCGCAATAACAATCCGCTAAAGAAAAAGATGCATGCGGGCAATATGGCTAAGATAAGTGCACGGTTTTTGTTCTTCTTTTTTAAGTATAGTGCAAATACCGACCAATATGCAACTAACAGCATACCGTTACCTATGATATAAAGGAGCATTTCAAATAGACTTGCAAATCCGAATTTCCAAACTAAAAGAGGTAGCCACATCAGGATAATGCAGGCATATCTTCCGATCTGCTCCGTTATGTTCATATATTTATCGGTACAAACATTTTTCTCATTTTTGTTTTTTACGGCATAAACAATGTTCGGTATCATAAGAAGAAGCACAATACCCGCTCCGAACACATTAATCCATCCGAACTCCATGCATTTCTCCTTCACAAATTCCGATTCTTGAATAGCGGATTATTACTTCTCCCTTATATCCGTTATCACCGAACCGCCCTGAACGGTTACCCAGCCCCATTTAAGACGGGCTTCCATTTCCATCTTGGCTAACAGTTCCTGTGTTATGGATTCGGCTATAAGTCTGTTGGCTTGGGCTTCGGCCTGTGCTTCAATCAGTTTAATCTGGGCCTCTATTTCCGCCTTTTCCTTGTTTGCCGATGCCTCTATTACTCTTTGCTGGGCTTCTATTTCCACACGAAGACGTTCCTGTTCCGCCGTTTCTACGCGTTTTTTGGCAATAGCTTCATCCTGAATGGCTTTTTCAATTTCCGCTCCCGCATCGGTATCGGTAAAGTTAATGGAAACGAACTGTATACCGTTTACTGCAAAACGTTTTGTAAGTTCCTCTTCTATACCTGTGTAAAGCTCATTTCTCTTTTCGCCCAATATTTCGATAATATTGTACTGTGTCGAAATTGCTTCGATACTTCTTTGTACGGTCGGGGATACCAGACTTACCGCGACATTCTGCAAAGTTCTGTATTGTTTAAATACTTCATAGGCTTTTTCCGGAGAAACCTTATACTTTACGTCAATAACCATTTCAACATACTGGCTGTCTTTTGTCTGACCGGTAATACCGGTGAGGGTACTTGTCTGCACTTCGGTACTGATTATATATACATTATCGAATACGCCTTTAAAATGCCATCCTTCGGGCAGTGTTTCCTCCAATACTCCTTTGAACGGGCTATACTGTACACCTACGGAGTTTGCGGGAATAACCGCAATGGAAGCAATGAAAAATGCTATTATGAGCGGAAGTGCGGCAACAATACAGTTTGCACGGAATTTCTTTTTGCTGTCCTTTTTGCTGTTGAAATAAACTATGACGCTTAGTAAAGCTATTGAGATTATCAGTCCTGCTATCAATGTTGTCATGTTACATGCTCCTTTTCTTTTATATCGTTTGTTACTGATAAGTGTCGGTACTTTTTAGTAACTTATAAACATCGGTCTTTCCATAAAATATTATATCTTTACCCTTATCAAGTCAAATGCTTATACCTTGTAAACATCAGTAATAATGATAGAATAGGTTATGGAGGATTTTGTATGTCATATGAGTTAGGAATGCAGGCTGTTAACCTGGAAATGCCCGATATAGTACCGAGAACCGAATATTCTTATCAGTTGGCATACGAACTTTTACATGCGGTTACGGGAATAGCCGTCAATAAGGATTCCGATGATGATACAAAGTTCAATGCAATTACCGCCTTTGAAAGAGCATGGGATATATCACTTTTCTGGGCAACCGGAATAGGCAGTAATATCTTCGGAGATAAAAGGACCACTATGGGGCATGCGGGATTTGAAGAAGGTTACGGGGATTATATAGATAACAAGCATGAAGCCTTTACCGATATTGAGGAAATATATAATCTGGATTTTTATGAGACTTACGGAACAATTGATTTAAAATCCAAGGCAAAAGCGATAACCGAGGGTTATCTTGAAAGATGTCAATTGCATCCTGACGGAGTTAATACTTCAGGTATATATGTCACATGTATATCGGGAATTTTAGAGATACTGGGATGGGATATGCTGCTGTCGGCTGCCGGGGAAGATCCTGCCCGTTTCGGTGAGTTTACCGTAAGATATTCCCAATGGATTTCACAGTACTTTAAGGCGCTGGCCAAATCCGATGTTCCCGTATGTATGATACATGATGATATGGTATGGTCATCGGGACCTTTCATAGCTCCTGCCTGGTATGACAAATATGTATTCCCTTATGTTAAGAAAAATATCTCTTATTTGAAAGAAGCGGGCAAAAAGGTCTTATTTACCTGTGACGGCGGGTTTGACTTGTTTGTTGATAGGTTTGTGGATATGGGGGTTGACTGTTTAATATTTGAACCTCTTACGGATTTAAAATATATTTGTGAAAGATACGGGAAAACCGTTTCCATTATCGGAAATGCCGACACGAGAATAATAATGAAGGGGAGCAGAGAAGATATTTATGATGAGGTAAGACGGTGCATGGATTTGGGTAAGCCCTGCCCCGGATACATGCTTGCAATAGGTAATCACATAACTCCCGGGCACAATGTCGAGAATTACCTTTACTATAATGAAGTATACGAGAAACTGAAAAGAAGATAAAAAGCTGAGAATGGCTGAATGAGACACTTGCTAAAATGCATCCCGGTGGACATAAATGAATTAATAAAGTGAAGAGAGAAAATAAATAAGGATAAAAAGGAAATATGCCATGAGTTTAGTAATAAACAAAACAAGAGAAATACTGTTGGAAAAGTGTAGACAACACAAAGAGCATGTCGGATATGATTACTGGAACGATCACATAAAAAAAGTGGTTGAACATGCACTTTATTTAGCCGATTTGTACGGAGCCGATAAAGAAATTGTGGAGTTGGGTGCACTTCTCCATGATATCTCCATGCCTGCTGAGTATGGTAGTAGAAGCGCGCACTATGTTTACAGTGCGGATATGGCGGAGCAACTGTTGACGGATTTAAATTATCCTCAAAATAAAATAGAAAGAGTGGTAAAATGCGTTTACAATCATAGCGGCAGAAATCAACACTTAAGAACAACCATAGAAGAACATTGTGTAGCGGATGGAGATGCACTTGCTCATTTTGACCGTATTCCGTCTCTTTTCAGTTTGGCATATAATCTCCATGGGATGAGTCTGGAAGAAGGCAGGGAGTACGTGAAAAAACGGTTACAAAATGATTTTTCTGAATTAAGCGAACAAACTAAAGAAATGTTCAGAAAGAAATATGAAACTATTATGGAAGTAGTATTTGTAGAGTAGATGTTGTGATGTTATACATATGACCGTTGACTTTTCTTCTTTTAAAACATATTATAAATATATATTTCAAGGAGCATATAACTTATGAAAACAACACCTTTAACCTCTGTGCATGAATCTTTGAGAGCCAAAATGGTAGACTTCGGGGGCTTCTATATGCCTGTGCAGTATACCTCCATCATAGAGGAGCACAATGCAGTAAGAAGCAAGGCGGGTATTTTTGATGTCTCGCATATGGGAGAGATTTCGGTAACGGGAAAAGATGCGATAAAATATTTGAACTATATTATAACCAACGACATCGGTGCCATATCGGAAAATCAGATAATGTATTCACCCATGTGCTATGAGCATGGAGGATGTGTGGACGATATCCTGATATACAAGAACAATGATAAAGACTTTCTTGTGGTTGCAAATGCGTCCAATACCGATAAAGATTATGACTGGATGAAAAAACATACAAAAGGGTATGATGTGGTTGTCAGTAACCAATCGGATAAATACGGACAGATTGCACTGCAGGGACCTGAAGCGCAAAGTATTTTGCAGCAATTGACTAAGACCGATCTGGAAGAGATTGCATTTTACAGATTTAAGAATAATGTGGTTGTGGACGGCGTGAACACCATGGTATCCAGAACGGGCTATACCGGAGAAGACGGCTTTGAGATATATATGCCTGCTAGCAACACGGAAAAACTGTTCAGAAAATTCATGGAATCAGGTGCTACCCCGTGCGGTCTGGGAGCAAGGGATACATTGCGGTTTGAGAGTGCATTGCCTTTGTACGGACATGAGTTGTCCGAAGATATAACACCGCTCAATGCGGGGCTCAAGAGCTTTGTTAAACTGGAGAAAAGCGATTTTATCGGAAAAGCCGCTCTGGTTGAACAAAACGAAAAAGGTGTGTCCGTTCGGTCTGCAGGTTTGGAAATGGTAGACAGAGGTATAGCAAGAAACGGCTATGACGTATTCAATGAAGAGGGCGAAAAGATAGGTTATGTAACAAGCGGCAGTAATTGTCCGAGTTTAGGTAAGAACTGCGCATTGGCTCTTATCTCCACGGAGTATACCAAAGCAGGTACATTTGTTTATGTGGATATAAGGGGGAAAAAGATTAAAGCAGTAACGGTAAAGAAACCGTTTTATAAAAAAATGTATAAAAAATGATAAGGAGTGGGATATGAGATTTACAAGGGATCATGAATGGATTAAAAAAGAAGGCAAATATGCGTATATCGGCATAACCGACTATGCCCAGCAACAGTTGGGAGATATCGTTTATGTCGAGTTGGCGGAAGAAGATCTCGTACTGCAGCAAGGCGATGTTCTTTGTGCAATTGAATCGGTAAAAACCGCGGCGGAAGTATACATGCCGGTAAGCGGGACGGTTATTGAAGCCAATGCCGAGCTGGAAGATGCTCCGGAAAAGATAAATGAAGATCCGTACGGCACATATTTGGCTAAGATAATTATTGATGATGAATCGGAACTGAATGATCTTATGACGGAAGACGAATATAACGAGTTCCTCGAAAGCGAGGCGGAATAATGAGATATATACCGGTAACTGACAGGGACCGGCAGGAAATGTTGAAAAGATGTAAGGCCGACAGTGTCGAGCATCTTTTTTCTTGCATTCCCGAGCAAGTCAGGCTAAAAAGACCTTTGAATTTGCCGCCGGCAAAAAGCGAAATGGAACTTATGAAATACATGCAGTCTTTGGCTGCACAAAACAGCAACACCGACAATTATGCATGTTTTTTGGGTGCAGGCGCTTATGACCACTATATACCTTCGGTTATATCTCACCTTATATCACGCCAGGAGTTCTTAACGGCATATACCCCGTATCAGCCGGAAATAAGTCAGGGAACACTTACCGCTATCTTTGAATATCAGACAATGATATGCGAACTTACAGGAATGGACGTTGCCAATGCTTCCATGTATGACGGTGCATCGGCTCTGGCGGAAGCATGTGTAATATCCTCAGGCGCTTTGCGTAAAAGAAGCGACATAATCATTGTAGAGGATATGCATCCGGAGTACAGAGAGACCGTGGAAACATATCTGAAATTCAGAGATATAAAATATACATCAATGACGGTTAAGCAGTTATTAAATGCCGATTTAACAAACGTAGCGGGAGTATGTGTGCAGTATCCTTCTTTCTACGGAGATATATATGATATGCAGAGTATCGGGGACTATGTAAAACAAAGCGGCAGTTTATTTATTGTCTGTGCAAATCCCGTGGCGCTGGCACTGCTGAAATCGCCTAAAGATTTCGGTGCGGATTTCGTAGTGGGAGAAGGTCAGCCTTTGGGAATGCCCTTAGGATACGGCGGTCCTTATCTCGGATTTTTTGCATGTGTTAAAGAGCACATGAGAAAGATGCCCGGAAGAATAGTGGGTAAAACTACCGATGTGGACGGGAAAACCGCTTATGTACTTACCCTTCAGGCAAGGGAACAGCATATAAGGAGGGAAAAAGCCACTTCCAACATATGTTCCAATCAGGCATTATGTGCTTTGACGGCAACCATTTATCTTTCGGTGACAGGTAAAAAGGGATTTAAGCAGATCGCACAGCGCTGTGTGGATAATGCACATTATGTTTATGAAGGGCTGCTGAAAACAGGTAAGTTTGAAAAGACTTCGGATATGCCTTTCTTCCATGAGTTTACGGTTAAACCGAAAGTAAATATAGCGGCTTTGAACCGATATCTTTACGGACACGGATTTATAGGGGGTCTGGAAACCGACAGAGGATGGCTTATAGCCGTAACGGAAAAAAGGACCAAAGAAGAGATGGATGAGTTCATAAGAAGGGCGGGTGAGTTTAATGGCTGAATTGATATTTAATTTATCTAAAGAAGGAAAATGCGCATTTTCACTGCCCGAAAGCCGAGTACCGTCATATGAAATAGATAAAAAGTACACAAGAGATGATGATGTTTTGCTTCCCGAAGTATCGGAAGTGGATGTTATAAGACACTTTACCAACATTTCCAGAAATAATTACGGTGTGGATCAGGGATTTTATCCTTTGGGTTCTTGTACAATGAAGTATAATCCGAAGATCAATGAGGATGTTGCAGGCCTTCAGGGATTTACTTCATTACATCCTTATCAGCCGGAATATCAGGTTCAGGGTGCGCTTAAAGCGGCATATGAATTGGGCGGGTATTTATGTGAGATAACAGGCATGAAAGGTGCCACGTTGCAGCCTGCTGCGGGAGCTCACGGTGAAATGACCGGTATAATGATAATAAAGGCTTATCATCAGAACAGGAATGACAATAAAAGAACCAAAATGATAGTTCCCGATTCCGCTCACGGAACCAATCCTGCAAGTGCGGCAACGGCGGGATATGAGATAGTACAGGTTAAATCGGATGATTTGGGACTGGTGGACATTGATGCATTGGCCGCCTTAATGGATGATGAAACCGCGGGACTGATGCTGACCAATCCCAATACTTTGGGATTATTTGAAAGCAATATTACAAAGATAGCAAAGATTGTGCATGACAAGGGCGGTTTACTATACTACGACGGAGCCAATCTTAATGCGGTTATGGGTATTGCCCGTCCGTTTGATATGGGATTTGATGTTGTTCATTTTAATTTGCATAAAACAATGTCCACACCTCACGGCGGAGGAGGCCCGGGAAGCGGACCGGTTTGCGTGCGAGAGGATTTGGTAAGATTTCTTCCGGCACCGGTGGTCTGCAAAGACGGCGACCGATATTATTTAGACTATGACAGAAAAGATGCAATCGGTCGTGTAAAAGCATTTTACGGTAATTACCTTGTGTACATAAAGGCACTCGCCTATATACTGACAATGGGCCCCGACGGGTTAAAGAAGGCAAGCGAGACCGCGGTACTCAATGCCAACTATATAATGGCGGGAATAAAAGATAATTTTGTCATTCCGTATGACAGATTCTGCATGCATGAATTTGTGCTTTCCGGAAGCAGACAGAAAGAGCAATACGGCGTATCCACATTGGATATGGCAAAAAGACTTATGGACTACGGCTATCATCCGCCGACAATATATTTCCCTCTGATTGTTCATGAAGGCATGATGATAGAGCCTACCGAAACCGAGAGTAAGGAAACTCTGGATAAGTTTATTGAAGCATTGAATAAGATAGCAAAAGAAGCAAAAACAAATCCCGAGCTTCTGCATGAAGCTCCCCATAACACATATGTCAGAAGGTTGGATGAGGTAACGGCCGCGAGAAATCCCGTACTTAAATGGGAGAAGGAACAGGATGAATGAACGGGAGCGATAGTTTAACCGAAAGGTTTATCCTGGAGATGGAAAAGAAGATTGTGAACGGGGAGTATGATATTAATACTATGCTCCCCTCTTTTCGTAAACTTTGCGATGAGTATAATGTGTCAAGAAGTGTAATAAACACCGCTGTGGCGGTGCTTAATACTAAAGGATTTGTGGACATAATACCGAGAAAAAGTGTCAGGGTACGCAACTGGAAAAAACAAGGTACACTTCTGACAATGAATTCCTCTATAGCATTAGGCAAATTGGAACCGGAAACCGTAGACAGTTTTTTTGATATCTTTGCATTTATACAATGTAACGGAGTATATGAAGCGGCATCAAAGGCAACAGAGGAAGAGCTGATTCAGCTGGGAAAAATAATTGAGCAGGAAGCATTACTTAAAGATGAGAAAAAGCTTGCCGCTTTGTATCATGAGTTTTATAAAAAGATAGCAGATATATCGGGTAATATGGCATATTCACAAGTTTTCATGTCATTGGAACAGGCGATATACGCAATTTCCGATATATATGTACCTGATGCGAGTGCGAAACAGCAATGCATGAAAATGCACAATAATATCTATCAGGCGCTCAAGGCAAGAGACGGACAGAAAGCCCGATGGGAGATGCAGGCGCTGTCGGACCATCTGAAAGTTTTGGTCGAGTATAAGACAAGCAATCTTAAGAGAAAGTAACGGACATTATTCTTAAAGATGTTATAAAAACACCCTTAAATATGCACTATATTTGCATAAATAAGCGGTGAATTTTAAATTCTTCATTGACATTATTTAGCACATAGTATACTATCCTAATATGGAGGATGTACTGGTATGAATGTGCCGAAGATTGTTCCCATAGCAGAATTACGAGATACAAAGCATGTACTGCAAATGTGCAGAGAAACAAGAGAACCTATCATCGTTACAAAGAACGGATATGGCGAATTGGTTATAATGAGTATTGAAACTTTTACCGAAATGACTGAAGAGTTAAACAGACTCAGAAAGCAAACTGTAAAGGATAGCACATATTAGCTGATTTAAATTGTTGTATACATGTATCCACTTAAGGTCTAAAGTTATTTTATAAACCATTTGGCATTATGCGGTTAAATAGAAGAGTCTCGGTGCTCTTCTATCTTTTTACGCGCGCATTTCCTTGGTATATACTCCATATTACTTCTTCGTCCGCAGGTTGAGCGTAATCTGTTAAAAGGGTAGTTGCCAGTGCTCCGCTTGCCCATGCAAACTGTATCCATTTTTCCGGTTGCCATTCTTTAAGAATACCGTATAAGAGACCGCCGACAAATCCGTCTCCGCCTCCTATTCTGTCCAAAACGGGAATTTCACGCGGCTCCACAACATACCAGTTACCTTCGGCATATATGATGGCACCCCATAAATGTAAGTTTGCATTTTCCACTTGTCTTAAAGTGTTTGCAAATACTTTTACATTTTTAAACTGTGCCGATATCCTTGTTATCATTTCTTTGAATGCATCGGTTTTGGAAATTGCCTTACCTCCGGCTTCCGGCCCCTTGACACCCAGTGCCAGTTGAAAATCTTCTTCGTTTCCTATCAATATATCCGATATGGAAGCAATCTTTGTAAATATTTCACGGAGTTCTTTCTCTCTTCCTTTCCAGAAGGAATCTCTGTAATTTAAATCAAAAGATATGGCGGTTCCGTATTTCTTTGCAGCTAATGCAATATCCAGACAGCATTTTGATGATTCTTCGGAAAGAGCCGCTATCAATCCCGAAAGATGTAAAATTCTGCAACCTTCCTCTTTGAATATTCTTTCCAGATCAAAGTCCGATGCGGACAATGTTCTGCCCACTTCGCCCGCTCTGTCATTCAGCACCCTGGGTCCTCTTACCCCGAAGCCGCTGTCTGCTATATTGAATTGATGGCGATATCCCCAAGGACCTCCCTGTTCAATATCAATCCCTTCAAATTCTATATTTCTTTTCCTGAGTTCTCCCTTTATGTAAAGAGCAATGGGGCTGTCCTTAACGAATTTTGTTAAAACCTTGGCTTTTAATCCTAAAGCCGAGGAAATGTTTAAAACATTGGTCTCCGCGCTTGTTGCATGCATTTCGTACAGGTTGGACACATTTACAGGCTGGCGATTGACGGGAGTAATCCTGATACCCATGCTTGTGACGGCCATAATATCGTATTTACAGTCTTTTTTTAGAATCATAAAATACACCTCCGAATGATTTACTGACTTATATCCGATATTATATATCATTACGGGAAAATAAGGAAATGTTGCCGGGTTTTTATTAAAATACTTGTAATCAATAGAAACAACAACTTATAATGTTTAAATCTTTTTGCAAGTGGTGTATAATACCATTTGCGTGCTGGAGGCATATTTGCTTGAAGGGTAGAAAAAGAAAAATAACCATGGCAGTGCTTTTACTGTTACTTGCCATAAATCTTACATCCTGTGCATTAATAACTTTGATAAAGAAAAATGATGCAACACCGGGTAACAGTCCCTTTATGCAAAAAATTTCGTTTGATCCCTATTCCGTAGGAATGTGCTTGGAAGATGTCAATACCGATCATGCAAAATATGTAGCAGATATTGATGAATTTTATACCCATTTTGATTCCTGTGTTGCAAAAAAACACAGAAGTATATTTGTACGCTCGTCATCACAGGACAGTTTTTCTTCTCTTGATTGCTTGGACGAATATGGATTAAAAGGATGCTACCGGACGATTTATTCGACAAACAGCGGCAGCTATTTTGCAATATATGAGTTGGAATATTATCCCGGTGACAGTGTTGTGTATGCGTATCTCAATAATGACAGATCATTGCTCAGTCAGAAAGAATTGGAACTTTATCGTTTTGCCGTGGATTTCGTAAACAATCGTCTGGACAGCAAAATGAGTGATTATGACAAGGAAATTATTATTCACGACTATATATGTGAAACTCTGGGTTACCAAAAAGAAGCCGACAACGATGCGGATAAATACAATATAACCGGTGCATATTGCCTTACAACGGGCTTTGCCAACTGTCAGGGATACACAGATGCATTTTATATGCTGGCCAATATGGCGGGTATAAGATGTCAGAAGGTAAGCGGAGAAGCGCAAGGGACCGCACACACCTGGAATGTTGTGAACATAGACGGAAGATGGTCTTATATCGATGTAACATTCGATGATACGGCATTTGACAGTGACGGAGCGGTTTTCTATGCCTACTGTAATGTTCCCGAAGAATATCTGGTAAAAAGTCATATTTTTGCTGACAACCAAACACTGTTCCCGACTACCGGGTATGAATATTTCTACTATACAAGAAAAGGAAATGCGGTATTTAGCAAGGAGGATTTCCGGCAGATTGTCTATCTGCCCATATCCGAAGGAGCCACCCGGGTAGAAGCATTTATTCTTATCAAGGAAATACAGCCGCTGTTGGATACGCTAAAAAATTTGAATAAATCCATGCAGCTGAGCTATTTCGAAATAAATGAATGTACCCTTCTTGATGTAACCGTGCAGTGATGATATATTCAGGAATGAAGGAATTGGTGTATGACTAATATTCGGACAAATTCACAGATTGAGATGATTAGAGAAGCGGGTAAGATAGTTGCGGCTTGTCATGAAAACTTAAGGAAGATTATAAAGCCGGGTGTAACAACTTTTGCTATTGACAAATTTGTAGAGCAATTCATAATATCACACAATGCCATTCCTGCTCAGAAAGGATATCACGGATATCCGTATGCGTCGTGCACATCGGTAAATGATGAGATATGCCACGGAATGCCTTCCGAATATGTTCTCAAGGAAGGTGATATTGTCAAAGTGGACATGGTAGCCGATAAAGACGGCTGGATGGCCGATTCGGCATGGTGTTATGCTGTAGGAGAGGTAAGTCCCGTTGCACAAAAACTTATGAAGGTTACTAAAGAGTGTCTTTACAAAGGCATAAGCAAGGCTGTAGAAGGCAACCGTCTGGGTGATATAGGTTACCATATACAGAGACATGCCGAAAAGAACGGTTTTTCGGTAGTCAGGGATTTTACCGGACACGGTATAGGCAGAGCCATGCATGAAGAGCCCGCCATACTGCACTACGGACAGATAGGCAGGGGATTGAGAATAGTCGAAGGTATGGTTTTTACCGTTGAGCCCATGATTAATGAAGGGGATTATGACCTTTATATAAATCGGGACAACGGTTGGACCGCATACACTTCGGACGGCTCCCTTTCGGCACAGTATGAACACACCGTTGCCATTACTGCCAACGGTCCCGAAATAATGACAAAACAGGAATTTTAATATGTTTGGCAAAATAAAAGATTACTTACGAAAATTATATATTGCGGTATTCTACAGAAACGATACAAAGTTGCTTACCATGCCCGGCAAGAAAGACAGAGACTGGTTTATAGTACAGGGATTTGTAGGTACTGTTTTCGCACTGCTTACCGGAGCTACTTATCTGACCGGGCTTTTCAACAAAGTTAATGCTCCTGAAATAGTGATAGCTTATCTGCCTATTGTCGGAACCGTTGCAGGTGTCATAGCTATTTTTGCCGGATATATCATGCAAACAATAAAGAATCGTAAGAAATTCACTCTGATACTCAACACCATCTTAAAAACAATGATAGTCCTCATAGCATGGATTCCTTTGATATTTCCCAATCAAAATGCCTCGTATATCATGATAGCCATAGCTTTAATTGCTTATGCTCTTAACAACTTCATGGGTATTGCGATAAACAGCTGGTTTGTGGATCTTATAGACGTTAAGATAAGAGGTCAGTACATGAGTGTAAGGAATATGATTGCTTTAGTAGCTCATCTGCTTGTTCCTATCATTGTATCGGCATTTATTGATACCTCATCCGATCAGTACATGGCAATTGTTATTGTGTTTACCGTATCCTGGCTTGTCATGTGGGCGGAGAATTATTCTTTCTACAAGATAAATGAACCGCCCTTGCAACCTCCTAAGAAAAAGATAAAACTTAAGGATGTGCTGATAGTTCCCTTGAAAGACAAAACATTTATGAAATCCATTACCTCCATTTCCGTGTTTTATTTTATATGGTATCTGTCCATGTCCTTTGCAACACTTTATCAGTTGAATTACCTCGGTTTGTCGTACACTTTCATATCGATTTCCGCTACATTGAATGTCATACTGCAATTTATCTGGTACCCTGTAATAGGAAAACTTGTTGACAGACATAATACGGATTTTCTCCTTATCGTGAGCTACATCCTATATTTAATACAAGCTTTTTTGTGGGGATTTACCAATATTTCCTCAAGATACGTAATGACGATACTGGTCAATATTTTCGCTTCCATGGCCATACCGCTGTTTTCTCTGGTAGTGTTTAAAGCGAAATATGATGTTATTCCCGCAGAAGACAGATCTTTATATGACGGTTTCTATACAGCTCTGATTGCGTTAATAATTGCGGTAGCTCCCGCTATCGGAAATGTGCTGAAGGATTCTATATCCGTAAATGTCCGGCCGTTCGGCATATTTGAAGTACCTCAGTTTCAGTTGATATTTATGCTGTCCGGCATATTGCTGTTGGGACTTATACTGTTAAACATGAAAGATACCGTAAAGCTTTTCAAAGAAGCCAGGGACAGGAAAAACGATAATAAATAAAGAGGAATAACGAAAGGGGAAAATTGTGGAGATTTTAGAAAAACTTACTGCGACATTCGGAGTTAGCGGACGAGAAAATGAAATTAATCAGGTTATAACCGATATGGTGAAAAATCATGTGGACCGGGTTATGACCGACGGAATAGACAATGTAATAGCCGTTAAGAACGGGTACGGAAAAAACAAGAAGAAAATCATGGTTTCCGCCCATAAGGATGAGATAGGATTTATGGTCATGTATATAGATTCCGACGGATATATATATCTCAGACCGGTGGGCGGTATTCCCGTATCGGTTTCGATAGGAAACAGAATAATATTCCGAAACGGAACGGTGGGCGTATTATGTTTCAAAAAAGATGCCGAGAGTATTAAAAACAACAATGTCGGGGATATGTTTGCGGATATAGGAGCCAAGAATAAGGAAGATGCCATGAACTATGTCAAACCGGGAGATATGGGTAGCTATTACGGTCCTTTGTGTATGCTTAAAAATGACAGAGTGGTCGCCAAAGCATTGGACAACAGGATAGGTTGTTATGTTGCCATAAAAGCATTGATGGAGAATGAGAGACCGTATAATGATGTATATTATGTATTTACCAGCCAGGAGGAATTGGGCTTAAAGGGAGCAATAGTAGCAAGCAGAGTTGTGCAGCCGGAAATAGCTGTTGCCGTGGATGTGACATCTTCATTCGATACTCCTATTACCAAAGAAGGCAATGCGGTATTGGGCGGAGGAGCGGCAATTAAGGTCATGGACAGGTCGGTTATCTGTGATGAATCGCTGATCGGTATAATGCAGGATATATGCAAAAAGAATGATATAGCCAACCAGTCGGACATTCTTGCTGCGGGCGGAACCGATGCCGGAGCTATATATACATCCAACGAAGGTGTAAGGACGGGCGGTATATCCATACCCATGAGGTATGTGCACGGTCCGGTCGGAATGGTGGATATGAACGATGTTAAAGCCTGTATAGAATTGTTAAAAGGCTTTGCTAACCAAAAAATATGAAAAATCACATATATACAACAAAAGTTATAAATTTCATGTATTGAAAACGGTAAATATGTGATAAACTATTAATGTTATAATGCACGATTATCCGAGGGATTTATCTTTAAAAGAAGGGTTGGTGTTGTAATTGGACGAAAAAAACTTGAGAATTTACAAGAAAAACGAAAAGAAAATCTTCACCAAGGTAAATATTATGATTTACCTGATGATAGTTCCGGGACTGATACTGTACTACATTTTCCGTTATGTAACTATGCCCGGTATCATGATTGCGTTTCAGGAATTCACTACCGGTGGATTTAAGTACTGGTGCGGATTTGAGAACTTTGACAAACTGTTCGGCTTGAGAGCTTTCTGGCAGGCATTCAGAAACACATGGGTATTTATCGGTTTGGAATATTTGCTTATCAGACCGGCACCGATTATTCTGGCATTACTGCTTAATGAAGTGAGAATCATGTGGTTCAAGAAAACCGTTCAAACGGTTTCCACATTACCGAGCTTCCTTACATGGGTTGTTGTCAGCGGTATCTTTATACAGTTGTTATCACCCAGTACAGGATATGTTAACGTAATTATAGCTTTGCTGGGAGGGGAAAGGATATACTTTCTAGGGAAACCTCAGTTATTCCCCTGGTTGCTTACCGGTATGAGGATATGGAAGGGCGTAGGATATTCCTCCATCATATACCTTGCATCCTTGGGCGGTGTGGATCCCGAATTATATGAAGCGGCGGTTATTGACGGTGCTTCCAGGTGGCAGCAGACAATGTATATTACTCTGCCCGGTATCAAAAATACAATAGTCGTACTTTTAATATTCTCTTTCTCGGGAATAATGGGCGGACTATTCGAACCGGTTTTCACATTGACGGACGGTAACTCGTTGCTTGACGAAACGGCAATGGTTCTGGATGTATATATTTACAATACCGGTATCAGACAAGGAAAGTTCAGTATGTCGACAACTACAGGGTTGTTCAACTCGATAATTTCGACTGTTCTTATGTTAAGTGCCAACTGGGCAAGTAAATACTTAACCGAAGACGGAAGAACGATAATATAGGAAGAAGGTGAGATAAATGCTAAAAAGATCATTAGGAGAAAAGATTTTCAATATATTCAATCTGTTGGGAATGTTTTTATTTACACTAATCATAGTTATTCCGGTATTATTCGTTTTCAGAAACTCTTTTGAGTTGAGTGAGACCGCTACGGCAACGCTGAGATTATGGCCGGAAGACTTCAGTTTGGTATTCTACGGAATGGTTATAAAAGACGAGACGGTATACAGACCGTTAATGAACTCGGTATTCGTAACTGTAGTGGGAACACCTTTGACATTGCTTATTAACGCATTAGGCGCTTATACAATGAGTAAAAGAGAGCTCCCCGGAAAAGACTTCTTCGCTTATTACATGGTTATCATACCCATGCTTATCGGCGGCGGAACAATCCCCGGATTCCTTCTCATGAGAGCATTGGGACTTATAGATTCCCTCTGGGCACTTATTATTCCCTCACTTGCCTCGGGATGGAATATGACACTTCTGAGAAACTATTACTGGTCGATACCTAACGAATTGACGGAATCGGCACGTATAGACGGTGCTTCGGAAATGACCATTTTTGCAAAGATAATACTTCCGTTATCCAAGCCGGTTCTTTCGGCATTGGGTCTTCTGTCCGGTCTGGGATTCTGGAATATATTCTATGCGGCAATGATATACATCAGAACACCGAGTAAATGGACATTCCCGGTTAAGATTCGTGAAACGGTTATGAAGAACGAAGGTAATGATAAACTCTGGGAAGAAATGATGGTTGCAGCGGGATTTGACCCGTCGGAGCTTCTTATCAACCAGTCGGGCTTAGGCGGAGCGATGATGGTTGTATCCATGCTTCCGGTACTGATTGTATACCCCTTCTTACAGAAGTATTTTGCAGGCGGTATAATGGTAGGTTCGGTTAAAGGATAATCAATTAGGAAATATATAGATTAACAAAAGGATGGGCGAATGCTCATCCTTTTTTAAAGAAAAAAATTAAACTAATATTAAGGATAGCTTTAAGCGGATGAACCTATGATCGGAAGACAGATTTTAGCACTTCTTTCTAAAAATGTGGGAAGATTGCTAAAACTCCCTCATGAAATGTGCAGAAAAGCTAAAAACTCCCTCATTTTTTGTGAAAGCGGTTGAATTTCAGTTATTTTGCGGATATAATTGTGGAGAGAGATAGTGAGTGAAATGATTTATCTGAAAAGAAAAATAGACAGCTTTCTGGAAGAATGGAAGGCAAATCCTGACAGAATGCCTTTGATTGTTAAAGGACCGCGTCAGGTAGGAAAGACCCAATCCGTTATACAATTCGGGAATGTTAATTATAAAAGTGTTGTTTATATTAACTTTGTAGAAGAACCGAAATACAAACTGATTACAACGGACGGATATAGCGCGGAAGGTATTATAAAAAATATTTCCAGAATGGATCCGTCTAAACAATTTATTGGAGGAGAAACTTTAATAATATTCGACGAGTTGCAGGAATTTCCCGATATCGCGACATCATTAAAGTTTTTTAAAATCGACGGAAGATTTGATGTTATATGCAGCGGATCTATGCTCGGAATTAACTATCATAAAATTGAAAGTAACAGTGTAGGCTATAAATCCGACTATGAAATGTACTCTATGGATTTTGAAGAATTTCTTTGGGCAAAGGGATATAATGATGGTCATATTGAAAGTATGCTGGAAAATATGAAAAATCTCACACCGTTCAATGAGGTGGAAATGTCGGTTTACAACAATCTTTTTCTGGATTTTTGTATATTGGGAGGAATGCCTGCGATTGTTCGTGAATTTATTAAAAAAGGAACATTTGAAGGTTCACTGGAACTTCAAAGACAGCTTCTCATTGACTATAAAGAAGATATCCGAAAATATGCCGTAGGTATGGATCAGACAAGAATATTGAATGTGTTCAATCATATTCCCATTCAGCTTGCTAAAGATAATAAAAAGTTTCAGATATCTAAAGTTGCTTCCGGAGCACGTTTTCGCGATTATCGCGGCTGCATTGAATGGTTAGACGATGCGGGAATTATAAATCTCTGCTATTGCCTGAATTTTCCCGAATTACCGCTGCGTGGAAACTACGATGATACAAAGTATAAGATTTACTTTGCAGATACCGGAATGCTTGTAGCAATGCTTGACGAAGAAGCTCAGGAAGATATGAGAGCTAACAGAAACTTAGGAGTGTACAAAGGTGCACTGTATGAAAATATAGTGGGGGAAGCATTGAAAAAATCCGGATACAGTCTCTACTATTACAAGCGGAACGATTCCACTTTGGAGCAGGATTTCTTTGTAAGGACGGCAAAATCTCTTATCCCGATAGAGGTAAAGGCGAAAAGCGGAACTGCCAAATCAATGAGAATGCTGATTGGCGAGGATAGATATTCCGACATCAGTTACGGCATTAAACTTACCGGCGGTAATATCGGGTATAGCGAGGAAATCTATACTTTTCCATATTTTTGCACCTTTTTATTGAAGAGGTATCTATCGGATTAACTAATCCCTTTTGATGTTGAAGGCAATCTTTAAAACGGGTATACTGTTAGCAGTAAAATACTGAAGTGGAGGTTTTCGTATGGATTACAAAAGAACGGATGAGATAATCAAAAGAACAAAGGATATGTATGAGTCGGGAAAAGGTGCCCTTATACAGGTTAAGGAGATATTCAGCGGAATTGATGTGCCTTTTCGTCCGTTGGACAGTTTCGGATTACCTAAGAATATGGAAACTTATCTGGATTATATGATTGAAAGACAGCGTATCTTCTGGAATATACGCAATCAAATATCCGATGACATAATACAATCCATTACGGTACGCTACGGTATAGCGGAACATTCAGCTTTTATGGGCGGAGACGTCACCTTTTCCGAAACCACTTCATGGCATCATCAACATGTGAAAGATTATTCCGATTACACTCTTGCGAAGGTTGATGAGTCAAATATATGGAGGAATCTTGTTATAGAAGGAATGAAATATATGAAGAGCAAGGTGAAAGATGAGTTCTTTATAAGATTCAGAGGTGCGGACGGTCCGTTGGATGTGGTCAATGCATTACGCGGAAACGATATATTTTACGATTTTTATGATGAAGAAGAAGGTTTGTTGGAGCTTACGTCAAAATGCACCGATGCAATAATATACATGCTGAAAGAGCAGCAGAAAATAGTTACCGAGTACAAAGGATATGTTATATCGGGATTTGATGTTATCATGCCGAAAGGTTATGCGGGGCATCTTTCGGTGGATGCGACAACTATGTTGTCCGATGAGATGTTCAGAAAATTCGAAGTTCCGTTTCTTGAACGAATAGGTGATAACTTTGACGGATTATTCTTCCATGTACATTCGGTCGGACACCATGTCATACCTGCGGTTTGCGAAGTGGATAAGATAAAGTTTGTGGAAATATCTAATGATCCCAATGCACCGAGAGGTATTGAGATTTATAAAAAGTATGAGAAGGAACTCAGTAATAAGATTGTAACTGTAGCTTTAACCCAAGAAGAAATAACCGATAATCTGAACTTTTTAAGAGACAAGAAAGTCATCGTCTGGTATGATGCAAGCGATGTTGATGATGCCAAAAAGGCTGTCGATCTTGTCAGAAATAAGTTGGGATAAGAAAGGAACAGATAAAAACTGAGAAAAGATACTGCCCAGAAAAGCTTAAAAAACAAATTGCTTGGTGTGTTGGTCATATGCCTTGCCATAGTCCTGTTATTGATAACGGCCAATAATATAATCCTGGCTGAAATTTCCGAACGCGATAAAAAAAGGCTGTTGGAAGAAACCGACCGCAGGATAACTTTGATGTATACAAAGCAAGTGGAGATGTTTGATTCCCTGGCAAGCAATATCGCAAACAGCGATATGTTATCGGAATATGCGGATAACAGTTATTATCTCGATGATATAATGCATGACAATGCCGATATTTTCCGCTATCTCAAACTTATGAGCGATACAAACGAGTATATTGACCATATCATGATTTACGATTACGAACTTGAGTATCTGCTGAATGGCAGAAATGAGTTTACCGCATATGTTGACAAAGCCGGATTTCCTTGGTTTATTCAACGTGTGGAAGGAAGAATCCCTTCGGCTGATCTTGATAAGTATTGCATGTGGCATATTTATGATGAATATATAGCCATAACATACAAGGCCGATACTCTCAATCCGTCACTTAATCGTCGTGTTTTCATAACATTGAATATCACAAAAACGGATTTCGCAAGGTTTCTTGACGGGCCTACTTTAACAGAAAACTCAACAAACGGGTTTATTTCCAAAGACGACAACTTTTTCTTCAGCGGCAGCGAAGAGATACTGATGTATAAGACACGAGGACAGGCTTTTGATTATTTCAATGACCTTTTAATAAAAGAAAAAGTGACAATGGAACATAATTATATACTGTATTATCTGCAATATTCGCCTTTGGATTGTGACTATAACTTGGGAGTTGTATACCTTATCCCGGATAAAGATATATCTTCGGAGTTATATATATACACCGTTGTTATCTCGATAGGGGTTTCTTTGTTTATTCTTATATTGTGCTATTCTATTTTCCGAAGAATATTGGAGACCAATATTCAAAGACCCATTTCCAGGCTAATCAGAGGTATGGAAAAAGTAGGAGGCGGAGATTTTAACTCCAAGTTGGATGACAGTATATGTAAGGATAATGAAATAAAAGGTCTGTTTCATGCCTACAACTCCATGACCGATAGAGCTACAGTGCTGATTGAAGAGTTATATCAGGCAGAGCTCTACAGAAAACAGCTGGAACTGCAGACTTTGCAGGACAAGATAGATCCGCATTTTCTGTACAATACTCTGGATACCATCAACTGGACGGCAAAAGAGCATAATGTTGAAGAAATATCTAAAATAGTTGTGGCTCTTTCCACCATGTACAGAAAAATATTTAATAAAGGTAAAGATTTAACTACAATAAAAGATGCTTTGGAGGGCATTGCATGCTATCTTGACATACAGAGAATAAGGTACGGAGAATCTTTTTCCTACCATATATTCTGCCCCGATGAGCTCAAAGAATGTGTAATACTGAACCTCATAATTCAGACTATTGTGGAGAATGCGATTATTCACGGACTGGAAGACAGAGCTTCAGGAATGCTTAAGATATATGTAGAGCATGAGAAAAGTGACGATGATACAAAAGGTGATATAATAATAAAGGTAATAGATAACGGTATCGGAATGACCGAGGAAAAGCTTAATTTGATAACATCCAGCATAAATTCCGCCAAACTGGAGAGCGAATCGGGATTAAGAAATGTACAGAAGAGAATCAAACTCTATTATGGAATGCAGTACGGGATTACTATTATGAGTAAGTACAGAGAAGGTACCACAGTTATCTTGCGTGTACCGTACGAGGAGCGTAAAAAAGATGATTGATATTATTATTGTTGATGACGAAAAAGCCATAAGGGAAGGTATTGCAGCATCCATTCCCTGGCAACAGCACGACATAAATGTATGCGGGATTGCATCGGGAGTATCGGAAGCTCTGGATTTGATTGAAAAATACATGCCCAACATAGTAATAACCGATGTCTCCATGCCGGAAATAAGCGGGCTGGATTTGTTGGAGATAGTAAACAGAACATATCCCAACATTAAAGTTATCCTGATAAGCGGGTACAGGGATTTCGAGTATGCCAGAAGGGCCGTTACCAATAACGCATTCTGCTACCTTACAAAACCGCTGGTTGCCGAGACGCTTATTCAAAAGGTTCTGGAAGCAAAACAGGAGATTGATGCGCGCCTTCAGGAAGTAAAACTTAATGATAATATCCGACGCAAGTTGCGAGAGAACATAATGGTTCTTAAAGATAATTTCTTCCGTTTACTTATGGAAGGAAGAACAAGACAGAGAGCCGATATAATGGACAGAGCCGCAACGGCGGAGATAGATATTAATTACACCAACTATATTGTATGTGTAGCGGAATTTGAGCTTGCCGCATCTCAGAAAAAGCTGAACATATATGACTTCTCTTTCTATAAAGCGGCTATCATGAGTACGATAGAGGAGAATCTTGAGGAGATTTACAAATGTTATACATTTAATCTGGATAACCGCATAGGCATACTCATATGTTCCAACCAGCAGATACAAAGAAGCATCCTTATCAACAAACTCAATGACGTTAAAAGCTGGGTAAACAAGAACATGGGGCTTTCATTATCCATAGGGATAGGTAACACCTGCGGAAGTGTGGAAAAAGTTGCTCTTTCATATATCAGTGCTTTGGATGCAATGCTTTACAGGGTGGTCTTGGGTAAAAATGTAGTGGTTGATGCGGAGCAGAAAATAAATGCTTCCAAAGAGAAAATGGTTGTGGAGGATTTTGACAACATTCTGAAAAACAGTGAAGAAGATATGGTTTTTGCATTGCGGAATGTCAATCAGGAGGAAGCTAAGAAAATAATCGAGCAGATAATGCTGGCCTCCAGGCAGATAGCCGCCAATGATGTTCACCAGAAAGAGCGAATAGCTTTCTTACTTTCGGTTTTTATTATAAGGGTGATATACTCGCTGGAAATTTCCAATTACCGCTTTTATAACAAGGAAAACGATTTATATAATGAGATTAATGAACAGATATCCATTGACGATATGAAAATCTTTATATCCGGCATAATAAATGAAATTATTCACGCCATCGAAGAATCGGACAGCAAGCAGAACAATTTCCTGGTTAACAAAGGATTAAGGTATATAAAGGAAAGTGTTTATGAGGATGTTTCATTGGTAACCATTGCCGAGAGGCTTCAGATACATCCTAACTACCTCAGTAAGATATTTAAGCAGGTTACCGACGAATCCTTTACCGATCATGTAATACGGTTTAAGATGACCGAAGCAAAAAAACTTTTAAAGACAACCAATGCGAAAGTGTATGAAATATCCGACAAATTGGGGTATAAGGATGTTGCACATTTTACAAAACTGTTTAAGAAACATTTCGGTATATCGCCTACCGAATACAGACAGTTACTATAACCGACCGATTTATTGCAAAGGGTATACCCCTGTGATATAATCACAATGTTTTAATGGAGGAAACATGAATTTTTTCAGTAATTCATTAGTATATTTTATAAAAAAGCCTTTGATACCTATTTATACGGCATGTATATCTTTAGTTTGTTGCATAATAATGATTTTTAACCCCGCAAAACTGCTTTCCAAATACTATTCATCGTTTATATCCGATGACATAGGCGATACGGTTATCATGTTTTCCAAATGGGCATATAAATATACCAATATCCCGTATATACTGCTGGGCATTCTGGCTTTGGCGGTAGTACTTGCTTTGTTGTCCAGCCTTATATTCAGCGGATATATGAATATAATTCATCTGACGGTTAAAAGAATCAAGACGAATTTTTCTCATTATCTTCAGGGATTAAAAAAAGGATTTTTCAGATGTGCATTGGTATTCTTTCAGATGTACCTCTCACTGTTGCTGTTTGTAGCCTTTATTCCGTTGGCATTTACCCCGTTTTTCATATTGAAGAATTCCGTTGCGGATGCGGGACATGACCCTACCGTCGTGTATATTTTACTTGCGGTGCTGATATTTATTATCATTGCCATTTTCATTTTGATATACATGACTTTCGTATTTAAGTTTCCGTCCATATTCCATTTTTCCAGATATCCCATTGAGAAAGCCAATGCTGCCGTCAATGCGCGATACTGGAGAACCTTCGCCAAATCCGCATTACTGCTGCTTTTCCTTGCGGGAGTGCTCTTCATCATGTATAAGATAGAAAACAAGGTTTTGGAATTTTTGGTAGGATTTGTTCTTTATAGTATATATTTCAGCTTCTTTGCGGTTTTTCCCTTTTATACATTTGATAAGCTTATTGAACCTTACAGGGTTAACAGCTGATTCAAGGAGGCAAAAAATGTATGATGTCATAATAATAGGCAAGGGACCTGCAGGAGCACAAGCGGGCATCTATCTGGGAAGAGCGGGATTCAAAACCCTTATACTTTACAAAGACGGCGGTTCGTTGGAGAAAGCCGACTATGTCGAGAATTATTACGGATTCGGTAAACCTGTTGAAGCAAAAAAGCTGCTCCAAGAAGGAGTTGAACAGGCCAGGCGGTTTAATGTGGAGTTCAAAGAAGACCAGGTGGTCATGTTGTTGCCTTCCGAACAGTCCGTTTCGGTACAGGGATTAAAAGGGGAATATGTCGCTTCTTATGTCATAATTGCAGCGGGAATGACCAGAAGAAGTCTCAATGTGCCGGGCTTAAGAGACCTTGAAGGGAAGGGTATAAGTTATTGCGTGACATGTGACGGTTTTTTCTTCCGCAATAAAAAAGCAGCGATAATAGGATATACCGATTATGCAGAACATGAACTTAACAATCTGTTGATGTTCACAAAAGACGTATATCTTTTAACCAACGGAAATAATCCGGAATTTGATGTGCCGGGCGAAATACCGGTAATTGATAAGCAGATAAGCGGAATATACGGTCGGGACAGTGTAGAAGGTGTTGAGTTCAAAGACGGTTCAAAGCAACAATTTGACGGAATATTCATTGCATACGGTACGGCGGATGCTTCCTCATTTTCCTTGAAATCGGGTATTGCTACGGAAAAGGGAAAGATTGTTGTAGATTCATCCAAGATGACCAATATAGACAGAATATATGCTGCGGGAGACTGTATAAATACCTATATGCAGGTTGCCACGGCTGTTTCCGACGGTGCGCTTGCCGCCCGTTCGGTAACGGAAAGACTGAAAGAAGACAGAAAAAGGAGTAAGTAATGAAAAAATTCTATATCACTACCGCAATAGCATACGCATCGGGAAAACCTCACATAGGAAACACCTATGAAATAATACTTGCCGACAGCATAGCAAGATTTATGCGGATGTTAGGATATGATGTTTTCTTTATGACCGGAACCGATGAACACGGGCAGAAGATTGAGGAAAAAGCAAAGGAACAAAACATTACTCCCAAGCAATTTGTTGACGGGTGGGCAAAGGAAATAAAGAGAATATGGGATCTTATGAATACAAGCTATGATAAGTTCATCAGAACTACCGATGCCGACCATGAGCAACAGATTAAGAAAATATTCAAAAAGCTGTATGATAAAGGGGATATTTATAAAAGCCAATATGAAGGCTGGTACTGCACTCCGTGTGAGTCTTTCTGGACGCAATCACAACTGGAAGACGGCAAGTGCCCCGACTGTAAGAGAGAGGTCAATAAAGCCAAAGAAGAAGCATATTTCTTCAGACTGTCAAAATATCAGGACAGACTGATGGAGCATATAGAACGTAATCCGGATTTTATACAACCCGAGTCCAGAAAGAACGAGATGGTCAACAACTTCTTAAAACCCGGACTTCAGGATTTATGTGTATCACGTACATCCTTTAAGTGGGGAATACAGGTACCGTTTGATCCCAAGCATGTAGTCTATGTCTGGATTGATGCGTTATCCAACTACATAACCGGTATCGGATATGACGCCGACGGCAACCACAGCGAGCTGTTCAATAAATACTGGCCTTGTGATGTACATGTTATAGGGAAAGATATTGTCCGATTCCACACAATATACTGGCCCGCCATGCTTATGGCTCTGGATGTGCAGCTTCCGAAAACGGTTTTGGGACATCCCTGGCTACTTTTCGGTGACGGAAGCAAGATGAGCAAATCCAAAGGTAATATCTTATATGCCGATGATCTTTCCGCTCTTTTCGGTGTGGATGAAATCAGATATTATGTATTAAGCGAGATGAATTATGCCAATGACGGTATAATATCGCACAGACAGATAATAGAGAAGATTAATTCCGATTTAGCCAATGTTCTGGGAAATCTTGTTAACAGAACCGTTACAATGCAACACAAATACTTCGAAGGCACTGTTAAAAAGCCCGCATCGCTGCTGCCGGAAAACCAAGCGGACAGAGAACTTATAGAGTTAACCGAAAGCACGCCTGATAAAGTTTGTGATTTGATGATGCGGTATAAGGTCAGTGAAGCCATTCATGAGATTATGACTTTGGCAAAGCGTTGCAATAAATATATTGATGAAACTCTGCCCTGGACACTTTTTAAAAACGAGGAAGACCACGAAAGACTGAAAAAGGTTATGTACAATCTTTTAGAAGGAATAAGAGTAGTTTCGGTTTTACTGTATCCTTTTATGCCTTCCACTTCGGATAAAATTATTTCACAGCTCAACACAAAAGAAACAACTTTTGCTTCAACCTATACTTTCGGAAAGTTGGAAGACGGCATTGAACTTAGGAAACCCGAGATACTCTTCAACAGGATAGATACCGAAAAGAAACTTTTGGAGATTGAAAAAACTAACAACGAAAAAGAACAGGAGCAAGACTTGAATGTAGCGTTAATTGGGATTGAAGATTTTGCAAAAGTGGAACTTAAGACCGCTAAAATAGTATCTTGTGAACCTGTAAAAGGTGCAAAAAAACTTTTAAAACTGCAGGTGGAAACAGACGGTAAAACCCGTCAGATAGTATCGGGCATAGCCGAGTATTATACATGTGACGAGTTAATAGGAAAAACCGTTGTGGTTATAACCAACTTAAAACCGGCCGTGCTGCGGGGTGAGACAAGCGAAGGTATGCTGTTGGCCGCATCGGATAAAGACAGACTTTCTTTAGTAACTATAGATAGGGAAATGCCTACGGGTTCAAAGATATCTTAATATACTTGTATATATTTCGATTGTCGCATATCAGGAATTTATGCCCAGTACATAGTGCCTTTGGGCTCAAAAATCATTGTCTCTTTTAAGAAGGAGATAGCTTTTTTCAGGCCTTCCTGTCCGCTCATTAAACTGTCTTCATGTTCAATGGATATTACATGATCATATTCAGCCATTCTTAATTCCGCAAAAATATCATTCCATACCTGTCTGTCATGGTCGGTACCCACAGTGCGGAACAGCCAGGACCGCTGCGGTTCATCGCTGTAAGGTTTTGTATCCAAGACTCCGTTTACTTGGGAATTGGGGTAATATATTTTTGTATCTTTCGCATGGAAGTGGTAAATTGCACCTTTCAATGCCCTTATAGCTTTTATAATATCAATACCTTGCCAGAAAAGGTGTGAAGGATCGAAGTTTGCTCCTATTACCGGTCCTACGGCATCTCTAAGTTTCAGGCAGGTTTCGGGATTGTATACGCAGAAGCCCGGATGCATTTCCAAAGCAATCTGATGTACATTATGTTTCTTTGCAAATTCCACCTGCTTGGTCCAGTACGGTATAAGTACATCGTTCCACTGATAATCCAGAATCTTTAAAAAGTCATCGGGCCACGGGCAGGTCACCCAGTTGGGATATTTTGCATTTTCATGGTCACCGGGACAGCCGGAGAAGGTTACTACCGTATTTACTCCCAGTTTTTCTGCCAGGAGTATTGTTTTTTCAAAATCCTCCTGATAGGCGGCAGCTATTTTTTTATCGGGATGAACTGCATTACCGTGACAGCTTAAAGCACTTATCTCCATGTCATATTTTTCCGTCAATTTTTTAATCTTCTTTATTTCTTCCGGTTTGTTATAAATCTTTTTGGCATCAAGATGCGCCGTTCCCGGAAATCCTCCCGTACCTAATTCAATCGCCTGAACGCCAAGATCTTTTAAGTAAATTATTGCATTTTCCAAACTCATAGAGCTTAAAACAACGGTAAAAACACCTAATTTCATGCTATCAATTTGTATAATACAGTCGTTACCTGCAATATCGGACTGCTTATACTCCTCCTCCTTTGTTTTATAACTATATTATACATTTATTCCACTCCTTGTGTTATACTTTTGCTTGAGTATCGATTGGGAGACGGATATGGAGCAGCACAAAACAAAACTTATGACAACAAGAAACATGGCTAAAATGGGTATTTTAGGAGCGGTAGCGGGAGTGCTTATGCTTCTGGAAATCCCGTTGCCTTTTGCTCCTGCTTTCTATGAAATAGATTTGAGTGAGGTCGCGGTTTTTTTGGGAACTTTCGCAATGGGACCGGTGGCGGGAATAATCATAGAGGCGGTTAAGATATTGGTCAACCTTGTCATAACCGGTACAGCCACTGCCGGAGTGGGTGAATTTGCCAATTTCTTAATAGGGTGCTGTTTAGTGGTTCCGGCAGGTATTATATACAAGAGGAATAAGAATATAAAGAATGCCATAATAGGTATGGTGGCAGGTATCCTATGTATGACTGTGGCCGGAGCGTTGTTGAATTATTTTCTTCTTATTCCCGTTTACGCAAAAGCTTTCGGAATACCGGTTGAGGCAATAGTTGAGATGGGAACAAAAATCAATCCTAAAATAAACTCTCTTTGGGATCTTATCTTATTGGCAAATGTGCCGTTTAATCTCTTAAAAGGGGTATTAAGCGGTATTATAACTTTCCTTATCTATAAAAGGCTGTCACCGATACTTCACAAATAGCGATTTTTATGCAAGATGAACAAAAAGAGCGATATTTATTTGTAGACATACCATCTTATATTCCTACCCGTAAAGTGATAAAATATACGAAGAAATGAATAGGAGGAATCATATATGGCAAAAGTTATATTAAAAAACGTATATAAAAAGTATGAGCCCAACCGTGGCGGCATAACTGCTGTTTCCGACTTCAATCTTGTTATTGAAGACAGGGAGTTTTTAGTTCTGCTCGGACCGTCGGGATGCGGAAAAACAACAACACTCAGAATGATAGCGGGATTGGAAGATATTACCGCAGGTGAAATTTATATCGGGGACAGAATAATCAACGAAGTACACCCCAAAGACAGAGATATAGCAATGGTTTTCCAGAACTACGCATTGTATCCTCACATGACCATTTTCGACAACATGGCATTCGGTCTTAAATTAAGAAAAATGCCTAAAAACGAAATTCGTCACAGAGTTCATGCGGCAGCAAAGATATTGGAAATCCAGCATCTGCTTGACAGAAAGCCCAAAGCTCTCTCGGGCGGACAGAGACAGAGGGTTGCATTAGGTCGTGCTATTGTTCGTGAACCTAAAGTCTTCCTTATGGACGAGCCGCTTTCCAACCTTGATGCTAAATTGAGAGCACAGATGCGTGTTGAGTTGACAAAGCTTCATCAGAGACTGAGAACAACATTCATATATGTTACACATGACCAGGTAGAAGCTATGACAATGGGTACCAGAATAGTTGTTATGAGAGCAGGATTTATTCAGCAGGTTGATCCTCCTCAGATTATGTATGATAACCCCGTTAACATGTATGTTGCAGGATTTATCGGAACACCTCAGATGAACTTCTTAAATGCAACCATTGAAGAAAAAGGCAAGGATGTATGGATAGATATCGGCGGAACAAAGCTTAAATTCTCCGAAAAGAGAGCAAAGAGCATAATCGGTAAAGGATATGACGGAGTGGATGTTGTACTCGGAATCAGACCGGAGCATTTCCGTGATGAACAGGTATACCTTGACCAGATGCCGGATACCACTATTGAGGTTAAGATTGATGTTGTGGAAATGATGGGACCGGAAGCTCTGTTGTATTTCTCGTTTGCAGGCAGCAATATTATTGCAAGAGTAAGTCCTTCCACAAAGGCAAGACCGGGATTAACCGTTAAGATAGCTATAGATACGGTAAGGGTACACATATTTGACAAGAAGTCGGAAAAGACTATATTTGCAGAATAAATAATATAACCATAATTTCGCAGGAAACTCCCGCCAATCAGGTGGGAGTTTCTCATTAGAATAAAAGCAAAAGATAACTGTAAATCGGCAAACTAATACAAGAATATTTAAAAACTGTATTGTAATTGTTCCGATTATGCATTATACTTTGTTTATATTTAATATTCCGGAATCAGGAGGTATGAGAGGTGGAATATTTAACGGTTACACAAGCAGCGGAAAAATGGAATATTTCCACTCGTCGTGTTCGCCTACTTTGCGCCAACGGAGAAATCGAAGGAGTTATCCGTAAAGGCAACTTATATATGATACCTTGCGATGCGGAAAAGCCGTTGGATAAGCGGAGATTACCTCATAAAAGAAAGCGTGGCAAATTTGCAAGTTTACTGACATCAATAGATATTAAAAAAGTAAAACTCGATAGTATGCGCCCTCTTACCGCGGGAGAAACAAAGCGTTTGCGCAACGACTTTATGGTGAACTTCACATATAATTCAAACGCCATTGAGGGTAACACCCTGACACTCAAAGAAACCGCTATGGTGCTTGAGGGTATGACAATAGATAAAAAACCGTTAAAAGACCATCTTGAAGCGGTCGGTCATCGTGATGCATTTCAATATATCGAAGATATTGCACAAAATAAAGTGCGCCTTAAGGATACGGAAATAAGAGCCATTCATTCTTTAGTACTGATGGACAGACCGGATGATAAAGGTGTCTACCGCCGTATTCCCGTTACAATTACAGGTGCATATGCCGCCCCTGTGCAGCCATATCTTATAGAACCGAAAATGGCGGAGTTGCTTACAAGAAATGAGGAAAGAAAAAAGACTATGCACCCGATTGAACGAATTGCCCGTTTTCATCTTGAATTTGAGGGTATACACCCGTTTATTGACGGTAATGGCAGAACCGGTCGGTTAATCTTAAATCTTGAACTTATCCGCAACGGTTATCCCGCAATCAATGTTAAGTTTACGGATCGCAAGCGGTATTATGATGCTTTCGATGCATTTTATCGTGACGGAAAAGCTGACGATATGGTTTTACTTATTGCGGAATATGTAGGAGAGCAGCTGGACAGATATTTGGAGATTGTGAAAGAGTGAAAGGCTTTTCACAGTGAAAATGCACCGGTTATGTTTGCCTAATAATTAATGATAGTATAAAATTATTGTGTTAAATACGGAGAAGAAAATGGCATTAAGGACAATACGCAAAGAAGGCGACGAAATATTAAGAAAAAAGTCCAGGGAAGTCACATCTTTTGATGACAGATTGCATACTTTAATTGATGATATGTATGAAACAATGGTAGCGGCACCCGGATTGGGACTGGCTGCGGTACAGGTGGGAGTACTCAGAAGGGTTGCCGTTATTGAAATAGACGATAAGAAGTATGAGTTGATAAACCCCGTAATAATCCAATCTGAAGGGGAAGATATCGATGTGGAAGGATGCTTAAGTCTGCCGGATTATTACGGAACGGTCAAGAGACCTTTAAAGATAAAGGTGCGCTATCTTAACAGGTACGGAAAAGAACAGCATGCCGAAGTTGAGGGATATGCAGCTCACTGTTTCTGTCATGAATTGGACCATATGGACGGTATTTTATTCAGAGATAAAGTAATAGAGGAAATTGATCCTGCGGATTTGGAAGAAAGAGAAAAGCAGAGTGAAGAAGATAAATAATATCATTTTTATGGGTACTCCGGATTTTGCATTGCCTTGTCTTATTGCACTGATTGAAAACGGATATACCGTTAATGCCGTTATCACGCAGCCTGACAGACCCAAAGGCAGGCATAATGTTGTGGAGTATTCGAATATAAAGAAGAAGGCGCTTAAGCACGGTATACCTGTTCTGCAACCGGAGAAAATACGCAAAAAAGAGTGGGTGGAAACCATTTCAAAGATAGGTTGCGATTTAGCTGTGACCTGTGCATTCGGACAAATTCTTCCGCAAAATATATTAGACATACCTAAATACGGCACCATTAACGTTCATGCATCGCTGCTTCCCAAATACAGAGGAGCCTCTCCCATGCAAAGAGCGATAATAGAAGGGGAGAAGATAACCGGTGTGACAACAATGCTGACCGATATAGGAATGGATACCGGAGATATGTTATTAAAAATGGAGACCGACATAACAGAGGAAGATGATATATGTTCTTTACATGACAGACTTTCTCATATGGGAGCAAAACTCCTTATAGACACCGTAAAGCTGTATGAGCAGGATAAGATAACGCCTGTTAAGCAGGATAATGATAAAGCCACATATGCTCCCATGATAAAAAAAGAAGAGGGCAGATTGGACTTTAACCTTGACTCATACAGACTGTTTAACCTTGTAAGAGCATTTAATCCGTGGCCGGGAACATTTACAACTTACTGCGGAAAAACCTTAAAAGTGCTGAAGGCTGATTACTCTATGGAAGATTACGAAGAGGATGTTGACAACGGTACTGTTATATCCATAGATAAAGAGAGAATGGCTGTTAAATGCAAAAAGGGCATATTGTATATAACAGAGTTACAGTTTGAGAATAAAAAGGCAATGCATATATCAAAATGCGGTCACAATATGCCGTGTGACATGGTTTTGGGTTGTGATGAATAATGATGAGTGCATTGATTTTCTTTTGATAAAAATATATAATTTCCGACATGAGCGCTCCTTCTATTCATATACTTTCCTATACACACAACGAACTTAAAGACCTTTTTTTAGAACACGGCTTGAAAAGGTACAGAGCTTTGCAGGTTTTAGACTGGATATATAACAAGAAGGTATTTGATTATTCCTTAATGACCAATATAAGTAAAGAAGATATTGAGATTTTGCAGGCAAACTTTTCTTTGGAGTTACCTGCAATAGAAAAGAAGCTTGTGTCTGTTGACGGAACTGTTAAATATTTATTCCGTTATTCCGATAATGCAACGGTGGAAAGTGTGCTTATGGACTATGATTACGGAACCTCCATCTGCATTTCCAGTCAATCGGGGTGCAAGATGGGCTGCGTATTCTGTGCTTCTTCCCAAGTACCTTTCAGCCGGGATTTGTGGGGTTATGAGATGACCGCTCAGATTCTTAAGGCAGCGCAGGATAGCAACAAGACCATATCCAGAGCGGTGGTAATGGGTATAGGAGAGCCGTTTGATAACTATGATAATCTTGTGAATTTTCTCAATGTTATTAACATGAAAGAAGGGTTTAACATGGGAGGAAGACGCATAACCGTTTCCACCTGCGGAATAGTACCCAAGATATATGAGTTCGCCGATTTGTGTCTTCAGGTCAATCTGTCGGTATCGCTACATGAAGTTACCGATGACAGGCGCTCGGCAATAATGCCGATAAATAAAAAATACAACATCTCTTCCCTTATAAAAGCATGTGAATACTATTTTGAAAAGACCAACAGAAGAGTTTCATTTGAATATGCTCTGATCCCCGGGTCTAATGACTCCTTAGAGCATGCGCGACATTTAAGCATTTTATTAAAAAATGTAATGTGCTATGTAAATGTAATTCCGGTAAATCCTGTTGAAAATATAAAAACAGTTCAAAACAGCAAAAATCTTTCGCCTTTTTGTGCTATACTGAAAGCACATGGCGTGCCCGTCACCATCAGAAGAGAACTGGGCAGAGACATTGAAGCCGCATGCGGGCAGTTAAGGAGACAGCATGATATTTAATTACGCTTCGTATACCGATATCGGACAGGTAAGAGGAAATAATGAAGATTATCATATCGTCATTCCTTTTGAAGAGCATAATGAATTTGCCGCTGCGGTTGCCGACGGTATGGGCGGTCATCTGTTCGGTGAGATAGCCAGTAAAACCGCAATAGACTGTTTTGAGAAGAAAATAAGGGACAGACGCTTCAAGAATTGTAACAATATCAATGATTATCTTTTTAATATCTGTAATACTGCCAATAAGGAGATACTGGATTTCAGTAAGAAGCACAATGTCTTTTCCGGAATGGGTACCACATTGGATGCCATTTACATAAAGGATGATAAGCTTCATGTCATACATATAGGCGATTCGAGGATATATACTGTCTATAACAATGAGATGAAGATGATTACCAAAGACCATTCGTATGTTCAGCAACTTCTGGATAAAGGCGATATAACAGTTGATGAATCCCATAACCATCCCAACAGGAATATTATTACCAAAGCGCTGGGTATATCGGATGTGCCGGAACCGGATATTTACGATATAACACTGGATTGCTGTGAATATATACTGCTTTGCACGGACGGTCTTACCAACATGCTTGACGATACGGATATTTTGAATATAATTAATCAGGAAACCGATTTGGAAGAAAAAGTAAAGGATCTTGCCCGAAAAGCCAATGAAAAAGGCGGAACCGACAATATAACCATAATTCTTATCAAAGCGGACAATAATCCGGAGGAATAAAATGAATCCTGTTATACTCAATAACAGATATGAGCTTCTAAGTAAGATGGGCATAGGCGGAATGGCTTATGTATATAAGGCAAAAGATAAAGCGCTCAACCGAATTGTAGCGATAAAAACGCTTAAAGATGAATATGCTCAGGATAAAGATTTTATAAAACGCTTTAAGGACGAGGCATTATCGGTAGCAAAACTGTCACACGAAAGCATAGTCAATGTCTATGATGTAGGATATGACAATAACATGAACTACATTGTCATGGAATGTGTTGAAGGTACCACTCTGTCCAACTATCTGGAGTCGGCAGGACCTTTGGATATAAAGGAAGTGGTGGATATTTCCATGCAGATTTTTGCGGCTTTGGAACATGCACATAACAACGGTATTATTCACAGAGATATAAAACCGCAGAATATACTGATATCCAAGAACGGAAGAATAAAAGTAACCGATTTCGGTATAGCCAAAGCGATAAATGCGCAGACTCTGACCACGGATAATAAAACATTCGGCTCGGTCCATTATATATCTCCCGAACAGGCCAAAGGCGGATTTTTAAGCAGCAGCACCGATATTTATTCTACAGGAATAGTTATGTATGAGATGGCCACGGGGCATGTACCCTTTGATGCCGACACTCCTATATCCATAGTAATGAAGCATCTGCAGGATACTCCCATACCTCCGATTGATTACAGAAGAGATATGCCGGAAGAACTCAACAAAATAATTCTTAAGGCAATACAGAAAAGGCCGTCGGACAGATATCAGACCGCAACCGATGTAATGGCAGCCTTAAGGAATCTGAACAATAAGGCCAATTCTAAAGGCGATATTACATTGGACTTTATAAACGGAGAGGTTCTTCCTTCCGATGATATGATAACATTGCCGGAAGTTACGGAAGAGGATTTGTTCCTGGAGGAAGACAATGCAATAGTCAGAGGAAATACCGGAAGAGTAATAAAGATTAAAGAAAAAACCGATAAAATATCAAGTCCCAGGCTGATAAATTTCGATGAGGAGTACAATGTCCCCCTGATTTACGCAAGGGGCAGAAAAAAGAAAGAGAAAAAATACTTTTTCACCACTCTTATAGCATTAATCTGTGTATTGTCATTATCAGCCTTTTTTATTGTTTTCGCCATAGATGAAATGGCAAAAGTAGTGGTTCCCGAACCTAAAGAGTATGAAGTACTAAATTATGTCACATACGAATATGAAACCATAAAAAGGAAGCTGGAAACGGATTTCAATATAGTTGTATTAATGAAAGAGGCCTACTCCGATGAAACACCTCCCGGTATAATAATGGACCAGGATGTGGAACCGGGCAGAATTTTCAAAGAAGGTGCCAAGAATACCATTACATTTACGGTAAGTGTGGGAAGCAACTATGTGGAAGTTCCCGAGTGTGTAGGCAAGGATTACCGTATTGCGGAAAATATAATAATAAATGCCGGGCTTATACCGGAAAAGGTAGAACAATATAACCAGGATATCCCGGCAGGTGAAGTGTATGCCGTGTCTCCTTCGGAAACGGTAAGAGTCAAATACGGAGAAACGGTTAAAATATATGTTTCTCTCGGTTCCGAATTTGAAAAGACAACGGTGCCGGATCTGTTCGGATTGACTAAAGAACAGGCAGCGGGAAAGTTACTGGAAAGAAACCTCATAATGAATGTAATGTCGGAAGAAGAGGTGCCCGGTAAGGCTTCTCTTGTATCTTATCAGTACCCGGCAGCCGATACCGAGATATATGAAAACAGTACCATAGATATAAAGCTCTCGGTGGATTACGGAGATACCGTGTATGAGGATATAACCGTTAAATACACATTTGATCCTACAATAGCGGAGCTTGCCGGTATGGAAATGCCTATAACCTTGAGGTTCAAGTTCGAGTATTCCGATCAGGAAGAAGCTTTTCAGACAACTGCGGTTATTTCTTCCATTGAAAAGTTGCCCTATCAGAGAGATGTCCGCATACCGGCAAAAGGCGAAACCAAACTGACGATATTTATAGGCTCGATTATCTATAAAGAACCGATAATATACAAATATTTCGACCACTATAAAGAAACCCCGGAACCGTAAATGGAAACAGGTCTTATCACAAAAGCGCTGAGCAACCGTTATACCGTAAGAACCGATAAAGATGAATATATCTGCAAACCGAGAGGGTTGTTCAGGAAAGAGGGATTCAAGCCTCTTTGCGGAGACCTGGTGCGTTTTGATATAACCGATCATAGTGATAAGGAAGGCTATATCATAAATATAGAAGAAAGAAAGAACAGTCTGGTACGACCACCCGTTGCCAATGTGGATGTTGCGGTTATTGTGTTTGCAACGGAATATCCTACATTGGATGAATTGCTTATTGATTTGCTGATACTGGCATTTCGTACAAACGATATAGAGCCGGTATTATGTTTAAACAAATGCGATCTGGCGGCAAAAGAGGATATTGACGATGTATTAAGGCAATATTCCGGGAGCGGATGCAAAATAGTAATAACCGATGCAAAACATAAGACAGGTTTGGATCCGTTAAAGAGTATGCTGAGCGGAAAAGTCAGTGTTTTTGCAGGTCAGTCGGGAGCAGGGAAGTCCACACTTATCAATGCCATAACAGGAACGGCCGATATGGAAATCGGGATTTTGAGTGGAAGGATAGGAAGGGGAAAGAATACCACAAGACATTGTGAGCTGCTTTCCTTTGAAGGCGGCTATATCGTAGATACTCCGGGTTTTTCCAAATTTGACCCCGGTCTTCTGCAACCGGACCTGATAAAGGGTATGTATAATGAGTTCCTGCCGTACATCGGAAAGTGCAGATACAATGACTGCAGACACATAAATGATGACCACTGTGCCGTACTGCAGGCGGTGGAAAAAGGCGAAATTCCGATTGAACGCCACTTAAGGTATGAAATGATATATAATATGTCTGAAGAAGCTTTAAGAGTAAGGAGGGGATATTGATGATAAAAATCTCACCGTCATTATTGGCTTGTAATTTTGCAAGATTGGAAGAAGAAGTAAGAAAAATAGAAGAGGGCGGAGCCCATTATGTGCATGTGGATGTAATGGACGGACATTTCGTTCCCAATATTTCAGTAGGCTTTCCCATTGTGCAGGCTTTGAAGAGCATAACAAAATTGCCGCTGGATGTTCATCTTATGATTTCCGACCCCGACAGATACATTGAAGAATTTGCAAAAGCGGGAGCGGATATAATAACCGTTCAGCAGGAGGCCTGCATTCATCTGGACAGAACCGTAAGGTACATAAAAGAGCAGGGCAAGAAAGCCGCGGTTGCTCTTAATCCCGCCACCGATATAAGGGTTTTGGAATATGTTCTGCCTATGTTGGACATGGTGCTTATAATGAGTGTAAATCCCGGTTTCGGAGGACAAAAGTATATACCGTACAGCACGGAGAAAATAAAAGCTCTTAAGAAAATGATAGACAAAATGGGGCTGAAAACCGACATTCAGGTTGACGGCGGCGTAACGGTGGATAACTGCCGTGAGATAAAGGCTGCGGGAGCCAATGTTCTTGTTGCGGGATCGGCAATATTCCAGTCGAAAGATATTAAAGAAACTATTAGAAAACTTATAGAATACTGATTATACTGCTCTTTTGATTATATCTTTAATTTCATCCGCTGTTTCTTTATAAACATTAATTCTGAGAGTATCCGCACCGGATGCTCTTATTAAATCTTTATGCAAAAGATTATTTACCGTAAATGCACCTAAAAGATATGTGGTATCACAGTCGGGATATGTAACTATGTCAATGCGTTTTTTATGTCGGTCTAAAAGATATATTTCTTGTGTATCGGTATCGGTGAATATATCCTTTATACGGTATTTGGTTTTCATTACGGCAACTTTTCCGTATACAAGGTACTCCAGACTTATATTCCCGTTAAAGTTTGCAAATCTTCTTATATCATCAACAGGTAATTCATATGAAAGGTGTATGGCTTTTATGTCCTTATACCCCGAAAGAAAATCTACAGTATAAGTATTCAAGCAGTTTATTCCCGCATCCAGTACTTTATCCGCAGGAATATCTAAAATCCCCATGGAAGAGGAAATAATTCTTTGCCGATTGCCTGCCGTATCTTGAGGATTGGCTCCTATGGGTATATACAAGTACACTCTGTCATCGTGAAGATATCTTTTATACATGGTAGAAGGTACATATATCCTGTCTGCATCAATATCCGCTATATCAAAATCCAATCGGTCCTCAAAGAAGAATAAGGATATACCTGTTTTTTTATTACTTATATCTCTGTTTACCGGAGTATTTCTTTTTTCTGTCTTCTCTATATTTAAACTTTCCGAAGATAACGATAGGTTTTCATACTTGGGAAACAGTTCGGTTTTACTATTTCTGTTTTTTATGCTCTGCCTTAATTCTGCTAATCCGTCCAGCGCATCTCTTCTTAAAGCATTTACCGTTTTAGCGGGAAGGAATGTAGCGGTATCGGTATCTTTCGTGAGAGAGGAGAATTCAAATACCGTATTTCCCGTTTTGTTGAGATTCTTCAATATGTCATCGTCGGCATTAGGGTTATTTGCCGCTTGCGTCTCTATATCGGAATAAGAGGTATAGGTGTTGCCGCTGTTATCGGTTACGGTTAAGCTTGCTTTCTGCCCGACTTTCGATACAAAATGACCGTTTATGGGTATTTTGCGCGCAAAATCATCGGCATAGGATTTTTGTGCCTGTTCGGTCAGTTGCTTATCATATGTCAGGTATACAGGCTCATTTGGTTCGGGGAGTTTATTTCTGCATATTAAACCGTACAGATTGCCGTTTTTTCTTACAATATTGACATATGTCCCTATAGAGCTGTCGGGAAAACTTATCCCGTCACCGTTTATAAGTTCCTTGTTGCTTTCAATCTGTATCAGGTTTTTCTCTTTGTTTATTTTCTTGACGGTCCCTATCCTTATACCGGTATTTCCGGAAAAAGCATATGCCATCATATCTTTACCGGATTCGGAAAACATATATCCTTTGGAAAAGCCTTCCCTGTTGAATGCCATCATGGCATCCTGTCTGTCTTTATCTGTAAGAGTACCCGAAAGAGCCTTTCTGTATGTCTTTGTTATAATCGCCACATATTCCGGGCTTTTCATTCTGCCTTCAATTTTCAAAGATACAACACCCGCCGATACAAGCCTGTCTATATCATCCATTACCGCTATGTCTTTGGTGCTGAGATAGTTTTTACGGGAGATATTACGATTATCTATAAACAGTGAGTAGGGAAGTCTGCAGGGCTGGGCACAACCGCCTTTATTTCCCGATTTGCCTCCGTTAAAGTAACTTAAACTGCACTGCCCCGAGTAACATACACATAAGGAGCCGTGACCGAAAACCTCCACTTCAATACCCGTGGCAACAAGCGCCTTTATCTGCTCTAAGGTGGCTTCTCTTGCCGCTATTATCCTTTTAAATCCCAAACTCTTGAGCAACAATGCTTCTTTCGGATGGATAACGCTCATCTGTGTGGATGCGTGCAGTCTCAGGTCGGGAAGCATTTTTCTTATCTGTGCAGCAAGCCCTAAGTCCTGAATAATAATCCCGTCTATACCTGATGAATATGCTTTCTTTGCATTATTGAGGGCGGTTTGCATATTCTCGTCATCTATAAGTGTGTTAAGTGTCAGATAAACGGATACATCACGAAGATGACAGTATCTTACAGCTTCCGTCAATTCTTCAAATGTAAAATTGTCGGCATTTGCTCTTGCACTGAAAGTCTTTATCCCGAGATAAACGGCATCGGCTCCGTTTTGTACTGCGGCTTTAAGACATTGCATATTTCCCGCCGGAGATAATAATTCCAAAGTGTCCTCTTTCCTGTACCAAGTATTAAAGTACGGATATTATGATAATATATATAATATAAAACGGCAATGTTTTGAGATGGGAGGATATCATGCCGCTGGACGGAATTGCAGTAAAGTGTCTTGCAAATGAATTGAACGGTATATGCCAAAACGGGAAGATTCAGAATATTTACATGCCGGAAAAAGATGAGGTTATACTGGGCATATACGCAAACGGCACATCTTACAATGTGGCATTGTTTCTGCAGCCTTCTTCACCGGGAATATATTTCAAAAAAGAAAAGATAAACAATCGTAAAACCCCGTACGGTTTCTGCATGTTCTTGCGAAAGCACATAGGAGGAGGATTGATATCCGAGGTTTATGCAAAAGATTATGAGAGAATAATATACTTTGATATAAATTGCACCGATGAATTCAGCGGCAATTCGGTTAAGACCGTGATAATGGAGCTGACCGGTCGCAACTGCAACCTCATAGTCGTCAATTCTTCATACAGAATATTGGACGCTTTAAGGCATGTGGACGAATCCATGTCTTCGGTAAGAAGAGTAATGCCGGCATGCGAGTATGTGCTTCCTCCCATACAGGACAAGATACCGATAGAATATGTGCAGTGGGAGCATTTACTTAAATATGCGGATTTTCCCTTAAGTGATGCAATATTCCGAACGGTTTTAGGTATGGCACAGGTTTTTGCAAAAGAGATATGTATAAGAGCCGGAGTAGATGAAGCAAAGACTGTTAAGAATATCAGCAAAGAAGAAGTGATACAGGTTATGTCCGTTATTAAAGCAACAGCACAAGACATATCGGCAAACACATATTCTCCGATTGTCGTTTACAGCAATGAAAAAAAGACCATAACCGATTGTTACTGTTTTGATCTTTCAGTGTATAAAAATATATCGGAGTTTACGGTTAAGAAATATCCTTTATATATTGATGCATTAAGCGACCATTTAAACTTAAAGAATAAAAGAGCTGTTTTTATACAAGCATCCGATGTGGTCAGAAAATCGGTATCGGCCCATCTGGCAAAAGCGGAGAAAAAACTTTTAATATATAACAACAATCTTTCGGATAGAGAAAAGATAGATAAATACAAACTGTACGGAGAACTTTTGACAGCCAATATTCATGCGATTAAACAAAAGACCGATTATGTGGAGCTTTTAGATTATTACACCGACAAGATTGTAAAGATACCGCTGGACCAATCGGAAGATGCTCTCAAAAATGCGCAAAGTTATTATAAAAAATATAAAAAGGGGATTGCCGCATATAACTATGCCGTTAATGCAGTTAAGGGTATTAAAAAAGAGATTGAGTATCTTAAATCGGTTCTTGCTTCTTTGGAGTTATGTGAAAACCTTTCCGACATAGAGGATATTAAGAAGGAATTGGTTCTGGAAGGCTATATGAAGGAAAAACTTAAGATTAAGAAGGGCAGGAAGGTATCTCAGCCGGAAGCGGTTTCCTTTAACCCCGTTAAGTATAGGTCAAAAGAGGGATATGAAATATATGTCGGAAGGAATAATACCGAAAACGATAAGCTTACATTTGATTACGCCCAAAACTTTGACATATGGTTGCATGTAAAGAACCTGCACGGATCTCATGTGATAATAAAAAACCCTGCTAAATGCGAAGAGTTTGTGGCGGATAAGACATTAACCGAAGCAGCTGTAATTGCGGCATATCATTCCGAAGCAAGAACATCGGGTCAGGTTGCGGTAGATTATACTTTCATCAAGAATGTTAAAAAGCCCAAAGGCGCAAAGCCGGGATATGTCAATTATTACAATTACTACTCCGCATATGTAAAGGCGGATGAAATGGTTGCAAAGAAGTTAAGAGAATAGAGGGCAGTTCAGATAATATTCAGAGGATGAAAAATTCTTAAGAATACAAGTATTTATCAATTTCGCCACCGATAGCGACGAATTTTCTTGAATACACTATATGATTTTTACCGATAAAGTTAATCTTCTTGAAAAAGTAGATTTAAAAGGTTAGTATGTAGACAATGATTGTAAAGTGTTACCCTTTAGGAGCGAATATAATAATAAGCAAAAGCTTAATTCCATTTTTTAATTTTGGGGGCAACTATGAAAAAACATATAAACTTTAAAGTGCTATCATGTTCCAGTTTTTTTAAAGGTATTCTGGATATGCTGTTTATGTTTTTCATATCAAGAATATTTTCCGGAATGATTAATGATTCAATACAATTGGTTTCTTTTGAGCCTGTTTTGAATAATATTGTTATGTTTTCAATTCTTTTTATCGTTTATATAATCTATAGTTTTTTAAGCAATTATTATTACGACATTTATAAAACAAAACAATTTCATTTCTATAAGATGAATTACATTCAAGATATTTATCATGAAGAAACAAAGAACATTTTTCAAATAGGGTTAAGTAATATTTTGCAATATTTCAAGTCTGATTTAGGTGTATGTTTTAATTTCAAATCGGAAACGATATCTTTATTTATTAAATCTTTGATATTGATAATATTTTATGGCGGGTATATATCATATATGCACATAGGAGCTTTTGCCGTTATTACGGTTATCGGAATTCTTAAATTAATTCCCACTATGTTTATAAGTTATTTCGAAGCAAAAGATTTAAAAAAAGTAAATGAAATAGAATCAAAAATCAGAAGAAACTTGATGGCTATAATTAACGGATTTACTACATTAAAATTATTTCAAGCACAAAAATGGCAGGAAAAAAAACTACATGCTTTATACGGTGAATCCTATGAAATTCAAAAAACATATGAAATGCATGGTTCCGTTGAATATTCTCTTACCAATATAGTCGATATATTACTAAAGTATATTACAGTTGGCGCGGCCTTCTTCATGATATATCTTTTCGGTATATCAATAGAATTATCGGTGCAGATTATTATATTGTCAGGTAGTTATTATGCAGCACTGCATTCCGCTTTTAATATAGTAAGAGATACAAAAGTTTACAAAATGGCTAAAGAGCGAATATCCGATATAAAATGTTCTCAAACACAAACGGAAGAAATAAACGGAGCATTATCTTTGACGGAATCTGTCTCGATTTACTCAGTAAATGATATATCGGTTTCATATGACGATGTATTTATTATCAAAGATTTTTCATATCAAATAGATAAAGAGGGAATTTATTTGTTTAAAGGTAAAAACGGATCGGGAAAAACATCATTTGTTAACTGTCTACTCAATTTTCAAACAGTAAACAAAGGGTTGATTGAGTTCTTAAATGAAGAAATAGATAAAATTCCCTCTCAGGATTTATATCAATATATAGCTTATATGCCACAAGAGATTATAAAGTTTAATATGACAATACAAGACTTTGTAGAGGTTGTATCTGAAAAAAACAGTCTGTCCCCAAATGTCTATATTGATTTATTGGCTCAATTCGGCATACAAAAGGAGCAATTAAATCAAAATATTAATAATCTGTCAGATGGAGAGTCGAGAAAAGTATTGATAGTTGCTTTATTAAATGAGAATAAACCGATAATTATATTAGACGAACCCACAAATCACTTGGATAAGAGGGCAAAGGAAAAACTGGTACAGATATTGAAAAATAGAAAGGAGCAGATTATTATAATAATTTCACACGATACAATATTTAATAATATCTCTGATTGTATGCATGAGTTTTCAAGAGGGGGTGACAAACTATGAAATTATCAAATAGTCATCTAAAAGAAAGCATAAAGCTATTGAAATCTGTAATAATAATGTATTTTATTCAGAATTTTATTATTAATTTTACATCAATATTTATGTTCCAAACGATTGGTAATGTTGCGGATTCCATTTTGACAGGTGATGAGATATTTAAGGAAGATATAGTAATATTTATTATGTCAATAGTATTTATGATTTTAGTTTTACCTATAATTAATTATCTGTCAAACATTGAAATGCTGAAATGTTTTATTAAGCATGATAAATTTGTTGTAAAACAATTTATGCAGAAAAAAATATCTTCCGTAAAAAAATATGATTCAGGCGAACTTCTATATAAATTGGAAAATGATCCTATGGAATTTCGTTACATCATTTTAGATATTGTTGTAAAACTGTTTCAAGTTATTGTTTTTGGGAGTATTTTATCCTTCCTGATTCTGAAGATTAATATAATATACGGAATTATTGTTATTATTCTGAGTTCAGTAGTTGTAGTTGTATCATACTTAACAAAAAATATTAAATCAAAATATCGGGAACAGGCAAGAGAGTATGGGCAATGGGCATTGAATCATGAAGTAAATATGATAGATGCATACAAGTATATTAAAGTAAACGGTGTTTTATATAGCTTTATTAAAAACTACAATTCACGCTTTAAATCTGCGATGGAGCAATATGTAAAAAGAAGTAAAATTCTGGATAATATTATTGAAGCAGTTAATCAAATAAAATCATACTCAAGTCAAATCGTAATTGTTGTATTAGGTTTGCTCTTTTATCAAAAAGGCGCAATTACAATCGGAGCGATAACAATTATGCTGGGCTATTTTACATTAATGAAAGATGTGTTTGAGCAAATAGGCGGAATAATAACACAAAGAGAATATTTAAAGCTTTATACTGATTATGTTGAGCAACTTTGTGATGAGCAGGAAGGTCAAAAAAAAGGAAAAGACAATATAATTAACATAATCGAGATGAAGAATATGTCTTATTCATATGCAGACAAATCAGTAATTGAGAAATTGAATTTTACAATTCGTAAAGGAGATAAAATTTTAATAAAGGGACCAAACGGTTCCGGGAAGTCTACATTTATAAAGATTTTATTGGGTTTTCTGGATGATTATAGTGGAAATGTTCTTATTAACGGTGATGAAAAAAAGGATATAGATATGTATTGCAATATTTTATATTTGGAGCAAAATCCGTATATATTTGATGGAACATTAAAAGAAAACATAAATCTTGGTGATGATGAAATTGAGGAAAAATATATTGAAAAATTGTACACTCATTTAAACCTGGAGCACATAAACTTAAATGAGTATTCAGAAGAACAGGATAATTTATCAGGAGGAGAAAAACAAAAAATTGCATTGGCTCGGGTGATGGTACGAGACAGGCAAATTATTGTATTAGATGAGCCCTTTAATCATATTGATACGGAAGGAAAAGAGGCTGTAAGAAAATTTATTATTGAATGTGAGAAACGGAATAAAACGATAATATTAATAACTCATCATATGATTGATTTGAACAATGAATGGCGTATATTGGAATTTAAGTGACATAAGAGATATTATGTAGCCATACTGAATAGCGGAACGGTGTTTATTGCACTTAATCTTTGCGTGGATGTATCCATCCATGAATTATCATACATGACACAATTTGCAAAAATCTCACCTATATTGTAATATGGCAGGAGGAGAGAGATGTTATGTTTAATAAAAAGATAACGCAGAGTTTGAGTAAATCGTCATTCATTCGTGCAATGTTTGAAGAGGGAAACAGATTAAAAGCGATATACGGAGAAGAAAATGTTTTTGATTTTTCCATAGGCAATCCGGAGATGGAACCGCCTGCAAAGGTTAAAGAGTGTCTTAAGAAAATAGCCTGCAGTGAAGAAAAAGGAATGCATAAATATATGAGCAATGCAGGGTATGATGCCACAAGAAAAGCGGTATCAGAAAGTATAAAAAAAGACTACGGATACGATGTTCCTTTCAGTAATATAATAATGTCGGTAGGTGCAGCGGCGGGATTGTTTGTAACACTGAAATCCGTTTTAAATCCCGATGATGAGGTTGTTGTTTTTAAACCGTATTTTGCCGAATACGGGTTTTATGTTATGCATGCACAGGGGGTGTTGGTAGAAGCCGATTGTGATGAATTCTTTTTACCGGATATTGATTCCTTTAAAAGTGTAATTACCGCAAAGACAAAAGCCGTTATCATAAATACACCCAACAATCCTTCGGGAGCGGTATATCCTAAAGAAGTGCTTTTAGCACTGAATGAAGCAATAAGGCAGGCGGAAAGAAAGTATAACTCCGACATTTTTGTTATAAGCGATGAGCCTTATGTGAAAATTGTATACGATGACATAACGGTTCCCTGCGTATTTGACTGTTTTGATAAGGCTATAATAGTAAACTCATACAGTAAATCATTGGCACTGCCCGGCGAAAGAATAGGCTATATTGCAATAGACCCCAAAATACCCGATTCTCAACTGTTGGTTAATATCTGTATATTCAATACCAGAACATTGGGGTATGTAAATGCTCCTGCCATAATGCAAAAAGTAATACAGCATGCATATGATGCCAAGGTGGATATTGATGATTACAGGGAAAGACGGGATATTTTATATAATCACATGGTGAAATGCGGATTCAGTGTAAAAAAACCGCAAGGAGCTTTTTATCTTTTCGTTAAGTCGCCTGTGGAAGATGAGATGGAATTTGTTAAAAAGGCGAAAGAATATAACATACTGGTTGTTCCGGGAAGAGGATTCGGTATGAAAGGCTATGTGAGGATGTGTTTCTGTATTTCCAAAAAGACAATACAGGCAAGCCTGCCGAAAATAACGGCTCTTGCAAGGGAGTATTTTTAATGATTAAGATTGATTTAGATAACGGGATTCATTCATTGAGCATGGATAAACTGGCTTTCGGTACCGGTGTTTTTTCCGATTATGCCGACAAGGAAAGCTATTTTCTTCTGATGGATAAATTTTATGAGCATTTTAAAACATATGATACCGCCCGATGCTATAACGAATGGCTTCCCGAAGGGAAAGATATTTCCGAGTATATGCTGGGTGAGTGGATGAAATCCCGGAAAAACAGGGAGGACCTGATAGTTATAACCAAAGGCGGATTTCCAAAGAATCTGAAATTGAAAAAAGATGTTGTGGAAAGAATAACTAAAGAAGAACTGCAATATGATATAGATAAAAGCCTTTCCGTCATGAATATTGATTATGTGGATATATTCTTACTGCACAGAGACGATTTGTCCAAACCTGTGGAATATATAATACCCATACTTCAGGATTTTATAAAGCAGGGTAAAACCCGTTTCATAGGTGTAAGCAACTGGACGAGTAAAAGAATTGAAGAGGCTCAGGCTTTCATTGCGAGTGAGAATTTGGTGCCGCTTTCGGTATCGCAATGTTTTTTCTCTTTGGCCGAATCCACACCGGAGCGATTTGATGATGAAACTATTGTATGTATCGATGATGAGCAATATGAATGGTATGAGAAGAAAAAGTTGCCGTTGATGGCATATACTTCCCAGGCAAAAGGCTTTTTCTCAAAATACAATACCGTTCAGTTAAAGGATAGTGTAGTTAAAAAATTCCTATCGGATATTAATATAGAAAGAGCAAAGAGAGCCAAAATGCTTGCCGATGAATACAGTGTATCACCGACATGCATAGCCTTGGCATATCTTACAAATAATCCGGTGCAGACCTGTGCCGTAATAGGGTCCAAGAATCTGTCGCAGTTGGAAGACAGCATCGGTGTTAAAGATGTCCTGCTGTCACAGGCACAGATTGACTGGCTGAAAGGAGAGTAATGGAAAGCTTAAGAAGTCGCAAACTGCAACCCTATCAATCGTTTCTCCTCATAACTGCGGTTATGATTATATTCTTTACCGTTCAGACGGTGGGGATTTTCTTTTTAGGTGACAATCTCTATCTGTATCAGACGGCTTGTGAGGTGCTGGGACTGGCGGTACCGGTACTTTTGTACATGCTTTTTACCGGCAGATTCAAAGACAATGTACACTTTAAAAAAGTAAGCGGGAAGAATATTCTTATAATCCTGGCTGTTGTGACACTGTTTATACCCGTTTCCATGTTGCTGGCAACGTTTAACACATGGATTGTAGACAATCTGTTCGGAACCACCCCGGGACTTGAGGACATTGTATTAATGGAAAACTTCGGTGATTATCTGAAGAGTATATTGGTTATTGCGCTGGTCCCTGCTATATGTGAGGAGATAGCTTTTCGGACGGCATTTATGTCGGGATTGGAGAGATTGGGTAAGGTCGGTTGCTTTTTCTTTTGTTCGCTCTTTTTCTCTTTGGCTCACTCAATACCGGAAAAACTGTTATCCACTTTTGCATTGTCGGTGCTTCTTTGCTATTTTCTGTACAGAACCGGCTCCTTGCTTGCAGCAATGATAGGACATTTTATAAATAACTTTATTGCGATTACCATAACATATGCGACCAGAAACATTCCCCCGGAATCGGGCGGTATAGAATTTCTCCAAGCATACGGACTGTCCGAATACGGTGTTTCTTTTATAGTTCTGGGAGCCATCTCTTTGCTGGTGTTACCGGTTATAGTTATTTTACTGAGGAGATTTAGAAAAAATACCGAAAGTACAAAGATTAATATTATTAAAGAGACGAAACCGGACAGTAACGGAAAAGTGGCGTTTCTGGTTGCTTTTACGATATATATTATTCCTGTTGCTATAATAATTGTGACTAATGCTTTAAGTGGTTTTCAAAATGTCAAGTAGCTTAAAGTAATCTTTTGTGTAGTATGTACACGGTGCGATATTCGGAATGTTATGCGAATCGTAATAACAGGAATGGATTTGTGCATTTATTGCGCATTCGATATCCACATCCCTGTCTCCTATAAACAGCATTTCTTTTCTGTCAAGACCGTATTTTTCTATCAGATACTCGACTGCTTCGCTGCCGGGTTTTAAGGGAAATCCCGAATTTCTGTGCAGGATCTCCTTAAAGTATTTCCTGTAATCCCGATATTCCAGAAACCGAAATACCGACTCGGCACGATTTGTAACCATAAAAGTGTATCCTTCGGTGCTGTCTATTATTTCTTTTACTCCGGGGAACGGTAATGCTTCTTTAACATTCATTCTTTCTTCGGCTTGCATGAATGTACCTTTAAACTCGCCATGATTCAGATTGTGCTTTTTTGAGAGATACTCCAGTGTATGAGTCAGTGACATATGTAAGTTTTTTGCTATCCAATCAAGATTCTCAACTATTCCTCTGTTTTTCAGAACCTCTTCGATAACTTTCGCAATCTCTCCGTATGTGTCAAACAGCGTTCCGTCAAAATCCCAGATAATATGCTTGTATTTCATTATTCAATCATATTTATGCATTTGCATAACCTTTCCGTTCAAGTATAATAAAGTATAACATAGAAAGGATGATTTTCCGATGTTTATAACCGAAGCAGTAGTTTTGAAGGAAGATAAAGTACTGAAAGCAGCGGATCTGTCTGAAGAACAGATGCAAAGAGCACGCAAGGGTACCATTGCTCATTCTATATTGAAATCACATAATACATCCGCTTCGAATCATATGCTCAAAATTAAATTTGATGCTGTTGCGAGCCATGATATTACATATGTAAGTATTTTACAGACCGCTTCGGCATGTAATATGGAGCGCTTTCCTATTCCTTATGTTCTGACCAATTGCCATAACTCTCTTTGTGCTGTAGGCGGTACCATCAATGAAGATGACCATCTTTTCGGTTTGTCCGCGGCAAAAAAATACGGAGGCATTTATGTACCCGCTCATCTTGCGGTAATACATCAGTACATGCGGGAGAAAATGGCGGGGTGCGGCAAGATGATTTTAGGGTCGGACAGCCACACAAGGTACGGGGCGTTGGGCACCTTGGCCATGGGTGAGGGCGGAGGAGAACTTGTAAAGCAGCTGTTGGGAAAAACCTATGATCTTCCGTATCCCAAGGTATGTCTTGTATATCTTACAGGTACTCTTAATCAGGGAGTGGGACCTCACGATGTAGCCATATACATGATAGGAAAAGTATTTAAGGATGCTTCGGTTACCAACAAAATATTGGAGTTTGCGGGACCGGGAGTTAAAAATCTTTCCATGGATGACAGAATAGGTATTGATGTTATGACCACCGAAACTGCATGTCTTTCTTCCATATGGGTAACCGACGATAAAACAAAAGAGTACTATGAGATACACGGGAGGAAGGAAGATTATAAAAAGCTTTCTTTGGCAAAAGAAGCGCTGTATGACTGTGCCTTAATGATTGACCTTTCCAAAATACAACCCATGATAGCTTTGCCGTATCATCCTTCCAATGCATATACCGTTAAGGACTTTTTGGAAAATAGTGAAGACATACTGGAACAGTTGAATCTCGGCAGTCTGAAAGTATATGCCGACAGTAAGAAGAGAAGCTTTTTTACGGGACAGGGAATAATAGCGGGATGTGCGGGAGGTTCTTTTGAGAATATCTGTGAAGCTGCGGCTGTTTTGCAAAAAGGTGATACCGGATATGGCAGTTTCTCCTTGTCCGTTTATCCTCAAAGTCAGCCGGTTGCATATGCGCTTAATAAGGCGGGGATTACAAACAAGCTTATGGAATCGGGTGTTGTTATAAAAACGGCATTCTGCGGACCGTGTTTCGGTGCCGGTGACATACCTGCCAACAATGTCCTGTCGGTAAGGCATACCACAAGGAATTTCGAGAATCGTGAAGGCAGCATCCCCAAGGACGGTCAGGCCGCGTATGTCGCACTGATGGATGCCAGAAGCATTGCCGCTACCGCATTGAATAAAGGATATATAACTGCGGGTACCGATGTAGAATATGTTAAAGATATTCCCGTATATGAATTTAACGGTAACATATATGAAAAAAGAGTATATAACGGATACGGAAAGCCTGACAAAAATCAGGAGCTGATATACGGTCCCAATATAAAGGCGTGGCCGGAAATACCGAGATTGCCTAAGAATTTGTTATTGAAAGCAGCTGCGGTATTAAATGACGAGGTTACCACCACCGACGAACTTATACCTTCGGGGGAGACTTCCTCTTACAGGTCCAATCCCATGGCTCTTGCGGAATATACATTGTCCAGAAGAGCTCCGGATTATGTAAAGAAAACAAAACTTGCCGTAAGGGAAACGGGTGTGGACGGTCATCTCATATTCGCCAAAAAACCGGGAGACGGTTCCGCCCGGGAGCAGGCTGCTTCCTGTCAGAGAGTACTGAAAGGATATGCCAATATCGCATACCGATATGCCACAAAGAGATATCGCTCCAACCTCATAAACTGGGGACTTATACCTTTTACGGTAAAACAGGATCCCGCTCTTACTGTTGATGAATATGTCTATATTCCCGACATAAGAGACGCCGTTCTTTCGGGGAAAGAGCAGGTAATTGCATATGTGTCGGCAACAAAGGAAGATGCTTTGCAAAGGACCGATAAAGCAAGAGCGGTCAGGTTATATATGGAGGGATTATCGGATGAGGAAAGGGATGTACTTGCCGAAGGTTGTATGATAAACTATTACAGGAAAAGCATGTAGCGGAGGAGAGAATGACAAGAAGAATCACTGCACTTATATTGGTCGTAATCATGGTCTTTACATTGACCGCTTGCAATAATCAGAAGACACCTGACGGGGGTACTCCGAGTTATGTCGTAACGACCGAGCAGAACTGGCCTTCGGAATATCTGGGAGCGGATGTTTTGCCTAAGATTAAAGGCGGCGAAGTAAATTATTACAAGTTTTACGGTCAGATACTGAGAATTTATCTTTATAACGTGGACGATGAATCCTTTATGAAGTATATAGAGACATTGAAAAGTATCGGGTATAAGAATATAAGCGTGGAAACAAAAGAAGCTTTTGCGGGATCGTTGGATGACTATTATCTGGCAATGAACAGAGATGTCGATACGCATAATATGGTTATTGAACTGACCACTCCTCTTACATGGCCGAAAGAAGGATACATCACAATGTTGTCAGCACCTCCCGGCGCTAAGGTTTTACAGATTATAGGCGAATCCAACAATATAACGGTAGTTACCGAGGATATCGGTAAAGAGAAATTCGAATCATACACGGCGGATGCGATAGCTGCAGGGTTTACTGCAATACTGGTGACTTCGGAGACGGTTTTTGTTGCGGAGAATAATGATTACATTCTTACCATAGTAAGACAACCGGATAAGAATACGATGGATATAGGTATATATGAAAAAAACTGATTATGATGACATGACGGATTTTGAAGAAGGTATATTGGAGGAGCTTGCCTTGGACGAAAGGGATGTGGCTCTTCTTGTGCTTATAGAAAAGGAAATAGAGTCTACCTTGAAAAATATACGGATATTCGATTTACAGACCAACAAACGTATGGAGGAGATTTTATCCGAGGAAATATATAATCAGGGAGAAAAAATAAACCGGCTGATGGACCATGCTTCTCCCGGGCTTAAGAAATATCTTGAAGAATATATGACAAAGATTAAGGAAACATATCTCAACTGATTGTGCCTTAAGATTAAAGCAGCCGACTAAAGAAAAAAGCGACTTTAAGAATAAAATTTATATATTTCTATTGACACGGACAGACATATGCGATAGGATTATGAATGATGCGCTAATCTGCGTATTTTTGCGCCTGTCGACAGGAAATTACTGAAATCGGAGGTGCATAAGGTTATTATGGCACCGGTTTGCCGACACTTAAAACAGCAGCCGTTACCATGGGGATGATATAGAAAAGGACATGAGGTGACTAATTAATGATACATCCTATTCAATACGGAAAACGAGAAAGAATGAGTTTCTCAAAAATCAAAGAAGTTCTGGAAATGCCCAATCTTATAGAAGTTCAGAAAAAGTCTTATCAGTGGTTTCTCGATGAGGGACTCAGAGAGGTTTTTAAGGATGTATCACCGGTTCGTGATCATACCGATAATTTAATGCTGGATTTTATTGATTACAGGATTGCGGACAAGCCTAAGCTTGACGTGCAGGAATGTAAGGAAAGAGATGCCACCTATCAGGCTCCTTTGAGAGTAAAAGTCCGTCTTATAAGAAAAGATACCGGAGAGGTCAAGGAACAGGAAATATTTATGGGAGATTTCCCCATAATGACCGACACCGGCACATTTATCATTAACGGTGCGGAGCGAGTTATTGTCAGCCAGTTGGTAAGATCTCCCGGTGCATATTATGCGGAGAAGAAGGATAAAGCCGGAAAAAGTCTTTTTTCCAGCACACTTATTCCCAACAGGGGAGCATGGATAGAATATGAAACCGATTCCAACGGGGTTTTGTATGTAAGAATAGACAGAACCAGAAAGTTACCTCTGACGGTTTTCTTAAGAGCATTGGGATTTGCTAAAGATTCCGATATAACCGCGGTATTCGGAGAAGACTATAAACTGGATGCAACATATGCAAAAGACGAAACAAAGACCAGAGAAGGCGGATTGTTTGAGATATACAAAAGGTTAAGACCGGGCGAGCCTCCTACGATAGAAAGTGCCGAAAACTTATTTGAAGGATTGTTTTTTGATGCCAGAAGATATGATCTTGCCAGATTCGGAAGATATAAATTCAACAAGAAACTCTCCGTTGCTCCGAGAATAGCAGGAACTGTATCAGCCGAGAGAATAGTTGATTCCGAGACCGGAGAGATTTTGGTGGAAGCCGATGAAGTTATTGACGAGGCTAAGGCAATTGCGGTGGAAAATGCCGGAATAAATGTAGTAAAAGTAAAATGTGATAATCATGTTCATGTAGTTATAGGAAATGAGACGGTTGATGCGTCTTCTTTCATAGATTTCAATCATACCGCACTGGGGCTTACCGATAAGGTAAACTACAAAGTACTGAAAGAAATACTTGCCGAATGTTCCACACAGGAAGAAATAAAAGAAGCTTTTGAAAAAAGAAGATATGACTTATGTCCCAAAAATATTACCAGGATTGATATTATAGCATCCATAAGTTACTTACTGGGATTGGATTACGGTTTGTACCACACCGACGACATAGACCATCTGGGTAACAGAAGAATAAGATCGGTAGGAGAATTGCTGCAGAATCAGTTCAGGATAGGGTTTGCAAGAATGGAGCGGGTAATTCGCGAGAAGATGACCATTCAGGACATTGATATTGTAACACCTCAGGCATTGATTAATATCCGTCCCGTAACTGCGGTAATAAAGGAGTTTTTCGGCTCCAGCCAGCTGTCACAGTTCATGGATCAACCCAATCCTCTTGCCGAGATAACCCATAAGAGAAGGCTTTCGGCTTTAGGCCCCGGCGGTTTGAGCAGAGAGCGGGCCAACTTCGAGGTTCGTGACGTTCACTACTCGCATTACGGAAGAATGTGCCCCATTGAGACTCCGGAAGGACCCAACATCGGACTTATAGCTTCTTTGAGCACATATGCAAGAATTAACGAATACGGATTTATCGAAACACCGTATCGCAGAGTAAATAAAGAAACTCACACGGTTACCGAAGAAATTGATTATCTGACAGCAGATGAAGAGGACATTTATATTGTGGCTCAGGCCAACTCGGAACTGACCCCAGACGGTCGTTTCGCAACGCCCAGAGTGAGCTGCAGATATCGCAATAACAAGGTAATGAGAGATTCCAAGGATGTTGACTATATGGATGTATCTCCCAAACAGCTGGTATCGGTTGCCACAAGCATGATACCTTTTTTGGAAAATGACGATGCCAACAGAGCGCTGATGGGTTCCAATATGCAAAGACAGGCCGTTCCCCTTATAAGAACCGAAGCTCCCGTTATTGCAACCGGTATGGAATATAAGGTTGCTACCGACTCGGGAGTATGCGTATTGGCAAAAAGAGCGGGAGAAGTCAAAAATGTTTCAGCCGACAGGGTGGTTATTGATACCGTGGACGGTGAGCGGGACGAATATAAGATACTTAAATATAAAAGAAGTAATCAGGGAACATGCATAAACCAGAAAGTTATTGTCAAGAAAGGCGATAAGGTTGAAGCAGGCGATGTCATTGCCGACGGACCTTCCACAGACGGAGGAGAAATTTCCTTAGGAAAGAACGTGCTGGTCGGATTTATGACATGGGAAGGCTATAACTACGAGGATGCCATACTTATCAGTGAGCGACTGGTTGAGGACGATGTTTTCACATCCATTCACATTGAAGAATATGATCTGGAAGCAAGAGATACCAAACTGGGACCTGAGGATATAACAAGAGATATACCCAATATAGGTGATGATGCGCTTAAAGATCTGGATGAAAGAGGAATTATACGTATCGGTGCCGAAGTTCAGGCAGGCGATATACTTGTAGGTAAAGTAACTCCCAAGGGAGAAACCGAGCTGACACCCGAAGAGCGACTCTTGAGAGCCATATTCGGAGAAAAATCCAGAGATGTAAGAGATACATCGCTGAGAGTACCTCACGGTGAATCGGGTATAGTAGTGGATGTTAAACTGTTTACAAAAGAAGCCGGCGACGACCTCAATCCCGGAGTTAATCAGGTTGTAAGAGTGTTTATCGCTCAGAAGAGAAAGATAGCCGTAGGTGATAAGATGGCCGGACGTCACGGTAACAAGGGCGTTATATCCCGTGTGTTACCCGAAGCGGATATGCCTTTCCTGGAAGACGGTACACCGTTGCAGATAGTATTGAATCCCCTCGGTGTTCCTTCGCGTATGAACATCGGGCAGGTACTGGAAGTGCATTTAGGATATGCGGCAAAAGCTTTGGGCTGGAAAATAGCCACCCCGGTATTCGACGGAGCATCGGAAATGGACATAATAGAGTGTCTGAAGATGGCAAACCTGTCGGAAGACGGCAAAACCGTTCTGTATGACGGAAGAACCGGCGAGCCTTTTGATAACAGAGTTACCGTGGGCTATATGTATATGCTTAAACTGCATCACCTTGTTGATGATAAGATTCATGCCCGCTCCACAGGACCGTATTCGTTGGTTACGCAACAGCCTTTAGGCGGTAAAGCACAGTTCGGCGGACAGCGTTTCGGAGAAATGGAAGTGTGGGCACTGGAAGCATACGGCGCCGCCTATACTTTACAGGAGATATTGACCGTCAAATCCGATGATGTTATCGGAAGAGTAAAGACATACGAGGCAATTGTAAAGGGAGAAAATATCCCCAAATCCGGTATTCCGGAATCTTTTAAAGTTCTGGTCAAGGAACTTCAGAGTCTTGCTTTGGATGTGAAAATACTCAAGTCGGATCACTCGGTAGTTATGCTTCGTGACGGAAGTGAAGATGATATACCCAGATTGGATATCAATATTTCCGGAACCGAAGATTATACATTGGACAATGATGAATTGTTCAATATGGAATTGGCAAGAGGCGATGACGATTTTGAGGACGACGAAGATATCAATTCAGAGGAAATATCCGGTATGATGATGAAAACTGCTGATGACAATGACACCGGCGTAGATTATTCAAAGATATCCGATGTGCAGGATATAGTTGATTTAGATGACATGGGAGAGTAAAGAATGCAGGATTATACAAATTTTGACATGATTAAAATCGGTTTGGCTTCTTCCGAGATGATTAAGGAATGGTCCAGAGGCGAGGTTAAGAAACCTGAAACAATTAACTACAGAACACTGAAACCTGAAGCCGGCGGACTTTTCTGTGAAAAAATATTCGGTCCCACCAAGGACTGGGAATGCCATTGCGGAAAGTATAAAAGAGTCAGACACAAAGGTATAATATGTGACCGTTGCGGAGTGGAAATTACCAAAAGCAAGGTAAGAAGAGAGCGTATGGGACATATAGAACTTGCGGCACCTGTCTCCCACATATGGTATTTCAGAGGAATTCCCAGCAGAATGGGTCTTGTATTGGATATGAGCCCCAGAGCATTGGAAAGGATTCTGTATTTTAACTCTTATGTAGTGCTGGAAGTGCATAATGAAGATGTCAAGGTTAATGACAAAACCATTGAAGTAAAAGATTTACTTACCGAACTTCAGTACAGAGAATTAATAGATAAATACGGCAGAGATTCTTTCAAAGCACGTATGGGTGCCGAAGCGGTGCAGATATTGCTTGCAAGGATTGATGTTGAAGTGGAAAGTACTCTTCTTAAAGAGGAACTGCAGACAAGCACGGGACAAAAAAGAGGAAGAATAATCAAGAGACTGGAAGCTATGGAATCATTCAGAGTGTCCGGAAACAAGCCGGAATGGATGATTTTGGACACCATTCCCGTTATACCTCCCGATCTTCGCCCTATGGTGCAGTTGGACGGCGGCAGATTTGCCACTTCCGACCTTAATGACCTTTACAGAAGAGTAATTAACAGAAATAATAGGCTTAAGAGGCTTTTGGAGCTTACCGCTCCGGATATTATAGTCAGAAATGAAAAAAGGATGCTTCAGGAAGCTGTCGATGCCCTCATAAACAACGGCAGAAAAGGAAAACCCGTGGTAGGACCGGGCAACAGGCCGCTAAAATCCTTATCGGATATGTTAAGAGGAAAACAGGGCCGATTCAGACAGAACCTTTTGGGTAAGAGAGTAGACTATTCCGGACGTTCGGTTATAGTTGTGGGACCGGAACTGATGATGTATCAATGCGGTCTTCCCAAAGAAATGGCACTGGAGCTTTTCAAACCCTTTGTCATGAAACGTCTTGTTACCGATAAGTTCGCTCAGAATATTAAGAGTGCAAAGAAAATGGTGGAAAGAGTACGCAATGAAGTATGGGATATTCTTGAGGATGTTATTAAAGATCACCCCGTTCTTCTAAACAGAGCACCTACTCTGCACAGATTGGGAATACAGGCGTTTGAACCGGTTCTTGTAGAGGGAAGAGCTATCAAACTGCATCCGTTGGTATGTACCGCATACAATGCGGACTTTGACGGAGACCAGATGGCTGTTCACGTTCCTCTTTCTGCAGAGGCTCAGTCGGAAGCAAGAATACTAATGCTTTCCGCCAACAATCTGCTTGCACCCAAAGACGGAAAACCCATTACCGTTCCCACTCAGGACATGGTTCTGGGAGGTTACTATCTTACCACCGCGAAAGACGGAGAGATAGGCGAAGGAAGAGTATTCCGAAACTTTGACGAAATGCTTATGGCATTGCATGAAAAGACAATAAGCCTCCATTCGAAAGTAAAAATGAGAGTGGAAAGAGAAGTAGACGGAAAAGTTGTAAGCAAAATAATTGATGTAACCTGCGGTAAAGTTATATTCAATGAAGCTATTCCTCAGGACCTGGGTTTTGTGGACAGGACCAATCCCGATACCATGTTCGATTTGGAAATAGACCGGATGGTGGGTAAAAAGAATCTTTCGGAAATCATTGAAAGATGCATAACAAAACACGGTATTGCAAAAACCGCCGAAGTTCTGGATAAGATAAAATCCATCGGATTCAGATATTCCACACAGGGTGCTATTTCCATATCGGTAAGCGACATGATAATCCCCAGTTCCAAGAACGAGATTCTTGAAGCTACCGAGAAAAAGGTGGATAAAATAACCCACGATTTCAGAAGAGGTCTCATAACCGATGAAGAGAGACACGATCAGATAATAAAATTGTGGAGAAAAACAACCGATGATGTTACAAAGATGCTTATGGAAGGCTTGGATGCATTCAATCCTCTTAATGTAATGAGCAGATCGGGAGCCAGAGGAGACATGAACCAGATAAAGCAGCTTGCGGGCATGAGGGGACTGATGTTTGACACAGCGGGAAAGACCATAGAGATTCCGATAAAGTCCAACTTCCGTGAAGGCTTGAATGTTTTGGAATTCTTCATTTCCAGTAACGGTGCAAGAAAAGGTCTTGCCGATACCGCGTTAAGAACAGCCGACTCCGGTTATCTCACAAGAAGACTTGTGGATGCTTCGCAGGATGTCATAGTAAGAGAAGAAGATTGCGGTACTGAAGACGGTATCTATGTTTCCGATATAGTGGACAGCGGTGAAGTGGTAGTAAAACTTAAAGACAGGATATACGGTCGTTATGTCACCGATCCCGTTATAGATAAGAAAACAGGCGAAATCATAGTGGAAGCCGGCGGATATATAGATGCCGATGCTACAAAGAGAATTGTCGATGCGGGTATTAAGGAAGTTAAGGTACATTCTGTATTAACCTGCAAGTCGGAACTCGGAGTATGTGCAAAATGCTACGGAATGAACCTTGCATCCAGCAAGCCCGTTAATATCGGAGAAGCTGTCGGTATTATTGCCGCTCAGTCGATAGGCGAGCCGGGTACCCAGCTTACCATGAGAACCTTCCATACTGGCGGTATCGCGGGAGACGACATTACTCAGGGTCTGCCGCGTGTCGAGGAACTTTTCGAAGCCAGAAAACCCAAAGGGTTGGCAATTATATCGGAAAATGACGGTATTGTTAAGATAAACGAGAGCAGAAAACGCAGGGAAGTTATTGTTACCGGAGAAGATGAGTCTCATACATATGTTATTCCTTACGGCTCCAGATTGACTGTTGTTGATGAGCAGGAAATTAAAAAAGGCGATAAGATAACCGAAGGTTCGAAAAATCCGCATGATATCTTAAGGATAAAAGGTGTGGACGGAGTACACAGATATATTGCCTGCGAAGTACAGAAAGTTTACAAGCTTCAGGGTATTGATATTAACGATAAGCATATAGAGATAATAGTTAAACAGATGTTGCGTAAAGTAAAGGTGGAAGATTGCGGAGATACAAATCTCATACCGGGCAGTTACTGTGATGTAAGTGATTTCAACAAGCAGAACCAACTTGCCGAACAGGAAGAAAAACAGCCTGCTACCGGTGAAGTGGTACTGTTAGGTATAAGTAAAGCTTCTCTTGCCACCGATTCATTCCTTTCCGCCGCTTCCTTCCAGGAAACAACGCGTGTACTGACCGAAGCTTCCATTAAAGGTAAAACCGATAATCTGATAGGACTTAAGGAGAACGTTATTATCGGAAAACTCATTCCGGCGGGAACAGGCATGAATGCTTATCAGGACCCCTATCTTGAGATGGATCCGATAGATGATGAAGAGGATTTCATGGTCGAAGAAGATTATGAAGATGAAGTGGATTTGTTTGACGATATGAATGAAGATGAAGAAACCCTTGACCTTGACCATTCCGAAGAGTATGATGATGAAGACCTTTCGGATGATGCCGATTCCGACGATTTATCCGAATCGGAAGAGGAGCAGGAGGAATGATGTTTACGGCAGCATCGCAGGATAAAAAGGTAATCGGTCTTAAACAATCGATGAAAGCCGTTTCGGAAGACCGTGCAATGACGGTATACATTGCTAAAGACGCCGACCGCTCACTGACTGAGCCGCTTGCAAAATTATGTGAGAAAAAAGGTGTCGAGATAAGATATGCCGATACCGCCGGACAATTGGGATTGTTAAACGGTATAAGCGTTAAAGCATCAGCGGTATGTATTTTGAAGTAAATATATAACTACTTAAAGAAAGGAGGGAAAAGATGCCGACATTTAATCAACTGGTAACAAAAGGAAGACAGGTTTCCAAAACGAAATCACTGTCACCGGCTTTACAGAAAAGCATGAATACCATCAGGAAGAGAACTACAGCAGTAGCTTGTCCTCAAAAAAGAGGAGTGTGTACGGTGGTAAAAACCAACACTCCCAAGAAGCCTAATTCCGCATTGAGGAAAATTGCAAGAGTTAGACTTTCCAACGGGTATGAAGTGACAGCATATATACCGGGAATAGGCCACAATCTTCAGGAACACAGCGTTGTTCTCATAAGAGGCGGAAGAGTCAAAGACTTACCCGGTGTAAGATATCACATTATCAGAGGAACATTGGACGCACAGGGAGTTGCTAACAGAAAACAAAGCAGATCCAAATACGGTGCAAAAAAAGGTAAATAATGTACTTAGAAGTATCCGGTACTTAACATATATAAAAGGTGATATGTACCCGGACTGACAGCTGACACGGCTGAGTACCTATGAAAAATTATTATTAAGGAGGGAAGACAAGTGCCAAGAAAAGGACATGTCCCAAAAAGAGAAATACTGCCCGATCCGGTATATAAGGACAAGGTGGTGGCAAAATTAATAAACAATATAATGCTTGATGGTAAAAAAGGCGTAGCACAAAGAATATGCTACGATGCTTTTGATATTGTCAAAACAAAGACGGGCAAAGATCCTCTGGAAGTTTTTAAACAGGCTTTGGAGAATATAATGCCTGCTCTTGAAGTTAAGGCAAGAAGAGTAGGAGGCGCAACATATCAGGTTCCTGTGGAAGTTCGTCCCGAAAGAAGACAGGCTCTTGCTTTGAGATGGCTTGTTCAGTTTGCAAGAAACCGCAATGAACACACCATGAAACAGCGACTTGCCGCAGAGATTATGGATTCCGTTAACGGAGTCAGCAATACCTTCAAGAGAAAAGAAGAAATGCACAGAATGGCAGAGGCCAATAAGGCGTTTGCTCATTACAGGTGGTAATTCGGAAAGAATAATATGCCGAGAGATTATGCACTGGAATTTACCAGAAACATCGGAATAATGGCTCATATTGATGCCGGCAAAACCACAACTACCGAAAGAATTCTCTACTATACCGGAAAGCTTCACAGGATGGGAGAGGTTCATGAGGGAGCGGCAACAATGGACTGGATGGAGCAGGAGCAGGAGCGTGGTATTACCATAACTTCCGCCGCTACGACAGCCTATTGGAAAGACTACCGACTGAACATTATCGATACTCCCGGTCATGTGGATTTTACCGCCGAGGTGGAGAGAAGTCTTAGAGTGCTTGACGGTGCCGTTTCGGTTTTCTGTGCAAAAGGCGGTGTGGAACCCCAGTCGGAAACGGTATGGAGACAGGCGGACAGGTATAAGGTACCCAGAATTGCCTATATCAATAAGATGGATACTACCGGTGCGGACTTTTTCCGTTGTGTGGAAATGATGAGAAAGCGACTCAATGCCAATCCGGTTCCCATCCAGTTACCTATAGGTAAAGAGTCGGACTTTACGGGAATAATAGACCTTGTTAAGTTCAAAGCATATTTCTACAGGGATGATTTGGGCAATAGTATTGAGGAACTGGATATACCTGATGATATGCTGGATAAAGCAGCCGAGTATAGAATTAAACTTATCGAATCGGTATGTGATGAATCGGAATGTCTTATGGAGAAGTATCTTGAGGGAGAGGATGTGGAGGAAGACGAAATAAAAGCAGCTTTGAGGGCAGGAACCGTCAATTTAAGCATAACTCCCGTATTGTGCGGATCTTCATATAAAAACAAAGGGGTTCAGAAACTTCTGGATGCTATAACCGATTATCTGCCGTCGCCGGTGGATGTTTGTGACATAGAAGGCTTCAGTATGCATGATCATTCCAAAGTGATAACCAAACCGTCACGGGATGATGAACCGTTTGCCGCACTGGCATTCAAAATAATGTCCGATCCTTTTGTCGGAAAGATATGTTTTTTCCGGGTATATTCCGGAACGCTGGAGACAGGTTCCTATGTTCTGAATGCAACCAAGGATAAAAAAGAGCGTATCGGAAGAATACTCATGATGCACTCCAACAGCAGGACCGATATCAGTAAAGTTTATTCCGGAGATATTGCCTGTGCGGTAGGCTTAAAGTTCACTGTGACGGGAGATACACTTTGCGACCCCAAAGACCCTGTAATTTTGGAGTCAATGCAGTTTCCCGAACCGGTTATATCCATAGCTGTCGAAGGCAAAGATAAAGTTCATCAGGACAGAATGGCATTGGCTTTGCAGAAACTTTCCGAAGAAGATCCGACCTTCAAATTCAAAACCGACAAAGATACCGGACAGGTTCTCATATCGGGAATGGGAGAACTTCATCTGGATATTATCGTAGATAGGATGAGAAGGGAGTTTTCCGTGGAAGCAACCAAAGGAAAACCTCAGGTGACTTACAAGGAAACCATCACGAAAACTTCGCGTGCAGAAGGAAAATTCATCAGGCAGACCGGAGGACACGGACAGTACGGTCATGTAGTGCTGGAAGTGGCACCGGCCAAACCGGGCGAAGGGTTTACCTTTATCGATAAAACCGTAGGAGGGGTAATACCCAAAATATATATTCCGGCGGTAGAAAAAGGCATAAGAGAATCCTTAAGCAACGGTATTCAGGCGGGATATCCCGTTGTGGATGTTACCGTAACCCTTCTGGACGGCTCTTTCCATGAGGTGGACTCCTCGGATATGGCTTTCATGATAGCCGCAAACATGGGTTTCAGAGAAGCATGTATGAATGCCGATCCCATTCTTTTGGAACCGGTAATGCGTGTGGACATATTTGTCCCGGAAAACTGTCTGGGTGATGTTTTAGGCGATATAACGGCAAAAAGAGGAAAAATAGAGAATGTGGAGGCCGGGGAAATTGAATCGGTCATCACCGCAACAGTGCCCTTGAAAGAGATGTTCGGATATGCTACCGACCTTCGATCCAATACGCAGGGAAGAGGCACATTTACCATGCAATACCATCATTTTGAGAGAATACCGGATGATTTAGCGGCAAAAATACTCAAAACGAACTATTGACACAACCCGCATTCATATGTAGAATGTATATAAATTAATATATAAATCAGCTCATTATAATTGGAGGAAAAAATAAAATGGCAAAAGCAAAATTTGAAAGAACTAAACCACATTGCAACATCGGTACTATCGGACACGTAGACCATGGCAAGACCACATTAACTGCTGCTATTACAAAGACATTGGCTTTAGCTGATAAAAACATAGTTTTCAAGGCATACGAGCAGATTGACGCAGCACCTGAAGAAAAAGCAAGAGGAATCACCATTGCTACAGCTCACGTTGAGTATGAGACAAAGAACAGACACTATGCGCATGTTGACTGTCCCGGTCACGCAGACTATGTTAAGAACATGATTACCGGTGCGGCTCAGATGGACGGAGCAATACTCGTTGTTTCCGCTGCTGACGGTCCGATGCCTCAGACAAAAGAGCATATACTGCTTGCACGTCAGGTTGGCGTTCCGTACATTGTAGTATACATGAATAAAACCGACCAGGTTGATGATCCCGAGATTCTGGAACTCGTAGAAATGGAATTAAGAGAAATACTCAACGAGTATGAGTTCCCCGGAGATGATATTCCCATAGTCATGGGTTCGGCGCTTCAGGCTCTGCAGTCAACTTCTACCGATCAGAGTGCACCCGAGTATGCATCAATCCTTAAACTTATGGAAACTGTTGACTCATATATTCCTACTCCGCAGAGAGATGTAGATAAGCCTTTCTTAATGCCGGTTGAGGACGTTTTCTCCATCACGGGTAGAGGAACGGTTGCTACCGGAAGAGTGGAAAGAGGAACGGTTAAAGTTCAGGATACTGTAGAGATAGTAGGACTTACGGAAAAGATTTCATCTACCGTTGTAACAGGCGTGGAAATGTTCAGAAAGATTCTGGATTTCGCACAGGCAGGTGACAATGTAGGATGTCTTTTGAGAGGAGTTCAGAGAACCGATATCGAAAGAGGACAGGTTCTTGCAAAACCCGGATCAATCAAGCCGCATACCGATTTTGTCGGACAGGTATACGTACTGACAGCTGAAGAAGGCGGAAGACATACACCGTTCTTCACAGGTTACAGACCTCAGTTCTATTTCAGAACAACCGACGTTACCGGTGTTGCCAACCTTCCCGAAGGCGTGGAAATGGTTATGCCCGGCGACCACATTGATATGAGAATTGCTCTTATCACACCTATCGCTATGGACGAAGGCTTGAGATTCGCTATAAGAGAAGGCGGAAAGACCGTAGGCGCAGGAAGCGTTGTTAAGATAATGAAGTAAGACTATTTTAATAGTTATCTCAGCGGAAGCAGGTTTACACTTGCTTCCGTTTTTTTAAAGCAATTTTGAATCAAAATGTGTTCTTTTTTATTTTCTTTTGAGTTTACCGGGACTTTTGCTACCTTGTCATGCAGTTATAAAAAAGATATAATTAAAAGGCAAAATAATTAAGTCAGGAGATGAGTAAATGTCTATCACTATCAAGGATTTAACAGTAAACTATCTTACCAACCCGTTGGGAATTGATGAGATTCCGAGATTCTCATGGAAGCTTGCACAGGACGGAAGAGGTAACAAACAACGTTCATACAGAATAAAGGTCATGACGGGCGGCAAGGTGGTATGGGATTCCAAAAATGTCCGAAGCGATGAATCCGTACTTATCGAGTATAAAGGCAAGAAACTGCTGCCGAGGACCACATATCGCTGGAATGTCAGTGTAACCGACAAAAAAGGTGAAAGAGCACAAAGTGAAGATGCTTTTTTTGATACCGGCAAATTGGAAGAAGAATGGGTCGGCAAATATATACAGGCAGGGTACAGAGTACCCAGAGAACTTGCAGCTTCTTCTCCTTACTTAAGAAAAAGATTCGATATCCCCGATGATGTTTCCAAGGCAATGCTGTACATAACCGGGGCGGGATTCTTTGAGCCCTATATCAACGGTAAAAAGATAAATGACCATGTAATGGATCCGCCTTTCACCGCATATGACAGAACTCTTCTGTACTACACTTTCAATGTAACCGAGTTCTTGCGTAAGGGTTCCAATATGCTGGGAGTTATTTTAGGAAACGGGTTTTTTAATTATACTACAATTGACCAGTGGAATACCCATGCCGCATCCTGGAGAGGCAGTCCAAAGATGATATGCGAACTGTATATCACCACCAAGAATAATAAGCAGATATGTATTCCTTCGGATATTACATGGGAAAGTCATATGAGTCCCATTACTTTCAACAGTTTAAGAAACGGAGAGTTCTATGATGCGAGGCTGGAAATACCATCATGGTGCCAGCCGGATGCATTAGTTGATGACTGGGTAAATGTAAGTATATCACGCGATCCGGGAGGATTACTCAAAGCAAATGAAATGCCTTCGGTAAAAGTTGACAGAGAATATCCGGCAATCAGTGTTAAGAATGTAGCCAAAAACACATATTTGTTTGATTTCGGACAGAACATGGCGGGATTTGTCAGAATAAAAGTAACCGGTCCCAAAGGAGCCGAGTTTGTTATAAAGATGAATGAAAAACTCAAAGATGACGGCACATTGGATACCGCCTATAACAGCGGTTTCACAAAGACGGGTGAATTCCAGACTGATAAGTATATCAAGAAGGGTGACGGAGAGGAAATCTGGCAACCCAGATTTGTATACCACGGCTTCAGGTATGCACAAATTGAAGGATTTACCGGCCAGCCGGATTTGTCAAGTGCAACCGCTGTATTCCTGCATACCGCAGTAAAGGAAATAGGGCAGTTCTCCTGTTCCGACGACAATATAAATCAAATTCATAAGAATACCAGAATGGCCACCTATTCCAACATGTACGGTTTATTGACCGATTCGCCTCACAGAGAGAAAAACGCATGGACAGGAGATACCAATGTGTCCACCGAGCAGATTCTCTTCAACTATATGTCCGGTCCCTTGTGGATGAAGTGGCTTAACGATATTAAAGATTCAATGAAGGCAAAAGGAAATATACCCTGTATGGTACCGACCGGAGGATGGGGATATAACTGGGGGAACGGACCGGACTACTCTTCCGTACTGACATGGCTTCCCGACAGCATGCATACATATTATGCGGATAAATATGTTATACGCAAATACTATCAGTACATGAAGAGAAACATGAAATACATGCTTTCCATGATGCAGAACGATGTATGTGTCAATGACTACGGGGTGGGCGACTGGTGTGCACCTTTCGAAGGACCGGCTATTTCGGTCAATATGTCGTCATTTAAAGCACCTATCGATTTAACCGATACGGCATGTATGTATACCATGGCCAATGTGCTGGAGAAATTTGCAAAAATGTTAGGACATCGTGACGATGCAAAGGAATTCAATAAAACCGCAAAGAGAATTAAAGCCGGTTTCAGAAAAACTTTCTATGACACTCAAACAGGCAGGCTTAAAGGAGACGGACAGACCTGTTATGCCGCAATGCTTTATCATAATCTTTATGAGGACGATAAAGAATACGAACTGGTATACAAGCATCTTCTCAGAACTATTGATGAAGCTGACGGACATCTGGATTACGGAATATTGGGTAATAAATATGTGAACAATATCTTGGGAATAAGAGGTCGTGCCGATTTAATCTACTCCATGATTACAAAAGAAACATTCCCGAGTTTCGTACATGAAATAAAATCGTTGGGTGCAACCACTTTGTATGAGACCTGGAACGGAGAAGGTTCCAGAAACCATCACATGTTCGGTGATATATCCGCTACATTCTTCAAGTACTTTGCGGGCATAAGACCCGATCCCGACTATCCGGGTTTTAAGAGGTTTACCATTGCTCCGGCATTTAATACTCCGCTGGTAAATGTAGATGCAGTTTTTGAAAGCATGTACGGAACCATACGTTCTTCCTATGTCAAAGCGGGTAATACTATAACCATGGATATTGAGATTCCGACCAATACCTGTGCTGTTCTTAAACTGGGAGCAGGGATGGAGATTTATGAAGACAACAATCTTTTAGGAAAAGGGTATATGGAGATGGAGTCGGGAAAATACAAGCTGGAGATAAGAAAGACGGTTTAACAAACACATTGCAAACAGAATAACAACACTGCACCAAAAAAGTGCAGTGTTGTGTTTGTCTATAACAAAAGTTTTTTCATACTAAATGAAACATATGAAACGGGACAGTCTGTTTATGCCGGAATGTATAGACATAATATGTAATAATTCAGGGTATTTATTTAATTTTATTGATTTAAGGTGTACCATATGTTAATATAAACTGCGACGCAAAGAAGGCGGAGGTATGTAATGGAAAGCAAAATAGTAAAAAAAGAAGGCTATAAAGTGGAAATGGAGATTGCTCTTACAAAAGAGGAATTTAACGGATATATTACAAAGGCATATAACAAAGACAAGAATAAGTATACGATACAGGGCTTCAGAAAAGGGAAAGCTCCTCAGTATCTGATTGAAAGAATTTACGGGAAAGGGGTTTTTTATGATACAGCGGTGGATATGGCTTTGAATGCGGAATATCCCAAAGCAATAGATGACCTCAAATTGGATGTAGTGGATTATCCTCATGTGGATTTAAAAGATATGGATGAAGAAAACGGAATTACCTTCTCTATTACCGTGGATGTCAAACCCGATGTGGAATTGGGTAAATACAAAGGTGTTGAGATAAAGAAGGCGGAAGTGGAAGTAAGCGATAAAGATGTGGAAGATGCCCTCAACAGAGAAGCAGATAAAAACTCCCGTATGGTATCTGTTGAAGATCGTCCCGTAAAAGATGGAGATACCGTAATAATTGATTACGAAGGATTTGCGGACGGTGTTGCTTTTGAAGGCGGAACGGCGGAAAAACAACAGCTGGTAATAGGTTCAAAAACATTTATACCGGGATTTGAAGAGCAGATTATCGGGCACAACATTAATGACGAGTTTGATGTCAATGTCAAGTTTCCCGATGAATATCATGCGGAGGAATTAAAAGGCAAGCAAGCTGTTTTCAAGGTAGTACTTCATGAGATAAAAGTCAAGGAATTGCCGGTTATCGATGATGAGTTTATAAAAGACATAAGCGAATACGATACAGTTGAGCAGTATAAGGAAGAAACAAAAAAGAAAATGCTGGAAGAAAGACAGAAAAGAGCGGAAGATTCCATGCGTTCCGCAGCACTTGCAACCGCATGCAAAAATGCTAAGGTTGATATACCTGATGCCATGATAGAAAGAGCGACCGACAATATTATCGACAATATGAGGATGGAAATGCAATACAGCGGATATACCTTGGAGCAATATCTGGAATATACCGGAATGAAGATGGAAGATATCCGCAGTCAATATAAGGAACAGGCAGGAATGATGGTAGTTCGCGATCTGGTAGTGGAAGCGATTAAGAATGTTGAAAACATTCAGGTTACCGACGAAGAGATTGAGGAACTGCTTAACAAAGAAGCGGAAACATACAAGATGGAACCGGACCGGATAAAGCAAGCCATAGGTGACTACAAGGCATACTATACCGATAAAATTGCTAACGATAAAGTGGTGGATTTAATATATTCCTCAGCAAAGAAGGTTAAGGAAGTTAAAGAAGATAAAAAAGATAAAGAAGTTAAAGAGAAAAAGAGCGTAGATAAAAAAAAGAAACAGGACGGGGAACCCGAAAAGAAAGCGGCTTCCAGGAAAACCGCGGAAGATAAGTCGGAGAAGTAATAACCGACAAGGAAGGATAAATGATGAATACCATACCATATGTAATTGAACAGACCAGCAGAGGAGAGAGGTCATATGACATTTTTTCCAGACTGCTGAAGGACAGGATAGTATTCTTGGGAAGTGAGGTCAATGATATTGCAGCAAGCCTTATAATCGCTCAGATGCTGTTTCTGGAACATGAAGATCCGGAAAAAGACATAAAGTTGTACATTAACAGCCCGGGCGGATCGGTTACATCGGGATTGGCAATTTATGACACCATGCAGCTTGTTAAATGCGATGTTTCCACAATGTGTGTCGGATTGGCCGCTTCCATGGGAGCGTTTCTGCTTGCGGCAGGTACCAAAGGCAAGCGATATGCCCTGCCCAACAGCCAGATAATGATACATCAGCCGTCCGGAGGAATACAAGGTCAGGCAACCGATATACGCCTTCATACCGATTGGCTGTTGAAAGTAAAGGATAATCTCAACAGGATATTGGCGGAAAAAACCGGGCAACCCTTAGAGCAGATAGCAAAAGATGTTGAAAGAGATTACTTCATGTCTTCAGCCGATGCAAAACAGTACGGCATAATTGATGAAGTCCTGAATAAGAGATAAAAAGGAGAATTGAATGTCAGACGAAATAAAGAAGATCAGATGCTCTTTTTGCGGTAAATCCGAAGACAGGGTTCAGAGACTTATCTCCGGTCCCGGCGTCTATATATGCAATGAGTGTGTGGATTTATGTTCCGATCTTCTTGATACTGAACTGGGATATGATGATGAAGAGGAAGAGGTAACGGAAACGGTTATAGATCAAGTTCCTCATCCCGAAGAGATTAAAAGACAGCTGGATACCTATCTGATAGGTCAGGATGATGCAAAAAAGGCCATATCCGTAGCGGTATACAATCACTATAAAAGGATAAGTTACAATGTTGCTCATGAGCCTGATGATGTGGAAATCCAAAAAAGCAACATACTTATGTTGGGTCCTACGGGTACGGGCAAAACCTACATGGCACAGACTCTTGCCAAGATACTCAATGTCCCCATAGCCATCTCCGATGCTACAACGCTTACCGAAGCCGGTTATGTGGGAGATGATGTGGAGAATATATTGTTAAGGCTTATACAGGCCGCGGACTATAACCTGCAAAGAGCCCAAAGGGGAATTGTTTACATAGATGAAGTGGACAAAATAGCCAGAAGAGGCGATAACCCTTCAATAACCAGAGATGTTTCGGGCGAGGGAGTACAGCAGGCATTATTGAAGATACTGGAAGGGACTGTAGCCAATGTACCTCCTCAGGGAGGAAGAAAGCATCCGACACAGGAATATATACAGATAGATACTACCAATATACTGTTCATATGTGGTGGAGCATTCCAGGGTATAGATGAGATAATATTGAACAGATTGGGTAAAAGAGCAATAGGTTTCGGAGCGGAAATTCATAAAACAAACAGTGTGGAAAAAGACAGGATTTTGAAACACATTGAAACGCAGGACTTGTTGAAATACGGACTTATTCCCGAGTTCGTAGGCAGATTGCCGGTTATCGTTACGCTGGAACAGCTTACCGAAGATATTCTTGTTTCTATACTGAAGGAACCTAAAAATGCCTTGGTAAAACAATATAAAAAGATATTGGAAATGGACGGTTGCGAGCTGGTATTTGAAGAAAAGGCATTACGTGCCATAGCTAAGAAGACTTTGGAGCGAAAGAGCGGAGCGCGCGGATTACGCTCCATTATAGAATCGGCACTTATGGAAGTAATGTATTCGGTCCCGTCCGACCCGTCCATTGTAAAGTGTATAGTGGAGGAAAGTACCATATTGAACAATACACCTCCCAAATTAGTGTATAAAGGTAATCTTTTGGAAGAAAATGTGTCATGACTATCTGGCAAGCAATTCTATTAGGAATAATTCAGGGTTTAACGGAATTTCTTCCGGTATCCAGTTCCGGTCATTTAGTGCTGTTTGAAAAGATACTGGGTATAGAAACACCCACTCTTACATTTAATATAGCCGTGCATTTTGCAACATTGGTAGCGGTCTGTGTCGTGTTTTGGAAAGATATTATTGAGTTGGTTAAGAAACCTGTTCAGAAACTCACATTATGGCTGATAATAGCTACAATTCCTGCGGCTTTGGCGGGTGTTCTGTTTAACGACTTTTTTGAAGGATTAAATGACAGCGGAGCTACTCTGGGTATAGGGTTTCTAATAACCGCGGTTTTACTGATAGTGTCCTCCGTATTAAAACCCGGAACGGTAGAGAAAGAAAATATGAAATGGTATGATGCTCTGATTATCGGGGTTATACAGATGGTGGCGATTGTACCGGGAATCTCCAGATCGGGCTCCACTCTTACGGGCGGATTATTCAGGAAACTGAAAAAAGAAGATGCGGTTAAGTTTTCTTTTCTGCTTTCAATACCTGTAATACTGGGCGGATTTATTCTGGAACTATATGGTGCTGTTAAGGTCGGATTGGGAAATATCGAAGTGTTGCCGATTATTGTAGGCATGATATTTGCAGGAGTATCGGGATTCTTCGCCATTAAGCTTTTTGTTAAAACGGTCTTAAAAGGTAAGATACTCTACTTTGCATACTATGTTGCCGCATTGGGCCTTTTCTGCATATTGGACCAGTTCATATTTCATATAGTGTTATGATTATTTTAGGAATAGAAACAAGCTGTGACGAAACCGCCGCTTCCGTAGTAAAAGACGGAAGAATTATACTGTCGAATATTATTTCTTCCTCTGCAAAGATATTTGAAGAATACGGCGGAGTGGTACCGGAAATAGCATCAAGAAAGCATGTGGAATACATACTGCCTGTCATTGATAGAGCAATCAAAGAAGCAGATATAAAGAGGGAAGATATAGATGCAATAGCTGTTACATACGGACCCGGGCTTATAGGAGCTCTGTTGGTGGGTGTAACTGCTGCCAAAGCACTTGCCGCATCTTTAAATATTCCTTTAATACCGGTTAATCATCTCAAAGGTCATATAGCAGCAAATTATCTGACACATATTGACCTTAAGCCTCCTTTTGTATGCTTACTGATATCGGGCGGACATACCAATATATTGGATATACAAGGGTATGATGATATTAAGATTTTAGGCGGAACACGGGACGATGCGGTAGGAGAGGTTTACGATAAAGTCGGAAGGGTAATGGGGCTGGTTTATCCCGGCGGTCCGAAAATAGACAAACTGGCTAAAGAGGGTAATCCCGAAGCAATTTCTTTTCCCAGAACCAAGTTCAAAGACAATATCTTTGACTTCAGTTTTTCCGGTCTCAAGACCGCTGTTATAAACTACATACATTCAAAAGAACAGAAAAACGAGGACTATTCCAAGGAAGATGTTGCCGCATCTTTTCAAAAGGCGGTTACCGATGTATTGGTGGATAATGTATTTGAAACTAAAAGCAAGAAAATAGTGGTGGCCGGGGGAGTGGCGGCAAACAAAGGATTAAGGGAAGCATTGAATAAAAGGGCCGCTAAAGAGAATACGGAAGTCTTCTATCCCGATATTCGTCTTTGCACCGATAATGCGGCAATGATTGCGTCGGCAGCCTACTATATCAACAAAGAAGACTTTGATATCAATGCCGATGCATCACCGGATATGTAAATAACGGTTGACATTACCGCACAACTGATAGTATATTATTGAAAGTCGGGGGTATAGCTCAGCTGGGAGAGCGCTTGAATGGCATTCAAGAGGCCAACGGTTCGATCCCGTTTATCTCCACCATATGGATTTATAATGGACGGTATATCCGAACGGTTATACCGTTCACTTATTTAGAAGAAAGAAAATCCTATAATGCATTGACTTTTATACGGTCTTTAGGATAAAATATCCGTATGAAAGTTGGTGATTTTTAATGAAGTATGACTATATTGACAAAATCCTGGCGGATAACGATGGTATCTTGAAAACGGCTGATATTGTTGCTGCAGGTATTTGCAAAGAAACTTTCTATAATTACGCAAAAGATACAGAGCTTGAAAAAGCGGCTCACGGCATTTATATTTCACCGGATGTGCCGGTAGACGAAATGTTCTTACTGCAAACTCAGATTCCGAAAGTCATATATTCCCATGAAACTGCACTGTATTTGCACAATCTTTCCGAAAAAGAACCGATTCCGCTTACTGTAACGGTGCCTGCGAAGTATAACAATCCGACATTAACGGAAAAGGGTGTAAAAATTGTTTATGTAAAAAAGGAATGGTATTCGCTTGGTATCTGTCAAATGTCCTCGCCTGCAGGATATGATATTACTGCATACGATATGGAACGCACTATTTGCGATGTAGTCCGTAAACGATCTTACATGGATATTTCCGCTTTTAACTATGCTTTAACTGAATACATGAAACAAAAGGGAAAAGACCTTAACCGGCTTATGGAATATGCAAAAATAATGAGACTGGAAAAGAGAATTCGTGAAACAATGGGGGTATTGTTTTAATTAAATAAATTTAGAGTTAATAGTTGTAACCCGGATTAAAAAGTTTCATTAACCGTAGATGTTTTCTTATAAATCTCTTTTCTATCTCCGACATTTAAAATCAGTATCAGAATTTTATCATCCTGAATATCGGCAAGCAGGCGATAGCAACCGATGCGATAGCTCCACTTACCGCTATGAGCAGCAGTTAGGCTTTTACCGTGCTGTCTTGGATTTGAACATCCTTCCAGATTTTTCCGTATCCAGCCCATAATCATGGCTGCTGTATAAGAGTCAATTTTTTTAAGGTCACGAAAGGCAGCTTGTGTAAATATCACCTGATAATTCAACGTAGTTCCAACTCCTTCTCTACTTCATCCAGTGTATAAGTGACCGGGTTGGCTTTGTATTCAGCTAATGTCGCTTCATAGACTTTGAGATCAAACTCATCCTCTATACGCTCAATTACAGATTGGCGTACCAGCTCCGAAATACTCATACCTTTCATTTCTGCATACTTTCTTATAAGTTGGGCATCCGTATCGTTCAATCTTATAGATATAGTCATATCAGTTCTTCCTTTCTGTAATACATTGTATTACGGCATATTTCAGTTGTCAATATATAGCAAAATATGTCAAATATTGTGATTGACTAATGAATATAAATTTAGTAAAATTAGTGTGCAGACCAATCGGTCTACAAAAAGCGGTGTACCCTACCATGAGTGGGAATCAAAAAAGCGGTGTACCCTACCATGAGTGGGAATTAAAAAAGCGGTGTACCCTACCATAAGTGGGAGCTAAAAAAGTAAAGGCTGGGTTACCATAATTCAGCCTTATCTTTTTAGAGGATTTTTTATGAGACTTGAGTTTTATACTGTGGATGCGAAATATTGTGATTATTTGAGAAAATTTGATTCTTGTGTTCCTTATGTAACAGATAAGAAAAAAAACAGACCTTTTCTGGGTGTAGTTTTTTCTTTAAATAATTTTCTGTATTACGCGCCGCTCTCATCGCCAAAAGAGAAGCATTTACGAATGAAAAATCAAATAGATTTTATAAAAATAAAAGGCGGTGCGTTGGGAGCAATTAACTTAAACAATATGATACCTGTTTTTAAACCTTATCTGACAGCGGTTGATGTAGAAAGTGTTTCAGACTTAAAGTATAAGAATCTATTGAATAATCAATTGACTTGGTGCAACATATCATTAAATAAAAAGAATATTTTAAAAAAGACAGCAAGACTTTATCATTTAATAGTAGAAAATACCGCATCACCTGCATTGATAAAAAGGACATGCAATTTTTCTATTTTAGAGAAAGAAAGTCTGGCATATTTTAATTTAAATGGTGAATAATATTTAAAATAGTTGATAAGAGCTTTTTTATAACCGATCGTCTGTATATGCCGTAAGAAGTAATATCGGATTGAGTATGTTGTTTGGTAAGAATGTGATAATAGAGCTAAAGAAGAATTGGGTGATTCTCGCTTTGTGTCGTGTTAAAAACGGCAGTTGATTATATTCTAATATGGAAAGGAGGACATCGGCATGGATCAGGTCAAGGTAGGTTCTTATCTTAAAAAACTGAGAAATGAGAAAAAACTGACGCAGGAGGATTTGGCAGGACAGCTTAATGTTTCCAACAGAACGGTATCCAGGTGGGAGACCGGAAGCAATGTGCCGGGTATAGGTATACTGGTTGAGATAGCCGAGTTTAAGCAGGTGCCGAGTTCCGTTATAAGACAATTTACCATTCGGAGTATCCGGATCAACTGATACATAAGACTTTGTTTTTTCGGTTATTCAAAAGAATCCCAAAACGGAGCATGAAGAAATAATCATTGTAAAGTGAACTCGCTGGAAAACGGGGATTTTTCGGTTTATTGTAGCAGAAAGTGTTAAAACCCTTGATGATAGTACAGGGGTTTTCTTTTAAAAGTGTATTAAAGCAAGAGTTATTGAATAAAATGTAGTATATTACAAAAAGTCGTTGAAGAAAGTGTTGCATTAGCACAAAAAGTCGTTGAACTTTTTGTAAATTGCTGATATTATGTCTATTGTGAGCGAAAGGAGGTCGGGTATGTATCGTACTTCTTTAGAATATTTGTATAAATGGAAAGAAAAAGACAATAGAAAGCCGTTAATTATTCGCGGAGCAAGACAGGTGGGAAAGACTTGGCTTATGAAGGAATTTGCGAATAAAGCATATAAATCGCATGCATATATTAATTTTGATAACAATATACAAATAAAGCAGCTGTTTTTGCAGGATTTAAATGTAGATAGGTTAATAATGGGACTGGAACTGTATACCGGAAAGAAGATAGTTCCGTCCGAGACCCTTATCATATTTGATGAAGTTCAGGAAGTTCCCAATGCACTGACTTCTTTAAAATATTTTAATGAAGATGCTCCTTCATATCATATTGTATGCGCAGGAAGTTTATTAGGTATTGCACTGCATCCCGGAACATCTTTTCCGGTGGGTAAAGTCGAGTTTATGGATCTTTATCCTTTGTCATTTTCAGAATTTATGCTGGCAATGGGAAAAGAACAGTATGCCGAACTGTTGGAATCAAAAGACTATGAGATGATTACAACTTTTAAGCAGGAATACATTAATCTTTTGAAACAATATTTCTTTGTGGGCGGTATGCCTGAGGTTGTTGCACACTACGTTGATAATAAGGATTTTCAAGGGGTTCGGGAAATACAGAGACGTATTTTAGATGCATACGAGCAGGACTTTTCCAAGCATGCTCCCAATGAGATTGTACCCCGCATTCGCATGCTTTGGAACAGTATTCCGGCTCAACTTGCAAAGGAGAATAAAAAGTTTATATACGGTCTGATCAAAGAAGGTGCCAGAGCAAAAGAATATGAAACGGCACTATTGTGGCTTACCGATTGCGGCCTTATCCATCAGGTGAATCGTGTTAATGCGCCTAATATACCCCTTAAGGCATATGAGGATTTAAAGGCTTTTAAGTTATTTACCTTGGATGTAGGTCTCTTATCCTGTATGGTGGGTCTGCATCAGAGTGCTTTGTTAAGCGGTAATGACTTGTTCAGGGAATTCAAAGGAGCTTTAACGGAGCAGTATGTTCTGCAGCAATTAAAAACATTGGATAATTTGAATGTCTATTATTGGACCAATGACAGAAACCGAGCCGAGATTGATTTTCTGATTGGCAGTGAGGGTAGGGTTATTCCGGTTGAAGTAAAAGCCGAAGTTAATCTGCAATCTAAAAGTCTTAAAACATTTCGTGATAAATATGATATAGAGATTTCGGTCAGGACATCCATGTCGGACTATAAAAAAGAAGAGCGGCTTATCAATTTGCCGTTATACGCAATAAGTAATATCAAAAAGATTTGAAACCGTATAGCGGAGGATATGTGAAGATGATATAATCTAACAAGATGTAGATTTGTCCGGATAAGTTTGAATAAACAAATAAATAGAATGGGAGGTTGTTATGGGAAGAGATTTGAGAAAACTGACTTTGTTGCATTCAAATGATATGCACGGAGATTTTATGAGTGAGAATATTGACGATAAACTTGTGGGCGGAGTTGCAATGCTGTCAGGGTATATCGATAAAGTACGACAGGAAGAAGAAAATGTGGTTTATGTTATAGCAGGAGATATGTTCAGAGGATCTATTATTGATCAGGAATACAGAGGACTTTCCACAATAGAAATAGTTAATATGCTTTCACCCGATGTGGTTACATTGGGAAATCATGAAGTGGATTACGGTGTTGCCCATCTTCTGTTTATTGAGAAACTGGCCAAGTTTCCTATTATAAACAGCAATTTATATATAAAAACCAATCATACCCGTCTTTTTAGACCATATCTCATAAAGGAAGTAGGCGGGATAAAAATACTGTATATCGGTATATTGACGGAGGAAGTTATTGCTCAGACCAAACAGGAGACTCTCATAGGTTCCATAGTGGATGTTTATGAAGCCGCAAAGGAAGTGGGAAGAATTTGTAATGCCTATTCTCAAATAGATATTGATTTCACAATACTTCTTACACATATCGGTTTTGAAGAGGATAAGAAATTAGCTTCCATGCTGGATCCGGCATGGGGAGTGGATATTATTATCGGTGGACATTCTCATACATATCTGGAGCAACCTGAGATAGTAAACGGTATAGTTATTGCACAAGCCGGGACAGGTACCGATCAGATAGGAAGATTTGATATTATTGTCGATAAAGACAACAACTGCATAGAAGATTTTACCTGGCAGGCGGTACCCATAGATGAGACGCATTGCCCTGTAGATAAAGATTTGGAAGAAATAATACATCAATATCATGAAAAGACCAGTGAAAAATTCTCCAGAATAATAACCAGATTCAAGCGTGCATTAACCCATCCGAAAAGAAGTCAGGAAACCGAGTTGGGCAATTTATGTGCGGATGCGGTAGTGGATAACCTCGGCTTGGATATAATGTTGTTTGCATCGGGAAGCATAAGGAAAAAGGAATTGGGTCCTATACTGACACTTAAGGATTTTAAAGAATGTTTCCCGTTTGATGACAAGATATACAGAATAAAGTTGACAAAGAAGCAGATAGAAAAAGCATTCAATACAATTTTGGGAAGAGATTTAAGCGACCATGTGGAATTCTATCAGGTATCCAGAGGGTTCAAGGTAAAGTATTCCAAGAAAGAGAACAGAGTTACCGAAATATCATTGGAATCACAGCCTTTGGATGATAATCATATATACTCGGTTGGTTTACAGGAGTACCATTTTAACAATATGGCGGACTTTATAGGCATCACCAAGGAAGAAGCGGAAGCCAATTCCCCTATAAAAGTAGTTACCACCTCCAGCGGAGATGTGCTGGAAGAAGCATTTTTAGGAATGGTGCTTGCCGATCCGAAAGTTGAGGGCCGTATAGTTATCGAGTATTAGTTGAATAGTAAAAACAGATTTATTTGTTGAATTAAACCGTTTCGGCTATATATCATACCGAAACGGTTTTTTCAGGCAGTTCAAATACTTTGCTTAAGGTGAACTTATGTAAACTTAAGCATTGTAAGTTTTATTCGTATTCATCAATCTGTTTATTTATTGATGCAAGCTCTTCTTCTAAAAACTTCTTCTGATTAAGCAGAAGTTCCTTTGAGGGCTTTTCATCATATAGAGGAGCATCATCATAGTAATACAGCCTGTTGCATACGCCAAATCCTCTTCCTCTGCCTCCGCCTCTGCCATAGTATCTGCCTACCGGACGTCTGGCGCCTGTGCAGTATCCCATAGCTCTTCCTGTTAGCGGGCCCATTCCTCTGGGTCCTGTTCCGTCAAATCTGGGCATCTTTTGAACCTCCCTTATTTATTTCCGGCATATGCCGGATACTATCAGTATACCACATTAATGGCATATGTCAATAACTATTTTAATATTTAACCTTGTTTCGTTGAAAGTAATGTAGCAGAGGAATAGGGTAGTACAATTTCATGATATAATACATATAACAGAATCTTGAACAAGGAGTAGCATATGTCTCTTACATCAAAAGAAAGATTAATGAGGATTTTTGCCAATAAACCGATAGACAGACCCGCGATAAAGTTGTGGGGATCATGGAATTACCGTAAGGGTGATAAATTATTGCATCCTTCATATGAGCCGGCAATGATAAAGGCCGCGGAAAAGACCGATCTTGTTGTTAATGCACACTCTCCGTTTTTCATGTTCTGCGGACAGGTGGATATAGTCAGGAGAAAGAATGTGGAGATAAATGATCCTCTGTGGTACGAGGAACATATAGTTTTCCATACGCCTATGGGCCAACTTCGCAGGGTAGACAGAATATCAAAAATAGGTGAACCGGGGTTTACGATAGAATATCCCGTAAAACAACCGGAGGATATAAAGAGGATGCTGTCTATGCCGTATGAGCCGTTTCCGTATGTTGATAATATTGAAGAGCAGCAACAACTGTTGGGAGACAGGGGAATTGTCCTGTACCGTATTGACCACATCGCATATGCCCTTTATCGTATGATAGGTTCGGAAAATCTTGCATATTTTACCCATGATTGCAGAGACCTTTTAATGGAAGCATTGGATGTTTTTTCCAAAAGGCTGTATGCTCATGTCGAAGAAGCGCTTAATCATGGTGTCAGAGTACCTTTTTCCTGGGTGGGACCGGAGTTGCTTATTCCTCCGTTATTATCGGAAAAAGATTTCATGGATTTCTGTTTTGATTATGATAAACACATTTGCGATATGGTACACAATGCCGGAAGTTACATCTGGGTGCATTGCCACGGTAAAGTACGGAACCTGATAGAGAAATTTATTGAGATGGGTGTCGATGTGCTTAATCCTTTGGAACCGCCCAAGAACGGAGATGTGGATTTGGACGAAGTGGCAAGAACATTCAAGAATCGCATAGGTCTGGAAGGCAATATAGAGATGCAGGATTTTTATGATGAATCCGAGGAAGTTATAAGGGAAAAAATAAAAACTTGCGTGCAAAGCGGAAAGCAAAGCAACAGATTTATAATGTGTACTTCCGCCGGCTTCATGGATTTTCCGACACCAAGCAAGCAATATCTTGATAACATCATGACATACATAGATTACGGATATGAATGCGTCAATAATGCAAGGTATTAGTAATTATTATTAACAATTATCTTGATTAAAAGCATTAACCTATACTGAATACCGCTTTAATCTTATTTGTATCGGGCTTTATAACGGCTTTTTGTTCGGTAATAACTGCCGAGCCTCCCGATATGCTTTGTACGGTTACTTCCAAGTTTCTGTTTGGTAGCCGTAAATGTAAGCATAGTTCTCTGTTAATATCAAAAGAACTCAAATCGGCAGTGAAGGTTACCGTATTCTTAGATACTTCTATATTGAAAGATATTTTACCTTGGAATGCCGGTGCTTCCTTAACTTCCATTACATTGCCTTCTTTATAGAAATATCTCGGAACCGCACACGTTAAGTGCAACATATCATCTTTAAACAGATAATCCGATACAAGCATATCACGAATAAACTGAGTGACACATATAGGTGTCCATGCATGTTGCAGATCTCCTGTTATTCTTTTTGCTCCTTTTTCTTCGGTTCGCTCCTCGCACCAGGTAAACAGAGGAGTGCCGTGATTGAGTGCCGCAACAAGGTAATCGGCCGATATGTCCGCTTTATCGGCTAATATGTTTACATATGCCATGGCATCCAATGCAATAGCCACCCATAAACCGTCATGTATCCATCCGAGGTTTTTCGGCAACCCTCCCTCACTTATATTCCCCTGTAACTTATTCATGGTACCTACAGCTAAGGGATGGTCTACGGGAAGTATATTGGTCGGATAAACCGCATCTGCCACAGCCCATCTGCTGCCTGAAGTATTATGGGCACAGCTTCCTATCCAGATCGAACCGTCCGGCTCTTTGATATGCCCTATTTCCAGTGACTTTAATATACATTCTTTGTGATCCAGATAAGTGTCAAGCAACTCTTGATAAACATCCTCTCTTTGTAACTCTTTAGCCGCCCAAACAGCCGCTTCCAATCCCATACAGTGCATGAAGTTGTGAGGATAAAAAACTCCGAAAAGGTCATCGCCGTTTTTCAGACCGCCGTCTCCCATGCCTCTGGGCATTAAGCCCCATTCGGGTGAATCGGGAGGGTTTTTCCGTTTGGTTTTATCTCTTTGTGCCTTGGACCATCTGGCGGAGGCAAGCATTCTTTCAAAATTCTCCTCTAAAAATGCTCTGTCTTTTGTCCGTAAATAGTAGTGTTGGATACAGCGGCTTTTCCAACCTGATGAAGCCCACATGTATTTGCCCCATTGCTTATCATCTTCCCAGGAGCCGTTATTCAGCTGGAAACTTGCCACAAACTCGATGTTTTCCTTTGCAGGCTCAAAAAATCCGTATTTACCCAAAGTAAGTGCCTGGAAACACGGCTCTCCGGTATTGGAACTTCTGTACATTTCCGTTCCGGCAAGTCCCGCCATTCTGCCGTCAGCCATTTCTTCTCTCATTACGAATATATCGCACAGGCACGCTTTATATGCATTCTCAATCATGGGGTCGGGTAAATCAAATACCGGTGCTTTTTTGATAATATTCCTCCACTCATTCAGCCCCAGTTCGTACAGGGCATTCCAGTTTGTCTTCAACATAACTTCAATATCGTCGTTGTATTTTTTATTGGGGCGTATAAGCATACTCTCACGGGTTTCTTTTGCTTTGAGTATATATGCATATGTGACCGACTCTCTTCTGGAAGGAACAGTATCGGTAAGACTTGCATCCATAATAACTATCCTGTCCGAAGCGTCATTGAATATGGGATTTACCACGCTGTATTCGCAGTCAAAATCCGCCCACTTGGTATTAATTGTGTTGTCCAATACGCATGCGTCAATAAATATTTTTTTATCGCTGCCGGTTGTATTGGTAACGGACATTTTAATAACATCTCCGAGTCTTGTAGCCACACATTGAACGGTAAGGTTTGCACCTTCCGCATTTGCTTTATACAACAGTGACGGAATATATCCCTCAATTCTCTCCCAGGCAAAAGCTTCCATGGCAACATCGTTACACTTTGCCGTTATCTTTACTTTCCAGTCCAGACGAACTCTTTTGTATGCACCCAAAGGATTATGTGTTGTGTCGCTGTCGCTCCACAGCATGGTTAAAGAATCTTTTGTACAGTCATACAGTGTCTTGTTACTCGAGTTGGGAAGACATACACATATTCTGTGAGGTTCCGAAAATGCGTACCCGAAATCAATTTTTGTCTGCTTATTTCTTTTCATAATTTGTAGCTCCTGCTCCTTTCAAATTTAACTTAATCCCAGTATTCTTGCGGCATTACCGCCTAATATCAAATCTTTAGAGGTTTGATTAATCGGTAAGCTGTTAATGGCATCTATTTCATTTTTAGCATTACTCCAGGGCGAGTCGGAAGCGAACAGTATTCTGTCGGCCCCGTGAGCCTTCACTATTTTTAAGAATTGTTCCTTGCTGTAATATTCAAAGCCCATTGAAGTGTCTAAATATATGTTTTTACCTATAAGATATCTTTCCACATCATCCCACATGTTGTGGCTGCCAAGATGAGCTGCCACCATTACTCCTCCCTGCATGTGGTCGGCAATATATGCGAATTTTTGCGGATTACTTCTGTACGGGGGAGGCATACCGTGATCTTCACCGGCATGATGTACAATTATCAGGCCTTTACTCAAAGCATAGTCATATATTCTTAAGGCTTTCGGATCGTCCACAACGAAGGCTTGATATTCCACATGAAATTTTATACCTTTCAAGCCTAAACCGCAGACGAAATCTATATCTTTTTTGTAATCCTCCGTATGAGGAAAGATTCCTCCGAAAGATATTATTCTATCATCACAAACACTCTGTGCCCACAGATTGGTGCTTTGCAGTTGAGTTATTTTAGTTATCACCGGCTGATTCACAGATATATCAATACCCCATTTATCCATTGTTTCAATAAGCCCTGCCTTTGTAAGATCGGTAGTAGGCTCATATCTGTAGTTTACATTTCTCAAAAGCGTCTCTCTGGCTTTAGGTGCAAGAGTATCGGGGAATATATGAGTGTGGAAATCTATTATCATGTCGTTTTTTCCTTTTCATTAACTGTAACATTTTAATACCTTTTATTCAAGAAACTTGGGCATATATTCCGGTGCACACCTTAACAAAAGTATGAGAAGGATAAAAACTGTTATACTTTAATTGACGACGATTTTATTGTAGAATCAATATTATAGAAAGTGTCTGAAGAAAAAAACAGGCTGATTATAAAGTTCATGAAGTTGTGGAGGAAATGGATATATGAAGCCCGAACTTCTTAAGTTAAGAGAATATGCCAAACAATACGCCGAGATAGCATTGAGCGACAGAAATCTGGCAATACCGGAGCAATACAGAAAACTTAACAGCCTGCAACAGGTGCGACCTCCCGTTCTTGTTTTTGAAGTGCCGTGGGGTGAACTGAAAGATCAGGAAAAACTTCGGTTGGAATGTGAAACCGACCTGTACAGAGGAATTGAAAGAGCCGTTAAGAGAGCTCTTTACCAGTTTGAGTATTTCCGGGGCGATTATGCAATACATCCGTATTACAAGGTAAGGATAAGAACAAAAGGTACCGGAATAGGTCTTACCGTGCGGGAGGTTAAGATTGGCTCCGCCACGGGGACCGATATCAGTGCTCATGAGTATCATGATATTTTACCCGATGAGGATTCTTTGGAAAAAATGACTATGCCTACGATGCAGGTGGATGAACAGGCGACGCAAAGAGCACTGCAAGCGGCTCATGATGTATTTGACGGCATAATGGATGTGGGGCTTGGCGGCTATCAGCTCATATTTAATATGTGGGATGAAATACCCCGATATCACGGTGTGGAGAATTGTCTTATCGATATATATGAAAGACCGGATTTTATTCATAAGATGATGGATAAGTTTACACGGTATTATGAGGAAACCGTCAGTCTTTATGAGAAACTGAATATATTGGAAACCGATGCATATTACTTACACTGTACACCGGCATGCACCTATGAACTGCCGGTAAAGGATGTGGATGAAGAAACCGTTAGTGCCAAGGATGTCTGGGGTAGGGGAATGGCGCAGATTTTTGCCGTTGTATCTCCCGATATGCACAAAGAATTTGACATAAAGTACATGAAGCGGCTGTTTGACAGGTGCGGACTTACTTATTACGGCTGCTGCGAACCTTTACATAACAAAATTGATATTTTAACGGAGTTTGATAATTTGCGGAGAATATCCGTAACCCCCTGGGCGGATGTCGATGTTGCAGCCGATGCTATGGGAAACAGATATGTGCTTTCGGCAAAATCCAATCCAGCATATGTGTCGCAAGCAGTATTTGATCCTCAACCGGTTATTGAGGAAACAAAGAAAATACTTCTTGCATGTAAGAAAAACAACACGCCTTGCGAATTTGTATTAAAAGATATTTCCACGGTTAACAGAAATGTTAATCATCTGTCGGAATGGGTTAAGACGGTATCGCGAACCGTTGACAGGTATTGGTGATTATTTGTTAATGTATATATAAAGGTATGTGTCCGTCTTATCTTGACAGGAATACGGAGTAAATTTATCCTTAAGCCCTTCGGTGATATATACATGCTTATCTTCGGTTACGAAGATCGCTTCAAAATCCCCGTATTCTCTCCATATTTCAACAGCTTTATCTAAGCCTGTTACAAAAAGGGCTGTAGATAATGCATCGGCATATGTGCCGTCATTTGCAACCACGGTGACCGAAAGGATACCGCTGTCGGCAGGATAGCCGGTGTGCGGATTGAGTATATGATGATATATTTTATTGTCTTTTTCAAAGTATCTCTGATAACAACCGGAAGTTATGATAGAGCAATTTGTATCATGGATTATTCCGATATAGGAGTGTTCGTCTTTCGGATCCTGAACGGCTATATTCCACACCGATTTATCGGGGTTAAGTCCGAACAGTTGAATATTGCCCCCCAAAGAAAGCATGCCTGATTTAACACCGGAATCAATAAGCATTGCAGCTGTTTTTTGTCCTACAAAACCTTTTGTAACGGCTCCCAAATCTATCTTTGTACCCGATTGCAGATTAAGCATATTACCTTCCAGACCAATCTTGTCATATCCGACAAGTTTCAGGATATCTTTAATACTTGCCTCATTCGGAACGGTATGGTTTTTATCATAGAATCCCCACAGTTCCATCAGCGGGAACACCGTTATGTCAAAAGCTCCGTCAGTCATTTTTGATACTTTCAATGCCGTTCTTATCTGTTCTTTAAGTTCATCGGATACAACTATATCCTTACCTGATGAATTGTTTACTTTTGATACTTCGCTGTTTTGGGAGTGAGCGGAAAAGGCGACATCATATGCCAGAATATGCTTATATGCTTCATGCAATTCTTTTTCGGCATTTTTTGATATAACCGAGACCGTCATCACGGTATCCATTGCCATAAAAGAAGTTGAATACATACCGTTTTTTTCCGTTATATACAGTGAAGATTCTTTTACACATCCGCTTAACAGCAACAATAAAGACAAAGCAATTATGACAGCTCTTTTTTTAGCATCAACTGTTGTAATTGTGTCTTTGTTTTTTCTTATCATCTTTTTATTGTTCCGTCGGGATTAAATAAAGGAAGCGGAGCAATATATGTTATATCATTCCGATAAATGGCATCCCCTTCTGCGAGCACCGCCATTTTTCCCGCAACTATTCCGCCGGCTTGCAGTACCAATTCCTCAACTGCACGTAATGAGCCGCCGGTAGATATCACATCGTCGACTATGAGGATACGTTTTCCCTTCATAAATTCCGCATCGGCGGTGTCCAGATAAAGTTTTTGAAGACCGGATGTGGTTATGGATTTTACATCCACCTCGAAAACTCCCGTCATGTACAGTTTGGGAGCTTTTCTTGCAAGAAAATATTTATTGACTCCGCTCTGTCTTGCCATTTCATGGACAATGGGAATCCCTTTGGATTCGGCGGTAATGGTGTAATCATATTCCGGTGCAAGTTCTAAAAGTCTCTTTGCACACGCTATTGTCAGCTCTATATCTCCGAAAACCACAAAAGCGGCTATATATAGGTTGTCGGTAACTTTACATAACGGTAATTTTCTTTGCACTCCGGCTATATTGATATCATAGTAATCCATAAACCAACGCATCCTTTCAATGCTTTTTCAACATATATATTATACATCATAACGGTGATATATAGAATGTGAAAACAGTAATTTAAGCCAATCTTATACAAGGCATATACAAGAAATTTTATGTGCATCGGATTATGAACAATTGTGAACTTTCGAAACAATATCTTGAAAAGGAAAATATTAATGATATAATAAAAACGCTATAGAGCCGGTAAAGGCAATAACCTTTTTCTAAGCCGGCTGAGTCTTTGAAAGATCCGAAATCGGCGTTCTGCACGATTGACGGTCTTTCTTCTTATACGGGATAAATATCAATAACCGTTGCATTTGTTTTTCAACAGTGTAAAATTAAGTTGTAGAGAAATATATAAAGGAGATAAGTGTATGGCTAAGAAGAACAAAACTAATCTGTTAAGCGAATTCAAAGCATTTATAACAAAAGGTAATGTAATAGATATGGCGGTAGGTGTAATAATCGGAGCCGCATTCGGAAAAATAGTATCTTCATTTGTAAATGATATATTGATGCCGTTAATAGGGCTGGTAATGGGTAAAGTGAATTTCCATGACCTGAAATGGGTTTTGGCTACCGATGCTGAGGGTAATATAACATCATCGGTGAATTACGGAACATTCCTTCAAGGAATACTGGATTTTCTTATCATTGCGGCATGCGTATTCCTGTTGGTAAGACTTGTGGCATTGGTAAGAAGTAAAGCTGAAGAAGCAAAGCAGAAACAAAAAGAGGAAGTAAAGGCGACACCGCCCGCTCCCTCCAAGGAACAAGTGCTTTTAACGGAAATCAGAGATTTGTTAAAAGAAAAGAAGTAAAGTATAATTATAACAGGAGGTGAAACATGGAAAAGAATGAAGATTTGGGTACAAGACTGGAAAATGCAGGTAAGCGATTCTTCAGGAAAACAAAGGAATTTGCCGATGCTACGAAACTTTCTATAAAATTGAAAGAGTATGAATTGGATCTTGATAACCTTTATCAGATAGCAGGCAAAGCAGCATATTACGGCGAAGATACAAAAGAAATCTTTACCCGGATAACCGATAAACTTGAACAGATTGAAGAGGTAAAGGTGGATATTGCCGATGCTAAAGGCTTGAAGATATGCGGCAACTGTAAAGCTGAAATGCCGAAAGAAGCCGTTGCTTGTATGAAGTGTGGCGAAAAGTTTGAATAAGATATTATTCTTGTAAATCCTTAGGCTTAATAAAGCTTATAAGACGGGGCACTATTTTCATTTTGATGCTCCTTCTTTCTATTATCTCCCCTTCAATGTTGACTTTAAGCATATCCTTGCTTTCTAAAGATATGCTTTTTCCTTTGGGGAAGGTTATGCCCTCAGTACCTGCATGCTTACCTTTCATATATTTCGGTAACACCGAAAAAACAAAATCCAGACCTCTGGCTTCGGCAATGCACATATCGATTATACCGTCATCAAACGATGTGTGCGGCACAGGTATAAATCCTCCGCCGTAATATTTTCCGTTTGTACAGGCCGCCAGCATTACATAACCGTTATTAATAACTTGTCCGTCTACGGTTATTTTGACATCGAATTTGGTTTTCTTCTGCCGTAAAACTCTGAAGAAACCCAAAAGATATGCAAGCATTCCGGTTATTCCGTATTTTCTTGTAATCTGTGTGGAGTTGTAAGCGGCCTCGGCATCTACACCTATAGATAATATATTTATGCAATAACCGAATAATTCTTCATCATACAGTTTTATGGCGTCTACTTTAATAACATCGCCTTCAACTGTCCTTTTTACGAGGTTTTTCAGTTTTGTGTAATCGGTAAGATTTTTAATGAAGTCATTTCCGCTTCCGGTAGGAAGTATGCCTATCGGGGTATCATAACCTGCCACTCCGTTTGCGGCCTGGTTAACCGATCCGTCACCGCCTGCAACATATATCCTGTATCCGCCCTTTTTTGCATACTCTTCACACAACTCTTTTATATGCGTAGGATGTTGTGCATAGAGTATACTGTACTCATTCTCTCTGCCTTCAAAATATCTTTCTATGTCCGGTAAGAATTTTGCGGCCTTTTTACTTCCCGACATAGGATTCATTATAAACAGATGCTTCATAGCCCCCTCCCGACAGTATAAAAACTTACTTGTTAGAGTAATATAATAACACATCAAAGCAACATTATGTATAGGCACTGTTAAAAATAGGGCTTATGTATTAAAATATATGAAGAGAATATTACAAGGAGTTTTTAAATGAAAAATCTGCATTTAGTTTGTAACGCACACATTGATCCGGTATGGATGTGGAATCTTGATGAAGGTATTGCGGAGACTCTTTCAACATTCAGGGTATGTGCCGAGTTTTGTGAAGAATATGACGGATTCATATTTAATCACAATGAATCGCTGCTGTATGAGTGGGTGGAAAGATACGAGCCCGCACTTTTCAAACGTATTCAGAAACTGGTTAAGGAGAAAAAATGGCATATAATGGGAGGCTGGTTTATTCAGCCCGACTGCAATATTCCCACCGGAGAGAGTTTCGTAAGACAGATATTGGAAGGACACAACTACTTTATGGAAAAATTCGGTACTTTCCCGACAACATGTATAAATTTCGACGCATTCGGACATACAAGGGGGTTGGTGGATATTTTAAAAAACAGCGGATATGACTCTTATCTGTTCTGCCGTCCCGAGCCGGACATGATTGATCTTCCCGATGAGGATTTCCTTTGGGAAGGATTTAGCGGAGAAACCATAATGTGTAACCGTGCTTTCAATTCTTATGAATCGCACAGAGGGGAAGCGCATGAAAAGATAAAATCCTGGATGGACGGCAACCGTCACAGAAAGGTGGGTATGGTACTGTGGGGTATAGGAAATCACGGCGGCGGACCTTCCAGAATTGATTTTAAAAACATAGCACAACTGGCAAAGAAGGAGAAGGACTTCAATATAGTTCATTCCACTCCCGAAGCATATTTTTCCGAACTGGATGAGAAAAAGCTGCCTGTATTCAGAAAGACGCTGAATCCGAGGTATATCGGATGCTATACATCGCAGATTCGCATTAAACAGTTGCACAGACAGTTGGAAAACCAACTGTATACAACTGAAAAGATGGCTGCACATGCATCTTTCTTAAAACTTATGAAGTATCCTACGGACAGGATACGGACGGCAACAAAAGACATGTTGTTTATGGAATTCCATGACATATTGCCGGGCACCTCAATACAGTCGGTGGAAGACTATTCCATAGCTTTAGCGGGACACGGTTTGGATGAATTGGGTAAAGTAAAGACTCAGGCTTTCATTTCACTGTGCTCCGGTCAGAAAAAAGCAAACGAAGGAGAGATTCCGTTACTGGTATACAATCCTCATCCTTATGAGGTACCGTATATTGTCGAGTGTGAATATCAGTTGGCGGACCAGAACAAAAACAGAAAAATATTTGCCAATCCCGTAGTTTACCGAAACGGTAAGAAACTGCCCTGCCAGGTAGAAAAAGAAGACTCCAACTTCAATGTTGACTGGAGAAAGAAATCGGTATTCTACGCTATGCTGAAACCCTGTCAGATAAACAGGTTTGATGTCAGAATAGAGATGATTGATGCAAAACCGTTGCCTAAGGCAAGACAGACAAAGGATATGTTCATATTCAAGACAAAAGAATTGCTTGTTCATATTTCCAAGCTTACCGGAACAATAGACAAGTATGAAGTAAAAGGCATAGACTATTTAGAGAAGAATGCTTTTCTTCCCGTAGTTGTCAAAGACGATGAAAACTCCTGGGCGCACAAGGAAAAGAGTTTCAGAAACACCGAAGGATTCTTCAAAGTCATGGACAAAGAAGAAGGTAATTATTTCTCCGGCATAATTGATGAGAACAAGATTGAAAGCGTCAGAGCAATTGAAGACGGTCCGGTAAGAACTATAATTGAAGCGGTTATGAAGTATGACAACTCCTTCATATGCATAAGATATCATCTGCCAAAGAGAGGTACACAGGTCAAAGTGACTGTAAGAGTATACTGGAACGAGAAGATGAAAATGCTTAAACTGTCAATTCCCACAACAATAGAAAATGCTTGCTATACGGGACAGCAGGCTTACGGTTCGGAACAACTGCTTACCGACGGTAACGAAAATGTCAGTCATAAATGGAATATCCTGTATAACAAAGATTATGCGGTCAGTGTCATAAATGACTGCACATACGGTTCCGATGTGTTGGACGGAGAGATAAGAATTTCACTTCTCAGATCGGCCGGCTATGCAGCAGGAAAATCCGACTTTTCGGTTAGGAACAAATACATTATGCCGCAGGACAGATTTTCACCGTATATGGATCAAGGGGAAAGACAATACGAATTCTGGCTGGATGCTTCCGAAACAACCGAAAGATTCAACAAAGTGGAAAGAGAAGCGGCTGTATGTAATGAAAAACCCATGGCATTATCTTTCTTCCCGACAGGTGCCGGAAAGAGGGTGCGACCGTTTGCCATACTGAGTGACGATGTTATCACCATGCCGGTATTCAAAAGAAGCGAAGACCGAAAGGGGTATGTAATAAGGTTGTTCAATCCGACCGATACAAAGAAGACTACAAAACTTTCATTACCCCTTTTCAGATGGGAAAGAGAATTCACACTGGACAAGTATCAGGTCAGATCCTTCAGATTTGATGTAAAAACCAAACAGGTTACCGAAACCGATCTTATAGAAAGGGATATTTAAAAGATATATATATTAAGAATGTAAAAGGAAGCCTTCGGGCTTCTTTTTTTCCCGAAAAACACAAAAAACCGAATGATATAAGAAAATATCCGCCTGCATCTCACAGTGGACAATAATCAGGCCTTGTAGTAAAATGTGTTAGCACCGGGGTGTAGCGCAGTTGGTAGCGCGCATGGTTTGGGACCATGATGCCGCAGGTTCAAGTCCTGTCACTCCGACCAGAAAAGAACGCCGGACCTCTTTCTCGAACGGAAAGCAATCAGCCAGGCGCAGTACAACAAGAGTCTCGGAGACCTGACCGAAAAGATGGGCTATAAAAATATATAGACAAATCAGAATTTGTGGAGGTGCTAATGAATACTATATGGTCAGATAATGTTCAAGGGATTCAGACTCTTTATCTCAGCCGTAAATTGAGATTTGATGATGTGTTTTTTTGCCAATACAGGGATTCTTTTAATATAGACAGAGATGCAGAATTAAAGATATTAGAGATCGGCTGTGGACCCGGCGCGCTTGCTGAGGCGATGCATAGGTGGTATCCGAATGCTCAAATAACAGCGATTGATCGAGATAGTAACTTTATTTCTTTCGGTAGGCATAATGTGGCAGGCGTTGAATTCATTGAAGGAGATGCAGAACATCTTCCGTTTGCGGATAACACATTTGATGTAACGATATCCAATACAGTTCAAGAGCATATTGAGCCTAATGCTTTTTTGAGTGAACAATACCGTGTTTTGAAACCGGGCGGTATATGTCTTTGCCTTTCTACAAGAAAGGAATTGTCTTGTATTGCGCCATGTCTGAAAATTACAAAAGAAGAGGAAGAATTTTGGAAATCTGTTACCTCAGAAAAGATACTGGAAGAATATGGAGTATGCCAATATCCTATGTCTGAAGCGGAGCTTCCTGCTTCTATGGAACAGCATTGTTTTAAAGATGTTACAACAAATTATGCTATTATCAATCTGACTCCCGACAAACCGGAATATTCGGTTACAATGGGGGAAAGAATAATCAAATCAATGCGTCAGACTAATTTGGAGTCTATTGCAATTGCATCGGCACATTCAACAGAGGATAAAAGAGCAATTGATGCAGTAAAGGCTAAGTTTGACGAGCGACTTCGCTTGTACGGCGAGGGAATAAAACAGTGGGACGCATCTGTTTTAATTATAATGATTATTCGCGGCAAAAAAAGATAAATTTCAGTTTATCGGGATAGAAAAAAGACAGACAAGTCCCGGTTTGTCAAGCAAAACAAAATGACTTTATAATAAAGATAGAAAAAAAGGGTGTTTAAATCTTGATATATTTTGTTGAGCGTCCACTACCTACTTGTCTTATTTTTTCGTTTTCCTTTAATTCTTTTAAGGCTCTTTCTATTGTCCTTTGAGATATGTCAGGACAAAGCATGACAAGATCTCCCTTAGAAAGAGGTTTCAGCGATTTTTGAATAACTGCCAATACTCTTTCAGGTGATGATAATGTCTTTTCTCCTATCAGCTTAAATCTATTGTCACACTCTTCATAAGCTTTTAGAATAATCCCCAACATGTATTTAATAAACGGTAATTCGTCATTCTCGCCTGTATGCCATTTTTCGCTTGAATTTTGAAGTTCTTCATAGTAAGAATTTTTGCTATCTTCAATCAGCATCTCAATACTTATATATCTTCCGACAAAATAGTTGAATTTATATAAGAGAAGAAGTGTTAATATTCTACTCATTCTTCCGTTTCCATCGTCAAATGGATGTATGCACAAAAAATCGTGGATAAGAACAGGTATCAAAATAAGCGGTGGAATATTTGCTTCAACGGCTTTTCTATAAGCTTCTACCATTTCATCGAAATACTTTTCCGTTTCAAAACTGCTTACCGGTCTAAATCTTACTTTTCTGTTCCCCAAGCTATCGACTTCAACAATGGTATTATCCATCGTCTTGAACGTTCCCTTATGGTTCACATGGGAAAAAGAATATAATTGATTATGCAGGGTTAAAATATCACTTTTGTTGAATTGGATATAAGGATAATTTTCGTGCACCATATCGAGCACATGCCTGTATCCGGCAATCTCTTCCTCATTTCTGTTCCTGGGCTCGGATTTCTTATTCATTAACTCTACAAGTCTTGTATCGTTGGTATAAATGCCTTCGATAGCATTAGAATACTTTGTACTCTGTACTTTTGCGATATTTATCATCTTCTCTAAGACATCCGGATAATTTACCACATAAAGTTCTTGTTTGCCTTTATATTCGTGAATTTGTGCTATCGTATGATAAATGCTGACCGGCAACGACAGGTTCATCAATTTTAAATAATCGAACTTTCTCAAAACATCACCTCCTGTTTATCATAGCCATTATACCTTATATGGCGTAGATAAATCAATATTGGCGAGATTATTCTCGTCAATATTTAGCTTTTGGCGCATCAATTCTTGTTTTGGCGAGAAAAAAATTTCTTTACCTGCAACTAAAGATGAGTGCTCTTACGGGATTTTTTTAGAAAACTGATAAAATCAATATTTACAGGCATCAGAGAGGCGGCATATTCCTAAAATAGTTTTTTATATAAACTTAGTATCTTTCCTGTTATGGTATTTTGCATGGCACACAATGTGAAGACAGGAAGTTTATTTCTTAAGCCAATCCGGTAAAACATGGCACTCTCGGAAGCCTGCATTGTTTCCGCATAATGGAAGTTGTAAACATGTCCATGGAAGAGCTTAAGAATACGGCGGATGTGCTAAAAGGGCGATGTCGGCATATTTAAGACGAACAAATAATCAGGAAAGCGGAAGGCGCGAGAATATGAAAAAACTAAACGGTAACTGACAAATTGTATCAATTACCGTATCTGTTATGGAAAGAAAATCATATATTAACGTGACATACCACAATTTTAATTTATTTTTCTGTTTGTGGCACTAACTCAGCACAATATCAGTTTTTCCCAAAAGAAAATCCACAATATTCAAATGTGCTATTCCGTCTCTGGAATAATCAAAACGATCTAACGAAAACACATATTTAGGTGCTGCATCGCTTATCGGCTTAAACGCTCCAAACTCTCTGTCAATAGTTTCTTTAGAGGAAAGATAATATGCCGTTTGGATGAAGCATTTCTTTCGCCCGCTTATAGCAACAAAATCAATTTCCCCTTTATATGTTTTCCCGGTAAACACCTCATAATCTCTTGATATCAGTTCATTGTATATAATGTTTTCCAAGAAAAAAGTATCTTCAAAATTCACAAGATTAGTATTAATCATCCTAAATCCGGTATCAACGGCATACTGCTTTTCAATATAAGACATTGATTGCTTACCGACGATATTAAAGCGCTTAACTCTATCTATAAGACAAGCCTTATCCATTTTGTCCAAATATCTATAAATAGTCTTTTTGTCAAGTATTTCACCATTTTGCTTTTCGAAAAACTTTTGCACATTAGTAGCGGAAAACTCCTTACCGGCATTTGCCATAACATAGTTTGCTACTCTTTCAAAATTCTGTCTGTTTATTCTTGACTTTTCGGTAATAATATCTTTGTCGAGTATTCCCTTGTATGTCTGCTCCAGATATCTTTTGATTTCTCCTTCCTTACTAAATGAAAAACGTAACGGAAATCCGCCCCAATTGATGTATTCAATCATAAACTCGTCGGGAGAAATATTTTTCCCTTTTGCTGTAATATACTCAAAACTTTCCGCAAAAGAAAACGGCATTATTTTGAATTCAACACATCTTCCTACTAACAACGTGGCCATTTTGCCTGATAACAGTTTTGAGTTGCTTCCGGTAATAAAGATATCACAGTTAAGAGTTGCTCTAAAAGAAGCCAGAACTTTCTCAAAACCGGATACATGCTGAATTTCATCCAAAAAAATCAGATGCTTGTTTGTATCCCTAATATGCTTTTGAACGTATTTATTCAGCTTATCCGCTGTTCGTATCTTTTCAAAGTTAAAATCTTCAAAGTTTATACGTATTATATGATCTTTACAAAAGCCGTCCGCAACAAACTCCTCTTCAATCTGTTCAAGAAGAACAGATTTGCCACATCTGCGAACCCCGGTTATTACCTTTATTAAGTCCACACCATAAAATGGTCGGATTTTTGCTAAATACCGTTCTCTTTTTATATACATAACACAATCTCCTCCATCTCAATTATACATAAAGAGTGCCACAAATCAAGATTATTTCTAAATTTGTGGCACTAAACATGAGTTGACTGTTCCATATATAAGTAACATTCTCATCATCACATAAACAGATATTTGTTTAATTGCATGAATCTTATTTCAGTATATGGTAAAGTATAATATAGGCGGTATTTATTTCGGAGCGGAAAAGTAAATTACTTCTTTAAAAGCTTATATATCATTACACGAGCGGAGGAAGATAAGGAAAATGTCAAAAAAATCGACAATCAATGTTTTAGCAGGGTGTATGATTTTGTTGTCGGTGATGGTACCTCTTATTCAATTGTTCAGGCTATATTTGCGTGAAAGATATTTCAGCGGAAGCGCTTGGTTTGTTATATTATCGGTTTTGTGTATGATACTTGCCGTATTGCTGTTCGCAAAAAAAAGCGGTTGGGTTTTTGTTATACTTGTTCTACTTATATGTGCTTATGATATATGCGAGGGTATAAGGATTTTTAAGTTTGACGGAATGAGAGAACTTACAAGTATACTTGAAGATTACAGTAGATTCTTTTCCTATTTTCATTATGTAGTCGGGCCTGCAATATTCAGTCTGATTAGTTTTGTTATCCCGATTTTATTGGTCGTAAGTGAAATTTCCAAAAAAAAGAATAATAAGTTTGTGATTATATTATCCGTTATTCTATTCGTCATTATTGTTATTTTCTTTTTTAACGCTTTTTACGGCTTTATCAGTAGACTCTTGCGCAGACACACTGTTCCTTTGATGTCCATTATTTCAGAGTTGTTATATCTCATAGTAACTATCTTTAGACCTATAGGTTTGGCATTAGGTGTATTTTGGTATGTCAATAGAAGCGGGAAATATGATAGGGGCATATACAGCCTTTTTCGTTGATGGTGTGTTGTTACGGGGTCCGGAAATACATACAATATAAACTATTCAATCTTCTGTCACTTTATAATATAATTAGGGCAAGGTGAGGCATTATCAATGAAAAAGCTGGTGACTGTTAACCCACGTAAAAAGATTAAAGAAATAAGGATGCGTTTTTTTGACAAGGAACTGGATTTTCGCGTCAGACTGTTTAATGTGCTTGCTATTGCCGGTACCTCAATCAGTCTTGCCGCCACCGTAGTAAATCTGATTACTTCGATGTGGGTAAGTGCCGCAGTGAGCGGACTGTTAGCCGTACTGTCCTTCGCACTTACGTATTTCACATATAAAACGGGAAAATATCAAACCGGATATATCATTACAATCATTGCTATTTTCATGGTTTTCTTTCCCATGCTGTTCTTTACATCCGGCGGTTACAAAGGAGGTACACCTGCACTGTTCATTTTCGCAGTGCTTTTTACCACACTGATGCTGGAGGGCAAATGGGCTATTCTTGTATCAATCGCCGAAATTGCGGAATATGTTATCATTGCCGTTATTGCATACAAAAATCCTACTCTTGTTACATGGTTTGCCACTGAGTGGGAAATGCTTGCGGACATTATTTTTACGACTATTGCGGTATGTATTGCCTGCGGAACTGTTATATTCTTTCATCTTCGAGAATATGAAGCGCAAAGAATTAAACTTTCGGAGCAGAACGAGCAGTTAAAGCACCATAGTGAGGTAAAGTCCGTATTCTTGACAACTGTGGCACATGAGATAAAAAACCCCTTGAATGCAATCAATCTGCATGCTCATGATACCATTGAATTACTTGATGAAAAGAATCCCGATATTAATACGATGAGAGAAAATCAAAACACTATTGAAAAAATGGTCTTGCGTATCGACAGGATTGTTGTTGAACTTATGGATACGGTTGCCATTGAACAGGGCCGGCTTTCTCTTGATCTGGCACCCGTGCGTTTATCTCATCTGTTGCGTGAAACGGCAGGAATCTATTTCAATAAGAGTAATACCGGTGAAAACCGGCTTATTCTGAAGCTTGATGAAAAACTGCCTCCGATTATAGCGGACGGTGCAAGAATAATACAGGTGGTTACAAATTTGCTTACCAACAGTATGCAACATACAAAAAACGGATTTATTATGATTACACTCAAAGGGAATAACAAAAGCCAGATTGTTTCGGTTACCGATAACGGCGAAGGAATGAGTGAAGAAATTAAAAGCAAAGTATTTGGCGGATATATTTCGGTGAATAAAGAAAAATGGAGACACGGAATAGGACTCTTTGTATCCCGTCAGATAATAGAAGCGCATGAAGGGAAGGTATGGATTGAGAGCGAGTTGGGCAAAGGAACAACGGTATCTTTTTCTTTACCTTATGGAGAAAAAACAGATGAGTAATACAGCGATTACTATACTTATCGTAGAAGACGAGCCGGATATTCTGAATATCAATGCACGATTGCTGAAACGTCGAGGATATAAAGTCATTACGGCAAGTTCGGTTGAAGAAAGTTATCGCTGTCTGTCTTCCGTAACCCCAGATTTGCTCATTCTGGATATAATGCTTCCCGACGGCAGCGGGTATGATATATGTGAAATGTTTCGTTCAAAATGCTATAACCCCGTTATATTCTTAACCGGTAAAACCCAAATTCCCGACAAGGTGGAGGGACTTAAGTGCGGCGGCGACTATTATCTTACGAAACCGTACAACTTTGATGAACTTCTTGCGGTTGCGGACAGACTGATAGCACGTCATTTCGAAGTAAAAGCTAAACAGGAACAGCTGGAATCTGTTACAAAATGCTCTATCACATTGGATTTCCAAAAAAGAAAGGCATATGTGAACCGCCAAGACGCAGGCTTAACGGCAAAAGAGTTTTCACTGCTTTGTTTTTTAATGAGAAATGAAGATAAAGTACTTTCTCCGGGTGAATTATATGAGGCAGTCTGGGGTATGCCGTCAACAGCAGATACACGCACAATTCGCTTTCATATAAGGAATCTGAAAAAGAAACTTGACACCGAAAATGCGGAAGAATTTGACATTATTTCCGTCTACGGAAAAGGATATACTTTTACCACAAAATAAATTGTGAGTTTTTCCTAGCAATTCAAAAACATAATTATTTCCTACTATAATTAACATAGAGGAATGAGTTTTTTGCTCTGATTATTATTTCTTCAGAGCAGCTGTTTTTTAGGAGATATTTGTTTGAAAATACTTATTGTATGTCGCGATGCGGAGCTTGCAGCTCTTAGCGGAAAGAGTCTCAAACGAAACGGATACGATGTAACCTGTTTGTCGGATATATCGGCGACTGATTCACTGATTAAACAGAAAAACATTCAGCTCGTTGTTGCGGATATTGAAACAGACGAGGCGGAGTGTCTGAGATTCTGCAAGACGGTTAAGAATATAAGTAATGCGCCTAAACTGCTTTTTATAGGCAGAAACGATGAGGAAGAAAGCGCAATTTTGAATGCCGGTGCCGATGATTGGATGAAAAAGCCGTACAGAGCACCGGTTTTTCTTGCACGTATAGCCGCACTGATGCGTCAGAGCGGAGAAGATATAAGAACGGAATATTGAGGAGGTTTATCAGCACATGAGAAAAAGGTTTATTGCATTTATTCTAACATTGGCGATAATTGCCGGTATGGCAAGTTTTTATCCCGGCATAATTGTGTCGGCAGAAGAAGAAGAAGATACAACAAAATATAATAAATACGGACACGCAATAACTTATTCCGCCCATGAAACACTGCATACGGGCGGTAAGCAGGTTAAGTTTTTTGATGCCGGATATACCGCTTGGGGGACAGCGGAGGAAGGTACAGCGAATGATGAAGCTAAATCCATGGAATGGCTTAGCGGCAACGGTTATCTTCTCAACCATTTCGGTAATCGCGGCGCAGCGGATAACAGTAAATTCGGCAGCAGTTTTAACAGCAAGGGAGAGTGGCAGACAAAGCTGAAAGGTCCGAGCAATGTTAAGAAATGGGAAGTTCGGGTTTGGTTTGACGGACTTACCGAGAAGACAGAAAGAGATAAAGGAAATATATCCGGAATGTACGACAAAGGTGATATTGAGTACTTTTTTGCCTGGGATGTAAAAACCGTTCAGACAAAATGGTGGGGGCAGGACGGTAAGAGCCGTGATGACGGTTACACACGTATCTTCGGTGAAGAAATACATTCGTGGGGAAACCACACGACCGGTTATTTCAAGGAAGATAAAAGCGGTCCCAGATTCGGCGATACAGCCGGTTGGAAGAGTGCGGACAAACTGGGTACTCTCTGGTTCAAGGCAACCAGTAATGTGGATGACAATGTGGATTCCGGTTTGTATGCCGCCATGCTTGTAGGAAGAGATATAAAAGGACCCAAGATTAATACCATAAGAGTAACTGCCGATGCGGCAGGAACAAGAGAAGTAACCAACGGTGTAGTATCCTTGGAAACCATTGCAGAACTGGATGCCAAACGTACCATCTATTTCCAAGTAGAGTGGGACGAGCCTGTTTTATACAAAAAACAGAAAGAGGAGAATGCAAATATTGAAAATCTGAAATTGTTTGTTCAGACAATGGGTATTGCCGCTTCGAGCGGTCAGATAGTGGAAGCTCACTTCTTAAGTTATACATCAACGGATAAAACTCCGAGACCGGTTATGACATTTGAATATCAGCTTCCCGATCCGTACAGTTATGATCCCAAAGTTCCTACCGATGAGAACGGATGCTATTATGACTTCAAATGCGTTAATGTATCTATTGATGAGAATAAAGATTTGTGGGAGTGCATATTCGACCTTTCGGGTAATAAATTCGCATCAGTCAATGGAATACAGCCCGATGCTACCAAGAACGAACCGGTTTCAGCTACTTTTTTAAACTATGCCTGTGTGGATTTAAGACCTTTCGGAATAACCGCATTTGAGATTATAGGTGAACGAAACAAGGCGTTTTTGAAAGCATTCCAAAATATTGAAATAAACCTCACATTAAATAAAGCACCCTTTAAGTCATTCACCGAGGATGTTCCTCTTACGGATTATCCGACGATAACCCTTAATCTTAAAAATAAAAACAATCAATACCTTACATTATCACCTAAAGGAGTTGAAACCGGCAAACAAAAGTCGCACATTGTAAAATACGGTTTCAGGCTTACTTCTTACGATGATGATTATAATATACTGGACGGAGATTTTCTTAAGATTACTTCTATTAATTTCAATAATATATCAAGGTTTAAGGACAGAGGCGGCGGCACCTTTATGACTTATATACCGCAAGACAACGGTGTTCTTCAACCTACTAATATTCCTCCTTTACCTGCAAAGGATAAACTGAAATTAACACCTTCTCCTAACGGCGAGTTTAAAGTGGACTTTATTGCCCCTGTTATAACCACAACCGTAACCGATGAGGGTGGCGGCATTTACGGAATAAAAGCTTTAGTAGACGATATGTCGTTAGATGGAGCAAAAGCGACAATTACAATCAAAGTCGCAGGAAAATCGGCACCGACTGCATTATTGAAATACCAGAGTACTACTTCCGAGAGTTATCAGGATACTCCCGGAGCCTGGAGAGAAGGTAATGCAGGTACAATGAGCGCATCTTTTGTAGCTCCGGTCAGTAAAGAAGGCGGTGTGACTGCGGCATATGCGTATTTCAAGTTACCTAATGACTTGGAAACGAATAAGGTGGATATAACCGTTGCCGTAACGGACAATGCGGGTAACAGAGGCACAAACAAATATACCTTGGAGTCCCCCGGCTGGAACGGTTTTGACAGATTGGCTCCCAGGTCTTTCACTTACTTTTGGTCGATGACAGAACAGGTTATACTCAAAACTGAAGATATGGATACCGTCACAGAGTACCGATACGGTTATTCCCTGAACGATCAGGATGCACCCGGATCGTATTCCGACTGGATACCGCTTACGGTCGGAGAGGAAGCTTTAATTCCTCCACCTCCGAATGAAAGCCTGACACCTCAAGAGATAAATGAAAGAGTAGTATGGATAGAGATAAAAGACTCAAATAATAATATTGCTATTAAGAAGGCTACGGCTCAATACGACAGAACATTTGTCGATATTGAAATTAATAGTGCCGATACCCAGACAACTTATGAAGCGGGGCATTATCCCACTGTGGATTTCACTGTAAAGCATGCAAAGCTTTATTGGTACAGGTGGGCTGAAAGACCTGCCCGCAGTGTAGAGAATACCGAAAGTTTAATAGCAAACGATGCCGGTCAAATTGCGATTGTAAAAAGTCAGGGGGCAAATCTGACTTATGGTAATGAGTCGGTACAGAGAACACTCACATTAACGGAAAATGCAATAGTGCAAAAAGTGGATCCCGATACTGAAAAGCTTAAGTATGACAGCACTACGCCGGGTAACACCACACGTCCCATCATGTTGGTAATTATTGCGGAAGACGATGACGGCAAGCGGGTCGTAAAGACCGTGGAGTTTAATACTGTATATGCTCCTCCTATGGTTTCCGCTGTTCAAACCCGTTTTTCCACCAATGACTATTCAGGAAAGCGCGTTGACTACTTAAGAGCGGACGGTAACCTGATATGGCCGACCGATGATGACAGTCAATGGCCGGAGTATTCAAAAGGACAGCCGGTTAATACCCCTAATCTTTTCGGTATTGCTCAGGCTGAATTTGTTATCAATAAAGATCCCGGAACAGGATTTGACCGCATTGATTTTGCAAACAGCTCTATAACTTTGGAGAAGGTTCTTAGGAGCGAATCTCGTATTACAAGCGGTCATGAAGTAGAACGTACTGTTTTAGAGACATGGAAGTTAAACGAATTGACGTTGATAAATACGTCTGAAGGCAATAAGCTTGCTATTGTGGATTTTGACCCGAACAGCGAATATATTTCACATCAATATTATGAGTATAAAGATGGAGAATGCTATACGGCATATTATGAATTTGTATGTAATTTAAGTTATACGAATAATTTACAACCGACAAATACTACGATAGCACACTATTTATTCTGCGATATGCCTACCGGTATTCTTTTTGATATAAATTACGATAGCGGCTACCCTTATAACATATACGGAAAATACCCGACTGATAATGTTGAGGCTGTCTTTGATAATGAAGGAAATGACATAACCAATAATATTCCGGTTTATGCTATCAATACACTGCCTCATGAAGAGGACGGAGGCAATATGTATATCCGTTTCAGTGTTCCCGGGGGAGATTACGGCTATCAGGGAAGTGCATATTACAGATCGCCCATGTTAAACATGGTTGATCCTGATAACACATATAAATTAGCCGTTCATATAGGAACCGACCCGAACAATCTTTCCGATATTGTTCCTATTAAGACCAATTGGGAATATAACTTTTATGCTACGGTCAGATCGGGCAACTATGCGATACCCCAGGAACTTTTCGGTAATGATGATAAAGTCCGTGAGGTAACTTTATACTACAAATTTGTAAGTCCGGAAAGGGGCTCCGAATCTCCCGTTTATGTGCTTAAACTTCGTCGCGACAATGTTTCGCCGGTATTTGATGTGTTTATATCCGAAACCAATCAAATGGTAAAAGAGGTACTTGTTAAACTTAATTCGGTTTATGATGTTCAGACAGGGGCAGACGGTAAGATTTATGAAGACACGCCCGAGCATGTATTGCGTTCGGAAATGTGGTTTGAAGCATGGCGAGAAATAACCGAAGAAGAGTTTGACAGTATACCGGGGGAGGAATACAACCCATTCAACAATAGAGATGCCGACAAGAAAAGAGAGCTGGGCGACAGGTATTATGCAAGAGTGAGACCTGACCAAATCGGATTTTATCATTTCACAACCAACGGATATATTTATTTTAGTCTCGAAGACTATGCGGGTAACAATTATAAGCTTCTTGTTAACGGCAAGGAGGTCGTTCTGCCTACAGAAGGCGGGGAAACAGACATAAACTGCTACCACATTACCAATGTCGATTGTGAACCTCCCGCATTTGTTACCGATCCCGTATTTGTTGCGGGTGACGGGAAGTTTACTCTTACGGCAAAGGCGGACCAATCGGTTAAAAGGGTGTATCTGAAGTTTGACGATACATACTCAGAATATATTACCGACCCCGATGCACCTGCAGGTATTGCTCTGTATGATATAAAGAGGGTGCCCGGTCTTTTAAGCGGAGCATTTAATGCGACGACCGGAGATATTAACGCTGAAATATATGTGAAATACTCCGATACCGTTAAACTCACTTCCGTTACCGTTATAATCGAAGATCAAGCCGGTAACCAAACCGAGTCTCCGTATATTTTCGGTGAACCGATAGCTGGTAAGAAAGCAGAAATAACAAATGCGCAGAATGCCGACGGATTACCTGTATATAACTACGGCGAAGCGCTGGACTTTAATGTGCCGGTTAAGATTGTAGGTTTGAGCGGCAATTATGCAACATCACATGTCAATCTTGCAATATATACAAACGGAAAAACAAGTATCAGTTATATCAACCTATTCGGTGATACCGAAACAAAAAATATCTATGCCAATATTTTCGAATCGGCATTTGCACACACTTTGAAGTTCTATTCAAATAATGTGGAAATATCATCTGACACACCTGTAAATACCGATGTTACCGTGAAGATTGACACAAGCAAAACTTCCAATCTGACAGTCGAAGGCGGAATCAGTGAAATTAAAGCTGTTACGAACGGTTTATTGACCTATTCTCTTACCAATACGGAAATAGGGCAGACTGAAACATTCAAGATTCCGATAGTGAATATTGACAGAACAGCTCCCGATGCAAGCGTATCACTGGAATTGGAAAAAGAGACGGATATTCAAACCGGTGCTTCACTTGTTTATTCCGCAACATATGTGATTTTAGGCTACTCGGAAGATGATGTAACCTTGATACCCAATGCGGACGGATCGGCACCTTCGTATGTCACTTTTGATGCAAATTCGGTGAATAAAACATACACATTCCGTTTCCGTGATGCAGCGGGAAACGAAGGTTCATATACGGTTGATGCTTCAAATATAGTATTTACAGAAAGGACCGATAAGAAAATAGCAGGTTACCGTCTGACATATACCGTACCCTCCGATAACGGTTTCAGTACCTTGGGACAGTTCGGAAAAGGTGAAGAAATAACAGGCCTCGGTTTGGTTAACATGGCAGTATCGGTAAGAATAGAGGCACTTAATGCAGCCGGTGATGTTGTTTCATCGATTATCACCGCAAACGATGCTCTGCCGCAAGGTGTATCGGTATATAACAAGCAAAAGCTTGTCATGTTCACTACGGAAAGTGATGAGGACAGAGTTGTTAACTTAACCCTTACGGGTACGGGCACGGATAATGATTTTACCGTTCCGGTTAAGCTTCCAGCAAATACAATGGACTTAACCGCTCCTTCCGGCACCGTTTATTACAAAGCGGACGGTCTCAATGTTAAGGCATATCTTGTCACGCAGGATACCGATATTAGAGACGACGGTATAAGTGTAACGGGAGCAAAGAGCGACGGAACACCGTTTGAACTGAAGCAGGATGTCGACGGATACTATGTCGAACTGGATATGAACGGTACAGGTAAGTTTGTTCTCATGGACAAAGCCGGAAATGTCGGAAATGTTCTTATTGCCGTTTTGACCATAGATACCGAAGCACCGAAAGTTGTACTGGAGGGTTGGCAGAGCATCTTTGATGCAAATGCAAGCGATAAAGAACTTCTGAGACAGCTTCTTGAAACACCCACAAACAGTTCCATAAAAGTGTTCATTACATGTAATGAAATGCTGAAAAATACCGAAGTAACGGCTTACGAAAATGATGATACTACCAATGAGCTTCAACCTACAGATGATTATGTTACAGCTGTTACAAGCGGACCTACGGTGGTAGTGGAATTCAAGCAGAATTGCCGTGCTAAACTGGTAATCTATGACCTAAGAGGTAACGGACTGACACTGTGGCGTCCGGATGACGGACCTATTGTCTCAATTGACAAAGAAACTCCCAAACCTGCAGCCGGTTATCCTGAACGTAATATAATTGATAATAAAGAAGAGATTAAGTACGTTTTTGCAAACGGTGAACCGGTAATGTTGCTGCAGAAACATGAGAACGGATACAAAAACCAACACACTATTACATTCGAGGAAAACGGTCCGCAGACACTGAACTTTGCCGACAGAGCGGGTAACGTATATACCGACCATCTGGTAATATCGCAAATTGACGATCTTGCTCCCAATGTTAAGGTAAGTCTGGATTTTGTCGGCGAGGGAGCTGTGCTTTCACCTAAAGACAGTTACAAGGCCGGAAATGTGTATACATCTAAGGATGTACGTATTTTGCTTAATGTTACCGATGAGGGAACTAATAACGAAGGACTTGTTGTAACGGCAAAAACAAGATTAGGCGCTTCACTTGTTGTTAATAAAGAAGCTGTTACGGCAAACGAAAAAGACTATAACTACAACTTTGTTGTTACCGAGAACGGCTCCTATGAAGTTACCGCAACCGACAAATGGGGCAATAAAAACGTATTCTGGACTAATGTTTCGGTTATAGACAGAGAAGGTCCTACCGTACGGGTAGTAGGTAATAATGTAATTGTCTTAGCGGGAACCTCCGCGGAAGATGCTAAAGAAAGCCTTTTGGAACTGACAACGGCTTTTGATACACAGTCGGGAGCCAATGCTCCTTTAAGTGATAAGATGCAAAATGTAAATGACGGTGTAACGCTGGCAGTTGATTTCAGTAATGTGAATTTCAATGTTGCAAATAAATATATCGCAACCATTACAGCTACCGACAGACTGGGTAATGTTACCAATAAGAATTGCACGGTCAGTGTTGTGGAAAACCTGTTTACCATTAACTTGGACGGCATGAAAATCTATGCATTTGACACGGTCACCGGAGCAAAAGGTAAACACACCGTAGACGATACGGATGAAACAACAAAGTACTATTATTCTGCCGGGTATAAGACCTTGGCGGAGATGAAATACGCAAAAGCATTTAAGCCGGAAATTGGCTTCTACGCAACGCAAGACGGATACTACACTATTATGGCTAAGGATGTTAATAGAAATATGTATCTGATTTATTTGTTTATATACTAGAAACGGAGGTATAAAGTAACATGTTTAAACGTTTTATATCCATAATTTTGGTTCTTTCCGCATTACTTGCTCTTATCCCTGCAGGGGTGGTTTCCGCTGCGGATGACGACTTAACGGAAATATCCAACCAGTATATTAAGGTTATTGTGAACAATAAAAACGGAGGATATGTAATTTCCACGCTGGAGGGGGATATCCTGAAAAAAAGCGATAACAATGCTTTTCTCACTCACAGAGGCGAATATTATGATACTTCATTCACTTCGTTTAAAGTAGGTGACGATGAATATGTGTTCGGAGAAAAGTACGGTTTTTTAGGCTTGCAAAGTAATTATGCCGTTACCGAAAAAGATGTGAACGGTGCTTTTATAAAAAGTACCTGGAGCATCGGGGACTTTGTATTCGAGCAGGTTATTACACTTATTAACAGTGAGGCATCGGAGCAGCTCGGAACTGCAATGATTAGCTATAATGTTAAAAACTTATCAGCCGTTGCCAAGAGCGTACAGAGCCGTGTTCTTATAGACACACAATTAGGTTCAAACGATTACGGCTATTATGAAATACCCAATCAGAATCTCGGTCAGGGCTATGAGTATTTCGAGTTTGAAAGAACCTGGGACTCCAAGGCGGACCCGACAATCAAAATGCCGGCCGACTATTTTGTAAGAGATAATCCCTATTCCTCGACTATCGTAGCATATGGAGTAAACAGTGTTTTTACGGAGCAAAAACCGTATAAAATGACCTTTGCACACTGGGCAAATATTGCACAAACGGTATTTGACTATGAGCCTGTTACAACACTGAACTTCACTAATGACGCCAATAAGAAAAAGACTGCGGACAGTGCTGCCGCATTGTACTATGACCTGGGTGTTATTGAGCCGGGTAAATCCAAATCATTCTCCACCTACTACGGTGTTACCGCTAACCTGAAGAATAAGGATAACAAGATTATTATCAATACAACGGCACCGTCAAAGTTGGAGTTTAGGGATGATACGCGTACATCATATATCGGTACGGGAAATGTGGATGATATTGTCCGCGTAAATGTAAACATCACCAATCCTCTGTATGCGGAAAAAGACTATAAAGAACTTGTGGTTGTGGTATATGCGATAGGTTTTACGCCGCTTCGTATAACCACCGGCGACTCCTGGATTGAGTATAACAATACCACACCGATGTATTCATATATAACCGACTTCAAAAGCGGGGAGAATACCGTAACATATTTTGATTTTAAGTTTACACCGCAAGAGCGGGCACAATTAGGTACTTTCATTATCAAGGTCTTCGATATTGACGAGGATGTCAACGAGCTGGGCGCCTATGCGGAGGAATATTGTCTCGGCACAACCGAGAACCATATCATAATACCGGGCAGGGATTCCACCCTTCCCACCATTACACTGGCCGGACTGGCTCCCGATATCGTTTACAATCAGGAGACAAGGTATATTACTGTTACGGGGCAAGGTATGTCCTTCTTCAGAAGTGATTTGTTGGAGAAAATTGTTTTTGTGGGCGACAACGGCAGAAACTATGAAGTTTCGCCCCAAAATATCATTTTTGACCAAGCCGATCCGGAGAAAATAAGTATAATGCTTACCGGACATATGTACATGGGAAGATATCAGTTGCATTTTAAGTGGAAAGACGATAAAACAGGACAAGGCGTGCTGCAAGGTGTACCTTCCGACTTTACATCGGATGCAATGTATGTTCAGATGTCGGCTGATCTCAAGTATAAAAATGATTTCTACGGTATTGTTACCGTGCAGCGAGCGGGAAATAATAAGTATAAGGTTGTACCGTATAAAGACGAAGATGCATTAAGAGATGCTCAGATTCCGTTTAACGATTTGTTACTTACATTCAAGGGTCCCCTACTGCAGGAACAGTCCAATAAAAATCTTTATCGTTTATCCGGTCAGGGGCAGAATATAACCATAAACTATGCACTCTGGTACCATGGAAGCGATTTGACTATTGAACAGAAAGATAACGGAACCGTTGAAGTGCTGATGGACGGAAAAATAAGAACCATGGGTGCAAACACTATGGTACGGGACGGTACAGCGGTATTTCGGCTTAAGGCCGGTGTCGAGTACCTTGTTCCTCTGTATGACGAACGAGGTATTGTGCAGGATGACGGATCACTTGCAGTCGGGCAGGACTTTATTGAGCTGAAATGGGATAATGCGATGGATGTCTTAACCACAATCGGCGGATTCCTTATTGATTTGAAATACGGTGTTTTAGGAAGAATGCAATATGAGGACGGGACAATAACCAATGTTATATCTTTCGGCGGAGGTCTTGATCTCGGATTTATTACACCGGGCGGTGCCAAGGTTGCAAGAGAGAACAGAAATGCCGCTAAAAACTGGAAAACAAAGGGTTCGGAAGTGGAATACAAAGATGATGACGATATGTATTCATTCGGACTGGACTTCGATGATGCAACCGGTGAGATAAAGACCCAGACTTATGAAGAAGATATTGAGCCTGAAACAAAGGAAGCAAAACGTATTTCCGCAGGTGTACATGTGTATGATGTACTCTTCGGAGGCAAAAAGCCGGGATATCTCGGTATTAACATGGAGGCATACTTTTCATTGCCGCAGATTGTGGCTTTCTTACCCAAAAAGATAGGTGCAAATATAGCTATTAATACAGTAAACGGCTATAAAGTAGGTATTGATGCGGAAGTTAAAGCATTTAATGTTGAGATAGAGTTCTCGCTTGTTATTATATCGGCACCTAACGGAGCGCCTATCCCCGACAAGCTGTTTCTTTCGGTCGGAGGATTTGAACCGGGCTATAATATAGACGGATTGACTGTTTTCTGGCTGACGGGAGCCGGAGGCGGAATAGACAATCTGTATGATACCATTTACGGTAAAGACGGTATACCGCCTCTTACAATCTTACTCAACATTCAGTTTGATATATCCAAGATATTAACGGGTAGTGCGGATTTGGAGCTTTCCCTGCGCTATATCAAAATAACCTTTGACGACTTGAGTATCAAGAAGATTAAGGATGCCAAGTTTATTGACGGCGGATCCATTGCCATAGGCTGGTACCCCAACTTCTTCTTTAACTTTACCGGTGCGGTAACTTTCCAACAGATAATGACCGGAAGATTAACAATATCCGCTGCGGCAGGTAAGAATATTGACGATTTTGTGGAATTTGTCTTAAGGGTTTCCATAGGACTGCCCAAATGGATTCCCATTGTAGGCGGTATGGAACTGGCGTCGGCGGAACTCGGAGGCGGCAGCGAGAAGGTATGGGGCTCAATTGAACTGTTGCAGCTTATAAAAATAGGATTCATATATTATTGGGGAGGAAAGGTGGAATTTACAGCCGGTGATATAGACGGAGGTGAGAATTTCGCAGCAATGTCGTCAACCGATGATCCCGGTGTAAGAAGAACCAAGATGATGTTTAACCGTATGATTTCACCCAATGAAGTCGGGAAGGATCCGAAGACCGGTGAAGTACAATATGCAGCGGTAGGAACCAACCTTTCGTATGCGGCCGGAAGTACGGCTGTGGACGATTTTGAACAAAGATTAGCCGCTTTCAATAATATAAACAATTTGAGAAACACAGGTATGCGTAGAAACTTAAGAGGTCCGCAAGCATTAAATACCGAAATATACACTAACACCGAAAGAACCAGTCACCTTATCAAATTCGGTGAAGCCTGCGACTATATCCTCACTGTCAGCCGTGTAGACGGTTCGGATTTAACGGTACAGGATCTACAGGCGTGTATGACAGTTAAAAAGGGCAATGCCGTATATCCTTTAAGTTACTATATTGCTCCTCCTCACAATGCTTCGGATGATGTAAAAGCGGCAGCTCTCAAAAATGCCAATGTCAATGTTTCCGGAAAAGCGGCAAATATCGTTATACCTAAGACAGATGCTACGGAAAACTTCCTGATAGAATTTTCCGACAACAACCCTTACGATGTCAGCGCTCTGAAAGTAAACCCGATAGCTAAGCTTACAACTTATAACGCTACGGTTAACGGGAATGTTTTGAATGTTACATGGAACGGAGAAGGTATAAGCGATACGGCAACCGTTGTTATATCCGCTCATGAAGGTAATAAAGATAACAGCATTATACTCAACCCGAGAGTAATAAAAGCTAACGAGTACAGTGCCGCCATCACGATACCGGAAAAAATGTCCAGCGGAGAATACTACATAGTTATTGCATTAAGCGAAGAAAATATTTCATATGATACATATGATGCCGGAAAAGTTACAATAACAAACAGCAAGGCACCCGGTGCCCCTGACAGTGCAACAATGGAAAACTGCGGTAACGATAAGTTAAGAATAAATGTTGCAACCGCACAGGATAACTTTGACGGATATCTTGTCGAAGTTTACGAAGACGGACTGCTTGCCGACACGGGACTGTATTTTGCCAAAGGTGAGGAAATAATTGTCGGAGGACGCTATATGATGCCTGTACTGGATGCAGACGGCAACCCGATTCCGATAGGCGGTAATGATAAATACGGAAATCCTTTAATACAAACCGTTCCGGTAGGTTATACTCCGGGCAAATCCTATGTGGCTAAAGTCCGATTGTGCAATATTGAGAAGGATGCGGACGGCAACGACTTATATCACTGCAGCGCATATGCAACAACCGGTTCAGTGGTATTAAAAGGAGAAACGCCGCCCGATATTACTATAGGATACGATAAAGCGACAGGGGAGATTAAGGTAACATCCGATGTACCGGTAGTAGGAGAAATGTACATTAATGCTGCTACACAGAACGGTGAATGGTATGAGTATAAAGTCATGTCTTCAGAAATTTCGCAAAGCGTGAATCTTCCCGACGGAGAGCATACAATAGAATTCCACGCAACCGATGCAGACGGCGACAAGTCCATTACTACGGAAATAATAAACATTGATACCACACCTCCCGTTATCTTACTTGCCTTACCTCAAAACGGCAGTTTCTTTGACGGTGACAGTGTAACGGTAGTAGCGACAGCGGACGAGGATGCAACATATACCTTCAAGATAAACGGTAAGGTTGTTGCACCGGAGGAGGATAAGATTTTTACCGACAGACTGATGAAATGTACATTACCTCTCGGTGAGGCTAAGAAACTTTCCAGAATTCAACTGGATATTACCGGAAGAGATGCAGCCGGAAATGAAGTATTTAAAACTCTGACTCTGTTGAACAGAAAACTTTCGGAAATAAAGTCAATCAGTATTGAATGTCCGGACAAACCGGTAATAAAAGGTAAGCTTACGCTTGCAGAGGGTGAAACTGCGCATCTTAAGGTTTACGGAATGACGGACAATGAGAAAATTGATATTACCGATTTGCCGGGAATTACATTGAAAGTAATGAGCGGAACGGCGGTATCAATGGACAGAGCAACCGTCACTGCGGGTCTTGTAGGGCAATCGCTCATATATGCCAAGTTCGCATTGGGCGGAAACGATGCTCTTTATGACGGTATTGTAGTGGAAGTATCGGATGAAGCATTGGTTTTCACAGGCTTACAGGAACTCCTTGCGGAAGCAAAACAGATTAAGAAAGACGGCTTAACCGATAACACCCGGAATGAGCTTGAGAATGCCATAAACAGCGCAGAACAGATTATTGTGACGGAAGGTATACATCAGAGTGATATAGACAACGCCTCCACAACTCTTTCCAATGCTATTGCAAAGGTAAGAGCGGAGATTTCAGCCGGCAGTACGCCTTATTACTACATTTCCTTTAATCCCAACGGCGGAAGCAATGTCAGAAGCCAACGAGTAGATTACGGAAAAACAGTTGCCGAACCGACAAATCCCGTAAAGGCCGGATATACATTTGAAGGCTGGTATACGGATACAACCTTGAAGACACGTTATAACTTTACCAAAGAGGTTACAAGTGCCTTTACACTTTATGCAAAGTGGACTAAGAATGAAGAGACACAATGGTATGATCAGTTTACGGATGTTGACGAGAATGACTGGTTCTATGAAGCTGTTAAGTTCGTATACGAAACAGGTTTGATGAGAGGTATTTCCGATAAAGAATTCGCTCCCGAGCTTCTTGCCACAAGAGCAATGTTTGTAACGGTTATACACCGCATGGAAAGTGAACCTGAATCGCAACCTTGCCCGTTTACCGATGTGCCGAAGGGCAGCTATTACGAAAAAGCGGTTGCATGGGCAGCTGCAAACGGCATTGTAAACGGTGTGTCCGAAGACAGTTTTGCTCCCAACAACAACATAACCCGTGAACAGATGGCGACCATGATTTACCGTTATGCAAAATACAAAGGACTGGACATCTCGGTTGTTGAGAAGACCGATATAGCTTCGTATGACGATTACAACAGTATTTCTCAATATGCAATCGAACCGGCTAAGTATGTTGTGGGAACCAAGATTATGATAGGAAGAACCGAGACAACCTTTAATCCGCTGGAGTACACGACAAGAGCGGAAATGGCAACGGTATTAATGCGTATGCTGGATAAAATGAATTAAACTTAAAAAAGTAACACTTAAAGCCGCCTCCCATAGTGAAGGCGGTTTTAAGTTGACTATTTTCATCGTAATACTGATTTAATAAGCATAAATATGATACTATATTGTTTGAAACGGATTTTTATAAGAGGAGAGCAAGAGGTGCAACCGAAATCCACTAAAATCATATCAATAACATTACTTTTCTTCATTGTTATCTGCTTGTCTTCCTGCTATAAAGCACCGCAAGTAACCGAATATTGTTCCCATGAAGTTGTTATAGATAAAGCGGTGCCCGCAACCTGTACCGAAACCGGTCTGACCGAAGGAAGTCATTGCTCTTTGTGTAATACCGTTTTGGTGAAACAGCAAGTGATACCTGCGGAAGGACACAGCAGTGAAGAATATGATTTTGATATTGAAAACCATTACGGATATTGTCTGAAATGCGGTAACAGATTCACTGAAAAACACGATATGGACCCGGAAACAAAAAAGTGCAGAAAGTGTGATTTTGAAACCGTTACCCCTCCGCCGTTTCCTTCGGGATATATAACTAAAGAGCATACAACTATTGAAACAAAACACTTTATATGTGAAATTGATGCGGATACTTATATTATAGATAATCTGGAATATTATCTGGAAACCCTGTTTGATGCACTGGAAGTTGTGTCGGGATTGTCCTTTAACACGGCAGAACATGGTAAAATTCTTGTTGAAGTAAAAAAAGCCCAACCTGTGGACGGATATGTGTCGGAAACCCATATAGCATATGCATATTTCAATCGTATAGTTATCAGTACCGGAGATTTGTTCATTTCCGGAGGACATGCCATAGCTCATGAACTGAGTCATATACTTCAGAATCATAATTGCGGTTGGAATTTCCGAAGGATACTGCCGGAAGGGTTTGCGGTATATACGACATATAAAGTGACAAAATATATGGAAGAGAATCATCCCGATATAGCATACGCACTTGAAGCGGCGGAAAATAATATGAGAAATGAGAAAATAAGTGCAGCGGGATATAAAGAGCTGTATTCCAAACCGCTTTCTTACTGGCAGGAAAACCTTTTACCGCATGCAATGAGTTCCGATTACGCAATAGGTTTTCGCCTTATGAAATATCTTGACAGTGTTTACGGCGAATACTCGTCCTGGATAACCGAATATCAGAAAGCAAATCCGTTCACACCGGATGTTTCGGATGACAGATTGGATATAGCAGAGATTAATCGTGTACTGCCTATGACATACGGAGAGCATGTAGAAGCTAATTTTTATACCTGGTTGAAACGAAATGAAGGCTTTTTTGAGGAAAAACCTGATAATACTACTGACAGGACACATCTTTCCTATATCAATATATATCCCAGGTATAACTACAGGTTAAGTACAATATGTTTTGAAGGATTTGAATATCAGGACATATATTTTAATATAGACCAGTTGAGAAGGTATATAACCGAGTATAAAGGGGATAAGCTCGGTAATTTCCGATTCTTTTTTGGCGCTCTTGAGCCTACGACAATAAAGTTATATGATTCCGAAGGCAATCTTATTGCAAAGCATTTCAGTGAAACTGCAGTCGGCACATATTCACTCGAGGGTGTGGGTTTTATTCAATTTGTCGGCAGAGGAACAATTATGAGGTTTAATATATTAGGTTTTGCAAGTATTGAGTGATGAATGTTTAATGGGGAGAAAATCATGACGGAAAAAGAAAAATCACATGCAGGTATGCTCTATCAACCGGGAGATCCGGAACTGGTAGCGGACAGAGATGTAACGGTACAGAAGTTGTATGAATATAACAGAATACATCCGTTAGACAGGGAAGCGAAAAAAGAATCGATAAAGGGAATATTGGGTAAAACAGGGAAGAATTGCGTAGTGGAACAGCCTCTTTTCTGCACTTACGGATACAACACGACGGTGGGTGACAACTTCTTTCTGAATATCAATTGCAGGCTGATGGACAGCGGTAAGATTACAATAGGAAATAATGTTTTCATTGCCCCCGATGTCTGTATAATAACCGAAGTACATTCAATGATTGTCGAAGAGCGCATACAGGGGCTGGAATACACATATCCGGTAACAATAGGCGACAATGTATGGATAAGTACCGGTGCTCATATACTGCCCGGAGTTACCATAGGAGATAACAGTGTAATAGGTGCCGGAAGTGTGGTTACAAAGGATATACCCGCCAACTGTCTGGCAGTAGGTAATCCCTGTAGGGTTATACGTAAACTGAATGAATGATTCATTTATTCCAGAACAACCGAAGCTTGAACATAGTCAATCACCATCTGTACCAATACGGTCATTTTAAGATAGTTTAATCCGTATACTTCCTCATACTGCGAATAATCGTCCGTATTCATGTGTTTTACAAAATACTGTGTAACATCATCGGCTGTTGCCTTTATCTTTTCCTTTTCCGCAATCGCCTGGGTTATAAGGTGCATCTTGGATACATTTATATTATCCTCTTTATACTGTTCCAAAAGTGCCTGCTGATTTTCCACATTAAGGTACTGCTGTAAAAACTCCTCCAGTGTGACCTGGTAATAGTTTGCATAATCCTGATAGTATTTAATAACGGCAGTGTCCTGATAATCGGTTATTATTTTCGGTATCTCCTTTACCGTGCTGTTTGTTTTAAGATATTCCTGAATATAGTCGGCTATTTTGGCACTTTGTATATCCCTATACACATCCGCCTTCATTTGTTCGACGGTTGTCCATCCCTTTGTCTGGCTGAATGTTGAGTTTATAAAAGCATCTGTAAGTTCCGGCAATACCGATTCCACTATGTGATTAATTGTTATGGTAAATACCGCATCTTTTCCGTTAAGTTCTTCCTTTCCGTAATTATCGGGAAAAGTTACCTCAATATCGAAAGTTTCGCCGGGGCTATGTCCTACAAGCTGCTCAAGAAAATCATCAATGTAGCTTGTAACGCCTATTGTCACCTCGGTACCTGCACCTCCGGTGGAACCGCCTTCAAAAGCTACTTCGCCGATTCTGCCTACATAGTCTATGTTTAGCGTGTCTCCGTAAACAACCGCTCTGTCGGTTACTTCAATAGAATATGCCTGTTCGGAAAGTAAACTTTCAACGGCAGACTGTAATTCATCATCCGATACAGTATGTCTGTCCTTGGGTACCGTAATACCTTTATAATCACACAACTCCACATATTTTGAAGCCTTTACACCGCGCCAATAACCGTTATTATCGAGATCTCTGCTGAAAGTGAAATCCTGATTTTTGCTGTTACAGCCTGAGAAAACAAAGGAAATCATCACTGACAGTATAAGTAATATAATCGGTAATCTTATCTTTTTCATTAAGTCCTCCATATCCGTGAACAACACGTCGTAGAGTATTATACCATGTTTATACGGAACTTTTCAGTGCTGTTAAGCAAGACAGTTAAACGGATTGCCGAACGGTGAGATAGTGTAAACTTGTTTGGGGATTGATAGAATAAAAGAGAAATCCCAAATTGAATCTTTGCCAGGTTCATCAATATCTACTTGAAGCAGAAAGGACTTCTCTCATGAATATTTTAACACATAACA